>Ga0256404_1000206_pt1 | contig 148802 bp, 134 predicted proteins | sample RumenRJG_01DNA_FD_185990 | JGI IMG/M metagenome (GOLD analysis project Ga0256404, IMG submission 185990) | Bovine rumen microbial communities from Lethbridge, Alberta, Canada - RJG_01 | ecosystem: Host-associated > Mammals > Digestive system > Stomach > Rumen | place: Canada: Alberta...
CAATCCGATGGGAAGGGATGGGAGTACCCCCTCGTGGCCTCCGTCGGGGGCATGCGTGCCGACATACGCTACGAGGCCGCCTTGGACCTGATCTAGGATGGTCCGCCAACATCAACGCAATGCCGACCGGTGCCCAGCCCCTGGTGCTTCATTTTTCGATATAAGCTATAGATAAGAAGGCACCCTCAGCAAGAGCGGATCTGTGCTGAGGGTGCCTGTGCAGTCATCGGTAGTTGACGACCGGTACGATACGTCCGTCTTACTTGCTGAGGAGCGCCTCGACGTCGAGGGCGATCATGAGCTCCTCGTTGGTGGGGACCACGAGAACCTTGATCTTGGAGTCGTCGGCGGAGATCACACGCGGCTCGTCAGAACGGACCTTGTTCTTCTCGGGGTCGAGCTTCACGCCCAGCCACTCCAGCTCCTTGGCCACGCCCATGCGCATCGTGACGGAGTTCTCGCCGATGCCGGCGGAGAAGGCCATCGTGTCGAAGCCGTGCATGGACTGGGCCATCTCAGCGACGAGCTGGGAGGTGCGGTAATAGAACATGTCCATAGCCATCTGGCAGTTGGCATCGCCCTTGTTCGCGCCCTCCTCGATGTCGCGGGAGTCGGAGGACACGCCGGAGAGGGCAAGCAGGCCGGACTGCTTGTTCATCATGGTGTCGACCTCGTCGATCGTGTAGCCGCCCTCGCGCACCAGGTAGCAGACGGTGGCGGGGTCGATGGTGCCGCAGCGCGTGCCCATGATCAGGCCGTCGAGCGGGGTGAGGCCCATGGTGGTGTCGAGCTCGTGGCCGTCCTCGATGGCGGAGAGGGAGGCGCCGGAGCCCAGGTGGCAGGAGACCAGCTTGTGGACGTCGTCGCCCAGGAAGGCCTTGGTCGAGCGCCAGATGTAGCGGTGCGAGGTGCCGTGGGCGCCGTACTTGCGGATGTGGAGCTTGTCGACCACGTCGCGCGGCAGGGCGTAGCGCCAGGCCTTCTCGGGGATGTTGTAGTGGAAGGAGGAGTCGGCCACAATCACGTTGCCGATGGAGGGGAACATTTCGCGGCAGATCTCGATGACGTCGGCCTCGGCGTAGTTGTGGAGCGGCGCCAGCGGGGCGACCTCGCGGACCCAGCCCAGGGTCTCGTCGGTCACGACCTTGGACTCGGGGAAGTACCAGCCGCCCTGAACGACGCGGTGGCCGATACCCTCGATCTTGTCGGTGTCAAAGCCGGCCTCAGCAAGGATGTCAAAGACGTGCTTGACGGCGGTCTTGTGGTCGGGGAGGGCGACCTCCAGCTTCTGCTTGTCGCCGTCGTTGACGTTGTAGCCGATGAAGGAACCGTCGATGCCGATACGCTCGCAGTTGCCCTTGGCGTAGACCTTGCGGGTCGTGGTGTCGAGCAGCTGGAACTTGAGCGACGAGCTGCCGGCGTTGATGACCAAAACGTTCATGAAACTCCTCTCCGTGGGATAACACACCTTTTTTATGATAACGCCATGTGGTATATCATTTGGTCGTCTGATATACGAAAACGTATTTGCGACAAGGGGAGAAACCCATGAACAATATCACACGTCGATCCGCGCTGGGGATTTTCGGCGGCGTCGCTTGCGGACTTGCTGCCTGCGCTACCCAGACGACCTCTGACGCCGGGTCGGGTTCGGATGTCGAAGCCGGTAGCACCGCCGGATCCGCCGCTGCAAACACCGCCGTCACCGTGCGAGTCGGTTCCCTCAAAGGCCCGACTACCATGGGCATCGCCTCCCTCATAAACGACGCCCAGGTCGGCGACCTCGTCCAGCCGTATGAGTTCACGGTATCCTCCACACCCGACGAGCTCCTGCCCTCGCTCATCAAGGGCGACCTGGACATCGCCCTGCTTCCCGCCAACGCCGCGGCGGTCGTGTACAACAAGACCAAGGGCGGCGTCGAGGCCATCGACGTGAATACGCTGGGAGTGCTCTCCGTCGTCACCCACGACGCAAACATCACGGGTTTCGCCGACCTCGCCGGCCACACCGTCTACCTGACGGGCAAGGGTGCCTCGCCCGAGTACGTCGTCAACTACCTGTTGCAGGAGGCGGGCATCGCCGACCAGGTCACGCTCGAGTTCAAGGACGAGCCGGCCGAGGTCATCGCGACGCTCGCGGCGGATGCCACCGCTGTCGGCATCCTCCCTCAGCCTTTTGTGACCGTGGCGACGACCAAGGACGATACGCTGCTCGCCCCGATCGACCTGACGGACGTCTGGGAGGAGACGGTCACCGACGGCTCTTCCTTCGTGATGGGCGTCACCGTCGCGCGCAAGGACTTCCTGGAGGCCAACCCCGCCGCGGTCGGGCAGTTCCTCGAGGACCACGCGGCCTCCGTCAAGGCCATCAACGACGACCCCGCCGCCGTCGCACCCTACGTCGTTTCGGCAGGCGTGGTTGACAGCGAGGCCATTGCCGCCAAGGCCGCCCCTGCCTGCCACATCGTGTGCCTGACCGGTGACGACCTGCGCGACGCGCTCGAGGGCTACCTCACCGTGCTCCACGACGCCGACCCCACCTCAGTCGGCGGCGAACTGCCCGCGGACGACTTCTACTACACGGCATAGGTGGCGTGAATCACGTCCCGCGAGCATGGTCGTTTCGTTTCAGAACGGCTAACAAATCTCCTCATATCGCGCGGAACGTCCCAACCGTGTAAACAAATGGGAAGAATAACGGCGATGCTTCCGCTGATGCCTTAGGGTAAAAGGTGGTAGCACCGCCGCGGTTCTTTCACGGCTCAGCTTTGTCTTCAAGAGGAGAAGGAGAATGTATGGCCACTGCTGTTCCGCCGAGCACCATCGGCACCAATGAGGTCGCAGCCCAGCTCATCTCGCTCGGTATCTCTGTCACACGCCCGCAGGTCCTGGTCGATTCTTCCACGGCCTTCTTGGTCGAGAGCGCCATCGAGCGCCATGAGGGTGTTTTGTCCAATACAGGTGCCCTGTGCATCGAGACCGGCAAATATACCGGCAGGTCGCCCGAGGACCGTTTCATCGTCGACACGCCCGACGTGCACGATGAGATCGCCTGGGGCAAGGTCAACAAGCCCATGTCGATAGAGAAGTACGAGAAGATCAAGGAAGCGGCGACCGAGTACCTGAGCAGCCTCGACCAGATTTTCGTCGAGCGGTGTGTCGCCGGCGCCATGCGCATCTACTCGCGCAAGTTCCTGGTCGTCTGCGAGCAGGCGAGCCAGGCGCTCTTTGCCCACCAGCTGCTCGTGCGCCCCGCGGAGGAGCGCCTCGACGCCTACGGATTCGCGGACTTCTCGCTGCTGGCCGTCCCCGGCCTCAAGCTCGACCCCGAGGTCTACGGCACGCATTCCGAGGCCTGCGTCCTGATCAACTTCCAGGACCACGTGATCATCGTCGCGGGCACCGGTTACTCCGGCGAGATCAAGAAGTCCGTCTTCTCCACCATGAACTACCTCATGCCGATCCAGGAGGGCGTGCTGCCGATGCACTCCTCCTGCAACCTGGACCCGCGCGACCATACGACGGCGGTCTTCTTTGGCCTGTCGGGCACGGGCAAGACGACCCTCTCGGCCGACCCGCGCCGCTCGCTGGTGGGCGACGACGAGCACGGCTGGAGCGACCAGGGCGTCTTTAACTTCGAGGGCGGTTGCTACGCCAAGGCTATCCGCATCTCTCCCGAGACCGAGCCCGAGATCTACGACGCGATTCGTTTCGGCGCCGTCTGCGAGAACGTCGTGCTCAACCCCGAGTCGCGTATCGCGGATTACTACGACGACTCCCTGACGGAAAACACCCGCGTCGCCTATCCGATCGAGCACATCAGCAACGCCCAGATCGCCGGCTTCGGCGGCGTACCCAACGTCGTGATCTTCCTGACCGCGGACGCGTTCGGCGTGCTGCCCCCGATCTCGCGCCTGACCACCGAGGGCGCCATGTACCAGTTCGTCTCCGGCTTTACGAGCAAGGTCGCCGGCACCGAGCGCGGCATCACCGAGCCGCAACCGACCTTCTCCACGCTCTTCGGTGAGCCCTTCATGCCGCTCAACCCGCTGCGCTATGCCGATATGTTTGGCGAGCGCATGAAGGCGGCGGGCACCCGCGTCTACCTCATCAACACCGGCTGGACCGGCGGCCCCTATGGCACGGGCGAGCGCATCAGCCTGACCTACACACGCCTCATGGTCACGGCTGCCCTCAACGGCACGCTCGAGCGTCCCCACGGCGTCATGAAGCAGCGCTTCCGCCACGACGATATCTTCAACCTCGAAGTGCCGACGTCGGTGCCTGGCGTGCCCGACAAGCTGCTCGACCCGCGTAGCACCTGGGCAGATCCCGACGCCTACGACAAACAGGCCAAGAAGCTCGCCGCCATGTTCATCAACAACCAGCGCGGACGTTTCCCGGACATGGCGCCCGAGATCGTTGCCGCAGGTCCGCAGGTGCCTGAGGAGTAACAGGCCCACCGGTGCCCTGGTCTTTGGCACATCAACATGGCTGCATTCGCGAGAAGGGCATCGTTTGGTCGGTGCCCTTCTTCTATTGCCTGTGATTTACGCAGCGAAGACGGACGCTGCCGGGAGGCCGGTCGCGAGATGAAAAAAGCCCCGTAGGAGTTCTTAACCTACGGGGCTGACATTTGGCGCCTGGGCACCCAAGTGCCGCGTGTGTCTTACATGCAGGTGTAGCCGCCGTCGACGGGGAGCTGGACGCCGGTCACATAGCTGGAGGCGGGGGAGGCCAGGAAGATGGCGGCGGTGTCGAGCTCGCCCTCGTTGCCGTAGCGCTCCTCGGGGATCATGGTCTTGGCGTTGGCCTGGAAGAAGTCGGAGTCGAGGGTCTCCTTGGTCAGCGGGGTGTAGAAGTAGCCCGGGCAGATGGAGTTGACGGTGATGCCGTACTTGCCCCACTCAGAGGCCAGCGCGCGGGTCAGGTTGACGACGCCGCCCTTGGCAGCGTGGTAGGGGGAGGAGCCGGCGATCTTGTTGCCCACCAGGCCGTACATGGAGGCGATGTTGATGATGCGACCGTACTTGGCGGGGATCATGGCCTTCTTGGCGACGGCGCGGGCCACGCGGAAGGTGCCGAAGAGGTCGATCTGCATCTCGTTGCCGAACTGCTCGTCGGTGATGTCCTCGGCGGGGGCGACGGCGCCGGTGCCGGCGTTGTTGATCAGGATGTCGATGCGGCCGAACTTGGCGAGGACGGCGTCGACCATCTCCTCGACGTTCTCGGTGCTGGTGATGTCGCAGTGCAGCGCGAGGGTCTCGACGCCGAACTCCTGCGAGATCTCGTCGGCGACAGCCTGGCACTTCTCGAGACGGCGAGCGCAGACGACGACCTTGGCGCCCTGGTTGGCGAGCGCCTTGGCCATCTGGACGCCCAGGCCGCCGGATGCACCGGTGACGATAGCGACGTTGTCCTTGAGGTCAAAATAGTTCTTTGCCATGTACTCCTCCTTGGAATTTCAGGTGGGCACTCAGCCCGTTTGGCAACAAACGATATTAGGATACTCGCATATTTGATGGGGAATTTGTAAGGAGGCAATAAATACCGTTCGCCGATTACCACTTACAAAGATTAGTAATTTATGTTCGCGCCCGAAAAAACGCGGGTGCGAATGATTATCTCCGTGTTGCAGCTCGGTTATGCGGGGCAGCACCCCAGGTGCAGGAAGCTATACTGACCCCCACACACGAAAGACAGACAAGGTTCGCCTCCGCACACTGCGGTGCAAAGATTGCCACCGGAGGTCGCGGAGCGCGCGGGCTTTGCCGACCGACGAGGAGGCGGAGTACAGATGCACGATCCAAACTGCATGTTTTGCAAGATTGCCCAACACGAGATGCCCACCAAGGTCGTCTACGAAGACGAGCATGTCATCGCCTTCGACGACATCGAGCCGCTCATGCCGGTCCATACCCTGGTGATTCCCAAGGACCATTACGCCAATGTCATCGACAACGTGCCGTCCGAGGTCTACACGCAGGTCTTTGGCGCGGTCGCCAAGGTCGTCGACATCAAGGGGTTGCGCGAGCGCGGTTTCCGCATCCTCATCAACACGGGCGACGACGCCAGCCAGTCGGTCAAGCACTTCCATGTGCACATCCTCGGCGGCGGCCATATGCCGCGTCCCAACGACCAGGACTGGGGCGAGGCGGCCACCAACGCCGACAAGTTCTACGACAAGAAGAACTAAGTGCCTATATTGGCAATATGAGCTTGCCCCAGAGGTATGGGTGGGTTCTTCTTTTTGCAAGAACGACGAGCGCCCATGCAGGCAGAGCACGTGCTCATGTCAGGCACGGATAAAGAAAAGCGCTCCCGATCGGATGGTCGGGAGCGCGTTTTTGTGTTGCGGGTGGACGAGGCGAAAACAAGCCGAGGCTATCAACGCCATCCGTGGATCTTGACGAGGGCCGTTACGCCATCTGGGCCTGGACAGCGGTGATGGCGACGACGCCCACGATGTCCTCGGCGGAGCAGCCGCGGGACAGGTCGTTGACGGGCTTAGCGATGCCCTGCAGGATCGGGCCGTACGCCTCGGCGCCCGCGAAGCGCTGGACCAGCTTGTAGCCGATGTTGCCCGCCTCGAGGTCGGGGAAGACCAGGATGTTGGCCTTGCCGGCGACGGTGGAGCCGGGCGCCTTGAGGTCGGCCACGGTCTGGACGAGCGCGGCGTCGAGCTGCAAGTCGCCGTCGAGAGCGAGCTCGGGGGCCTTCTGGTGGGCCAGCTCGGTGGCCTCCTGGACCTTGGTGGGCACCTCGCCCTTGGCCGATCCCTTGGTGGAGAAGGACAGCATGGCGACCTTGGGCTCGTCGGTCATGAACTGCTTCCAGGTGTTGGCCGTGGCGAGGGCGATCTCGGAGAGCTCCTCGGCGTTGGGGTCGATGTTGAGGCCGCAGTCGGCAAAGATCAGGGTGCCGTCCTGGCCAAAGTCAGTATCGGTGCACATCACAAAGAAGGCCGAGACCAGCTTGGTGCCGGGTGCGGTCTTCAGGATCTGCAGGGCGGGGCGCAGGGTGTTGGCCGTGGAGTGGCAGGCGCCCGAGACGAGACCGTCGGCGTCGCCCATCTTGACCATCATGGTGCCAAAATAGGTGTTGTCGTTCATCTGCTCGCGCGCCTGCTCGATCGTAACGCCCTTCTTGGCGCGCAGCTCGGCGAACTTCTCCGCGTAGGCCTCGTGCTTGTCGGAGGTCTTGGGGTCGATGACCGTGGCTCCCTCGACCTGGATCTGCGCGGGATCGCCCAGGATGATGAGGTCGGCGAGACCCTCGTCGATGATCTGCTTGGCTGCCGCGATGGTGCGCGGGTCCTCACCCTCGGGCAGAACGATGGTCTTTTTATCCGCCTTTGCTGCGGCTTTCATACGTGCCAGAAAATCGCTCATATCGCTCCAATCGTGTACATGGCTCCGACATCCGTTAGGATTTGATGCCGTTCATATCCATTATAGGGAGCGTATGGGCCTACGTGTTAGAATCTTGCAGATTATTGGTCGTCGAGAGGATGATGATGAGTATCACGAGCGGTCTGCCCGCTGGCTGGAATCCCGATGCGTACGAAGCGGTCGTCGTCGGGGCTGGGTATGCGGGCGCTGTCTGTGCGCGTAGGCTTGCCGAGGCATGCGGCTACAAGGTTGCGGTGCTCGAGCGCAGGCCCCATATCGCGGGCAATGCGTATGACCGTCTCGACGATGCCGGCGTGCTCATCCATGAGTACGGTCCCCACATCTATCACACGACCAACGACCGTGTGCACCAGTACCTCTCGCGTTTCACCGAGTGGAGCGATTACCAGCACAAGGTACTCGCCAATATCCATGGCACGCTGATGCCCGTGCCCTTCAACCACACGTCCCTCAAGCTGGCCTTCGGCGAGGAGAAGGGCGAGCGGCTCTATCAAAAGCTCGTGGCGACCTTCGGCGAGAACAAGAAGGTCCCCATCATGGACCTGCGCGGCCGCAACGACGAGGAGCTCACCGAGGTCGCTGACTACGTCTATGAGAACGTCTTTCTGCACTACACGATGAAGCAGTGGGGCAAGACGCCCGATCAGATCGACCCGTCGATTACGGGCCGCGTGCCTGTCTTTGTGGGCGACGACGACCGGTATTTCCCGACGGCAACCCATCAGGGTATGCCGGTAGACGGCTACACCGCGCTCTTTGAGAAGCTCTTTGACCACGACCTGATTTCCGTCTTCCTCGATGTGGACGCGCGCGATGTGCTGTCGGTCACCGATGGCCGCACCGTCATCTGTGGCAAGCCCTACGGTGGCGAGGTTATATACACCGGCCCGCTCGACGAGCTCTTTGGCCTGGACCTCGGGGCACTGCCGTACCGCACGCTCGACATGCAGTTCGAGACCCTCGACCAGGACCGGTTCCAGCCGGTCGGCACGGTCAACTACACGACGAGCGAGGATTTCACACGCATCACCGAGTTCAAGAACATGACCGGGCAGGTCGTGCCCGGCAAGACGACCATCATGCGCGAGTACTCCAAGGCCTATACGCCCGGCAGTGGCGAGACGCCCTACTATGCGATTCTGGAAGACGAGAATCTCGAGCTGTACCGCGCCTACCGCAAGCGCGTCGACGGCCTCCTCAACTTCCATGTGGTCGGACGTCTGGCCGAGTACCGCTATTACGATATGGACGGCGTCGTCGCCTCGGCCCTGGAGCTCTCCGACGACATCATCGAGAGCACCCACTAGACGTCGGGTCAGTAAGGATCTGGATTCACCCATGCAAAAAACGATTACCTTCGGTATCCCTTGCTACAACTCGATCGAGTACATGGACCACTGCATCAGCTCGATCCTCGAGGGCTCCGATTACGCCGAAGACGTGCAGATCGTCATTGTGGATGACGGTTCCACCAAGGACAATACCCTGGAGCGCGCGTTGCAGTGGCAGGAGAAGTACCCCTCCATCGTCAAGGCAGTCCATCAGGACAACGGCGGCCACGGCATCGCCGTCCTCAAGGCACTCTCCGAGGCAGACGGCGTGTATTTCAAGGTCGTGGACTCTGACGACTGGGTCGACGCGGAGGCCCTCCAGGCCCTGCTCGCCAAGCTGCGCCACTTCATCGAATTCGACACCCGCGTGGACCTGGTGATCTCCAACTATGTCTACGAGCACGTCGAGGATGGCACGCAGACCTTCGTCGACTACCACTACGCCGTGCCCCGCGGCAAGATTATCACCTGGGACAAGATCGGCCATTTCAGCATGTCGCAAAACCTGCTCATGCACTCGCTCTGCTACCGCACGGACGTCCTGCGCGACGGCGGGGTCCCTATGCCCCCGCACACCTTCTATGTGGACAACATCTACGCCTATGTGCCGCTGCCACGCTGCAAGACCCTGTACTACCTTGACGTCGACCTCTACCGCTATTTCATCGGACGCGGCGACCAGTCGGTCAACGAGGAGGTCATGGTCAGCCGCATCGACCAGCAGCTGCGTATCACCCGCATCATGATGTACGCCTACCACCTGTACGACGACGTCGAGCCCGTGGCCCTGCGCGAGTACATGATGGGGTACTTCTCGCTGATGATGGGCGTGTGCTCCATCTTTTCCAAGCTGTCCGAGGCCGAGGACGCCGAGGCCAACCTCGAGGCGCTCTGGGAGGAGCTGCGTGCGTACGATCACCGTATGTACATGCGGGCGCGCCACGGGCTGATCGGCACTGCGATGAACTTCCGCGGCGAAAAGGGCAAGAAGGCCACCATCGGGCTCTACCGCATCGCACGCAAGGTCGTGAAGTTCAATTAGAGAGCCAGGAACATTGCCCGGTGGCTCCGAAGCTCTTCGTACGACGGCTCTAAAGTTCAAAGTGCGGCGAGTCAAAAAACTGTGGTAGGGTTTAGACGTACGTCGGCTCGAGTGGGGACTCGGGCCGATAGTCTCAAGTGAGAGGAGCACATCATGAAGGCTACTGTTTCTGAGGACTGCATCGGCTGCGGTATGTGCACCGGCACCTGCCCTGAGGTCTTCGATCTCGGCGACGACGGTCTGGCCCACGCCATCGTGGACGAGGTCCCCGCCGATGCTGAGGACACCGCTCAGCAGGCTGCCGAGGATTGCCCGGTCGGCGCCATCACGGTCGAGTAAACGTTCGGTCACACGCGTGTCTTGACGGCGGGAGTCCCTCACGGACTCCCGTTTTTTGTGGCTAGAATGTAGGGGCGTTGCATAGAGAGGCGCATGCCAGGCAGCAATCGCCAGGCCGCAAGTGCCAGATGATGCATCCCAACCTGTCTCGAAGGAGTTCGCATGATTCTCGCATCCGCATCCCCGCGCCGGGCCGAGCTGCTCTCGGAGGAGGGCTTCCAGCTCGATATCCGTCCTGCCAATATCGATGAGTCACGCCATCGGGAAGAAGGACCCGTCGAGTATGTCGAGCGCCTCGCAAGGGAAAAAGCGAAGTGGACGTACGAGGCCGATCGAGCGTTTGCTGCCGGCCGCACACTGGTGGCAGCCGACACGATCGTGTGGCTTCCGGACGGCCGTACGCTCGGCAAGCCAACGGATGCCGACGACGCACGCCACATGCTGCGTGAACTGTCGGGCACCAAACACCATGTCACGACAGGTGTCTGCATCCTGATCGATGGCAGCCCCATGGCGGGCTGTGTGGCCGAGACGAGCTTCACCGAGACGACCGATGTGGAGTTTTACACGCTTACCGACGCAGACATCGAGTGGTACCTCTCGACGGGGGAGCCGTTCGACAAAGCGGGTGCTTATGGCATCCAGGGCCGCGGACGTCGCCTGGTCAAAGGCATCGACGGCGACTTCTACAACGTGGTCGGCCTCCCCGTCGCCCGCGTCATGCGCAAACTCGACGAGATGAAGACCAGCCTCGCCAGCCCGTCGAGCTATTGGTTCTAGAGGGATCATCAGTAGGGTGGTCGCAGTGACCTCACCCGTACACCCCAGCCTTGCCACGCCGTCGAAACGAGTCCAAATGTCAGAAATCCGCTCCGTCACGCAGATCCCCGGTGTCTACGCAGGCCATGCCACCATGGCGGAGGCAGGCACGGGTTGCACCGTGATCATCGTGCCTGATGGCGCGATGGGCGGAGTGGACGTGCGCGGCGGTGCACCCGCCTCGCGTGAGACTGACCTGCTGCGTCCCGAAGAGACGGTCCAGACGGTTGACGCGGTCGTCCTGTCCGGCGGGTCGGCCTACGGGCTTGCCGCTAGCGTCGGGGTTGCCGAGGAGCTCGAGCGCCGCGGCGTGGGCGTCGACGTCGGGGTGGGCGTGGTGCCCATTGTGCCCGCCGCCTGTCTTTTCGACCTGGGTTGTGGTCGTGCGGACGTGCGCCCTGGTATCGCCGAGGGTGTCGAGGCCGTGCAGGCCGCATTCGACAACGAAGACAAACCGCTTGAGCGCGGCAACGTAGGCGCGGGCACGGGCTGCACGGTCGGCAAGGCCGGCGGTCCCGCACGCGCGATGAAGGCCGGCCTCGGCGAGGACGTCGAGCAGGCGGGCGACCTGGTATGCGGCGCGGTTGCCGCCGTCAACGCCTGCGGCGACATCGTCGAGCCGCAGACGGGCGAGACCATCGCGGGTCTTCTTGCTGAGGACGGCAGTGCCCTGGCCAGCACGGTCGACCTGTTGCTCGCGCTGCAGGAGCAGTCGAACTTCGCCCGCACTCACCAGGCGCCGCGCACCAATACCACCATCAGCTGCGTGGTGACCAACGCACGCCTGACCAAGGCCGAGGCCACAAAGGTCGCGCAGATGTCCGCCGACGCCTACGCGCATGCCATCCGTCCAACGCACACCACCAACGACGGCGACACGGTCTTTGTCCTCGCAACGGGCGAGGTTGAAGCCCCAGTCGATCTGGTCGGTCTTCTCGCGACGCGTGCGCTTGAGCGAGCCATCGCGGATGCTGCGTGTCAGGCGGTCTCGGCGTACGGCTACAAGGCGGCCTGCGACCTGTAAGCGTATCTTCGCTCGAGGATCGTGACGTTCTCGACATGGAAGGTCTGGGGAAAGAGGTCCACAGGCGTCACGGAGACGGGCTCGAACGCCCCAATCTCACGGAAGCGCGCCAGGTCGCGGGCAAGCGTCGCGGGGTCGCAGCTGACATAGGCTATCTTGCGGGCGGGCTGAGCCGAGAGCTTCTTGACTACGTCCGGGGCAAGGCCCGCGCGTGGCGGGTCGACCACGATTAAGTCGGCGTCGGTCTCGGGGAACTCACGGCCCGCGTCGCCGCCGACGGGGTCGACGTTGTCCATACCTGCATTGTCGAGGTTGCGCCGTAGGTCGCGCACGGCAGGTCCGTATGCCTCAACCGACGAGACAAAGCCGCAGCGCTCCGCGAGCGGCAGCGTGAAGGTGCCGGCGCCGCAGTAGAGGTCCATGGCTTCGTCGTCCTCTGTCGGCTCGAGCCCCTCGAGTACAAGTTCGATGAGACGTTCGGCTCCTGCCGTGTTGACTTGGAAGAAGGACGGAGCCGAGAGCGACATCGTCTGACCACAGATGCGCTCATCCCAATGGCCCTTGCCGGCGAGTACCTCGACGCCCGTCACACGGCGAGCCTTCGCAGGTCCCTTGGAAAGGACGTGCACGACGGACGTGGGGTGCAGCGCGTCGCCCAGGACCTTTGCGACCTGCGACCGCGGGAACGGACCGGGTTGGCCCCAAAGAGCGACCTCGATGTCGCGCGTGTTTTTTGCGATGCGAATGCCGACACGGTCGAGCCCCAGGTCATCCGAGCTCGCGAGGTAGGAGAGGGCTCCGGCAACCGACTTGACGGCACCCTTGTGGCGGCTGTCGAGCAGGGGACAGGCATCGACTTTGACAACCTGCGAGGGGTCGGTCCCGTGCATTCCGACGAGCGTACGGCCGACTGACTGCGAGAAGGCAAGCTCGATCTTGTTGCGGTAGCCCCAGGGGTCGGAGGGAGACTCGCAGGGATGCACGAGCTTCTCTGCCTCCTGCGTGGAGAAATGACCGATGCGCCTCAGGGAGTCGACGACGTTGGCGCGCTTGGCCGCAAGCTGAGCATCTCTGCTCAGGATCGCCCAGGGGCAGCCTCCGCAAATGCCCGCATAGGGACAGGGTGACGCAACCCGATTGGGCGAAGGGCTGAGTACCTCAAGCGTGATGGCCTTGGAGAAGGAGGGTCCGTCTTGGTAGACCTTGGCACGGACCCTGTCGCCAGCTACGGCACCGCCCACAAAGACCGTCTTGCCCTCGCTGTCATGCGCGATGGCATCGGACCCGTAGGTCATACGCTCGGCAGTGAGCTCGATTTCTTTTCCCGGCGCATCGAAAAGCGCGTGGGGGCTCTGGACCCTCACGCGCTTCGATGCCGCATGGTGCTTTTTGTGGCTCATACGACTCTCTTACTTGCGACCGCCAAACAGCATTCTGAAGCCAGCGCTAATCATACCGAAAGCCTCAGCGACATGGTTGGACGGGCGGGCGTCTTGTGGAGCGGCCTGCACAACGTGACCCGGCTGGTCTGTGACTGGCTGAGAAACAGGCTGAGGCGCGGGAGCGGGCTGAGCGGCAGGCGCGGTACGAGGCTCGATCGCAGGCTGCGCTGCCTGTTGCTGCGGTGCCGCGACGGGCTTGTCGTCCACGGACGGTCCGGCGACCGGCTTTGGCTTTGCCTGCGCGTGCCTGCGCGCGGCGGCGGCTGCGTCGGCAGCCTCGCGGGCGTTCTTGGAGGCGAGGGCGCAAAGCGCGTCCTGGGCGTTGACCAGACGGTCGCCCTGCTTGACCGGGATCTTCTTCCAGGTGCCCTCGGCGGTGAGCTGGCGGGCCTTGACGTTGTCGGACTCCTGCAGGCGCATGTAGGTGGTCACGAGCTCGCGGCAGGTGGGGTCGAGCACGGGGTAGGCGATCTCCACACGGCGCTCCGTGTTGCGCGTCATCATGTCCGCAGACGACAGGTAGATGGTGTCCGCCTCAGGGCCAAAGGCGTAAACGCGCGCATGCTCCAGGAAGCGGCCCACGATCTCGCGGACGACGAGACCGTCCGTCTTGCCGGGCACACCCGCCTTGATGCAGCAGATGCCGCGCACGATCATCGTGATGTGCACGCCCGCCTCGCAGGCCTCGGCGATCTTGTCGATCACGTCGCGGTCGGTGAGCGAATTCATCTTGAGGAAGACGCGGCCTTGCTGGCCGGCGCGCGCATGGGCGATCTCGCGGTCGAGACCGCTCATGACCAGGGGCTTGAGGCTGGTCGGTGCGACGCCGAGGTAGCGGTAGCTGCCCTGGAGGTTGCCGAGGGAGAGGTTGCGGAAAAAGACGTTGCCGTCCTCACCGATGCCCTTGTGTGCCGTGAGCAGCATAAAGTCGGAGTAGAGACGGGCGGTCTTCTCGTTGAAGTTGCCCGTGCCCAGACAGGTGATGCGGGTGATCTCGCCCTTGTCATGGTAGGTGATCTGGCAGATCTTGGAGTGGACCTTGAAGCCCTCCTGGCCGTAGATTACCGTGCAGCCGGCGTCCTCGAGGCGCTCGGCCCAGCTGATGTTGTTGGCCTCGTCGAAGCGGGCGCGCAGCTCCATGAGGACCGTGACGTCCTTGCCGTTCTCGGATGCGGCGATGAGGGACTCGCAGAGCTTGGAGCGCTTGGCCACGCGGTAGAGCGTGATCTTGATCTGGATGCAGTCGTCGTCGGACGACGCCTCGTGGATCAGACGCAGCAGCGGGTCCATGGACTCATAGGGGTAGAAAAGCAGGATGTCGCCCGCGGCGACCTGCTCGCGCATCGGGCGCGTGGGGTCGACCATGGGGGAGGGCTGGGGCGAGAAGGGGTTGTAGAGGAGCGTGGCGCGCGTGTCGTCGGGCAGGTGGTCCTCAAGCGAGTACACATAGCCCAGGTCGAGCGGCATCCCCACATGGAAGACACGCTTCTTGGAGAGGCCGAGTTCCTCCATGATGAACTTCTCGTGCTCCTTGGGCAGACGGCCTTGGACCTCCAGGCGGATCGGCTGCAGGCGCTGGCGCAGCTTGAGCACGCGCTTCATGTGCGAGCGGTAGTCCTCTTCCTCGCCGACGCCCTCGCCGTCGGGGTCGATGTCGGCGTTGCGCGTCACACGGATGGTCGCGGATGCGGTCGGCGCGTACTGCCCGAAGAGCCCAGACAAGTGCTGGCGGATGACGTCCTCGATCAGGGTGTAGCGCCAGGTCGTCTTTGTCGCGGGCAGGGGTACCACGCGGGGCAGCGAAGAAGGTACCTCTACGATGCCCAATAGGCCGGTCTCGTCGGGAGCCTCCAGCGAGCATGCCACATAGAGCTGGGAGTTCCTCAGGTTGGGGAAGGGGTGGCGCGGGTCGACTATCTGCGGGGAAATGATCGGCGCGACGGTTGCCTCGAAATACCTGTCTGCGGCGGCACGGTCGGCGTCGTCCATAGCGTCGGGGGCGATGCGGGCGAGACCGCGGTCGGCGAGACGAGCCTCGATGTCGTTGAGCGTCTGCTCTTGCTTGGCGATATATTCCGGTAGCACGCCGAAGATATGCTGCAGCTGCTCGGTGGGCGTCTCGTTGGACTTGTTGTCCTTGGGCTGGTGCTTGAGGAGGGCGAGGTCGGAGAGACCGCCGATGCGGATCATGAACCACTCGTCGAGGTTGGAGCCAAAGATGGCCACGAATTTCAGGCGCTCGAAGAGGGGGACGGTCTCGTCGCGCGCCTCGTCGAGCACGCGGTCATCGAAGCGCAGCCAGCTGATCTCACGGTTCTGGCTGTAGGAGAAGTCATAGGACTTGGTGTCGCGGTCGCCCTTCTCGGCGATATCATTGCTGCCCTGTTTGGGGCTCTTGTCGGCTTTACCCGCCTTTGTCGACTTGCCACCGTCCTGCTGGCTGTCGTTCATTTTGTCGGACATCGACACTCCTTTCGGCATAAAAGACTGCTTGTCATTCTACCGCGTGTATAAAGCCGCGTACCCCACCTACCTGTCAAGAAAAAGTAAGCACTGATTTGGCACACGGGAGGGGAGAATTCTCTGCCCCCATTTACAATGAAATGTATAAACAAAGAAATACATAAAATAGATTGTTATATTTCATGATTGTTACAACGTTCCATGCAATAAATTGGAATGTGTGCATGTTGTCAAGAAAAAAAGACTTTATCAAAGACTCAAATTAAAAAAATGCAGCTAAATAGGTATGTTTAGCGATGGGTAAACTTTATTCGTGCTGGTGGACGACCGTTTACGGCCTGTTTTCATACCGTTCCCCGCAACATCGAATTTAGGGGTGCACTTCACAAGACTATTGGATATAGTATCTTTCGTAAACGCGGGGCGGTGCGGTTTAGTCTGGTTTATGTCTCACCCCAACCGCTTCCGTACTACATCGTTGATGCGCCAATGGGGCGCAGAAAGAGTAGGAGGTACCATGTCTAAGGGACTCAACGTCCACAGCGAGATTGGCACCCTAAAGAAGGTCATGCTGCACCGTCCCGGCGAGGAGCTTCTCAACCTCACCCCGGACGACCTCGAGCGTCTTCTTTTCGATGACATCCCCTTCCTGCAGGTGGCTCAGGCCGAGCACGATCGTTTCGCCGAGATCCTTCGTGAGCAGGGCGTCGAGGTGCTCTATCTCGAGAAGCTGACCGCCGAGGCCATCGATGCCGGCGACTGCTTCGACGAGTTCCTCGATCAGTGGATCGATGAGAGCGGCCTCAAGGGCCATCACGCCCGCAAGATCGTCCGCGATTACATGGTCGACCTCAAGCAGACCCAGGGTACCAAGGCCTTTGTCGACAAGTCCATCGCGGGCCTTCGCCGCAACGAGGTCGAGCTGCCCTCCATCGGCTCCGGCTCCCTGTCCGAGCTCGTCGGCGCAGACCAGGACTCCGAGTCCGACCTGCTGGTCGACCCGATGCCCAACACCTACTTCACGCGCGACCCCTTCGCCGTCGTGGGCCATGGCGTCAACCTCAACCGTATGTACTCCGTCACCCGCAACCGCGAGACCATGTACGGCAAGTACATCTTCAAGTATCACCCCGACTACAAGGAGAGCCCGCTGTGGTACCGCCGCGACGCCGCTTTCCACACCGAGGGTGGCGACGTCCTGAACCTTACCGCCCACAAGCTGGCCGTCGGTATCTCCCAGCGCACCCAGGCCTCCGCTATCGACAAGATGGCCCAGAACATGTTCTGGGGCGAGCACGCCGATGAGTGCGAGATCGAGGAGATCTACGCCTTCAACATCCCCGTCTCCCGTGCCTTCATGCACCTCGACACCGTCTTCACCCAGATCGATGTCGACAAGTTCACCATCCACCCGGGCATCATGGGTACCCTGCAGGTCTTCAAGCTCACCAAGGGCGCCCAAGAGGGCGAGGTCAAGATCGAGGAGATGAACGACTCCCTCGAGAACGTCCTCAACAAGGCCCTCGGCCGCGACGACGTTCAGCTGCTCAAGTGCGGTGCCGGCGACCCGGTCGCCGCTGCCCGCGAGCAGTGGAACGACGGTTCCAATACCCTCTGCGTCGCCCCCGGCAAGATCTGCGTCTACCAGCGCAACGACGTCACCAACGACTTCCTCTACAAGCATGGCCTCGACCTGCTGGTCGTGCCCTCCGCGGAGCTCTCCCGCGGCCGTGGCGGCCCCCGCTGCATGAGCATGCCGTTCTGGCGTGAGGACCTCGCGTAAGCAGGACATACGGTACCAATGGAAGGCCGGGAGTCTTTCCCGGCCTTCTGAGTGTTTCACTGTGCACATCATTTTTGAAAGGAAAAACACATGGGCGTTTCTCTTTCCGGCCGCAGCTTCCTCAAGCTTCTCGACTACACCCCCGATGAGATCCGTTACCTCCTCAAGCTCTCCGCTGACTTCAAGAGCATGAAGCGTGCCGGCATTCCTCACCGCTACCTCGAGGGCAAGAACGTCGTCCTGATCTTCCAGAAGACCTCCACCCGCACCCGTTCCTCCTTCGAGGTCGGCGCCATGGATCTCGGCATGGGCGTCACCTACCTCGACCCCAACAGCTCGCAGATGGGCCACAAGGAGTCCATCGAGGATACCGCCCGCGTCCTCGGCCGCATCTACGACGGCATCGAGTTCCGCGGTTTCAAGCAGTCCGACGTCCAGGAGCTCGCCGACAAGTCCGGTGTGCCCGTCTGGAACGGCCTGACCGACGACTTCCACCCCACGCAGATGCTCGCAGACATCCTGACCCTCCAGGAGGAGGTCGGCGATGTCCGCGGCAAGAAGCTCACCTTCTTCGGTGACTGCTGCAACAACGTGGCCAACTCCCTGATGGTTGTCTGCGCAAAGCTGGGCATCAACTTCTGCGCCTGCGGCCCCAAGGAGCGTATGCCCAAGGCTGAGCTCGTCGAGACCTGCCGCGCCATCGCCGCTGAGAACGGCTGCGAGATTGTCCTGACCGAGGATCCGCACGAGGGCGCCAAGAACTGCGATGCCCTCTACACCGACATCTGGGTCTCCATGGGCGAGTCCTACGACCTCTTCGGCGAGCGCATCAAGCTCCTGTCGCCCTACCGTGTGACCAAGGAGCTCATGGCCGAGGCCAACGAGCACGCTATCTTCCTGCACTGCCTACCCTCCTTCCACGACACCAACACCACCCACGGCAAGGAGGTCGCCGAGGAGTTCGGCATCACCGAGATGGAGGTCACCGACGAGGTCTTCGAGGGCCCGCAGAGCCGTGTCTTCGAAGAGGCCGAGAACCGTATGCACACCATCAAGGCTGTCATGTACGCGACCCTGAAGTAGTCCTCTGCGGCTCATATTCTCCGCTCAGACAGAGCCCCTCGGATCACACCGAGGGGCTCTTTGTGTATATGAGGTGCCCGGGGGAGAGGTATGAAAAACCTTGGATATCAAAGGTCATATCAGTAGTGAAATGTAATGCATAAAACAGGTAAAACAAATAAGAATATACAATACAAAAAGTAAAGATTCTGCGGTTATATCACAATAATATCCATTAAAATAGAAGCCACGTTATTGTTGGTGTCGGTCGAAAGGACCCTACATGGCTGATAAGAAATCAGCGGCAGTGGACAACCCCAACGGCGTCGGCTTCTTCGGCCTCGTCGGCATGGTGGTGTCTTCCTGCATCGGCTCCGGCGTCTTTGCCCTGACCGGGCAGCTCGCCAACGTGGCCTCTCCGGGCGCAGCCCTTGTGGCATGGCTCGTCTGCGGCCTCGGCTTCCTCTTCCTTGCGCTCTCGCTGGCGCACCTGGGCGGTGCCCGCCCCGACCTGGACGGCTGCGTCGCCTACGCGGATGAGGGCTTCGGTCCCATCCACGGCTTCATCTCGGGCTGGGGCTACTGGTTGTCTGCCTGGTTGGGCAACGTCGGCTTTGCGACCATGGTCGCGCAGACCCTGGGCTCCGATTACTGCCTGGGTACCGTGATGCCGGGTGTCTTCTCCAATCCCGAGACTGGCAACCCCGCGCTCGTAGGCGTGATCGTGATCTCCGTCGTGCTGTGGGGTATTACCTTCCTGGTCATCAACGGCGTCGAATCCGCGGCCGGCCTCAACGCCATCGTCATGGTGGTCAAGGTCGCCACGATTCTCCTCTTTGTCATCTTTACCTTCATCTGCTTCCAAGGCGGTGTCTTCACGGCTGACTTCTGGGGCGAGGCAGAGCGCAATGCCGCTATCATCGCTTCCGGCAACGAAGCCGGACTTGGTTCCGTCGCCAATCAGGTCGTCAACTGCATCCTGATCATGATGTGGGTCTTCATCGGCATCGAGGGCGCCTCCGTCATGTCTGGCCGTGCCAAGAAGAAGTCCGAGATCGGCTCCGCCACCGTTGTCGGCCTGGTCGTCCTGCTGGTGCTCTATATCGCTGCATCTGTCCTGCCCTATGGCGTCATGCCCTACGAGGAGCTCGTTGCCGCCCCCAAACCCGCTACCATCACTGTCTTTGAGACCATGGCTCCCGGTTGGGGTGGCGCCTTTATCTCCTGGGCCATCATCATTTCTGTATTGGGTTCCTGGCTGTCCTTCACCATGCTGCCTGCCGAGTGCTCCTCGATGATGGCTGCTCACAACCTGCTGCCTGCGAAGTGGGACGAGCGCAACGAGAAGAACTCCCCGCGTTACTCCCTCCTCATCGTGGGAGTCTGCACCCAGGTCTTCATCATCCTGGCTACCTATGCCGCCGACGCGTACACCTTCGCTATCTCCATGTGCACCGTCACCATCGTTGTTACCTGGGCCTATGCAGCCGCCTATGAGGTCAAGTACTCTCTGGAGCAGAAGCAGACCGGCCAAGTCGTCATCGGTGCCCTCGCCTTCCTCTTCCAGGTCGTGGGTGTGATGTTCACTGGCTGGGGCTTCCTGCTGCTGGCCTGCCTGGGCTACATCCCTGGTTGGTTCTTCTACAAGAAGGCGCTGGACGACCAGGGCAAAAAGATGAGCAAGGGTGACGTCACCCTGGCCATCGTCATATCGATCCTGGGCGTCATCTCGATTCCGCTGACCTTTATGGGCATCATTCCCGTCTTCTAGGGTTAGCTTGACCGTCTGATGAGATACGGGGTGCCGGGCATGCGTGCGATCGTCCGGCACCCCGTTTGTTTGTAAGGGAGGAGCGTCACATGAAAGTGCCCGTGATCGGTTGCGAGGATTGGCTCAACGTCTGGGAGAAGAGCGCGACCTGGGACATCGCCCAATCGACCTTTGCCTCCTTCACTATGGACGAGCTTATGCAGCTCGATGGTGCAGGTGGAGCGAGTTTCTACGAGAGCCTTAATAGGGAAGTCATGAATTACGGCTGGATCGAGGGCTCCCCTGAGTTCAAGGAGGAGGTTGCCAAGCTGTACCGCCAGGACGTGTCGCCGACGCGTATTCTTCAGACCAACGGCTGCACGGGTGCCAACCTCAATGCGTTGCACGTGCTGATCGAGCCGGGCGATCATGTGGTGGCGGAGTGGCCTACCTACACGCCGCTCTACGAGGTGCCTCGCATGCTGGGAGCGACCGTCGACTACTGGGAGCTCGAGGAGGAGCGCGGCTGGAAACCCGATATCGACAAGCTCAAGAGACTTGTGAAGCCCGAGACCAAGGTAATCTGCCTAAACAACGCCTCCAACCCCGTGGGTTGCATCCTGGATCGTGAGACGCTGGGTCAGGTGGCCGAGATCGCGGCATCGGTCGGCGCCTATGTGCTCTGCGACGAGGTGTATCTGCCCATGGAGGGCACCGAGGATTTTTATTCCATGCTCGACGTGTACGACAAGGCGATCGTCACCAACTCGATTTCCAAGACGTACTCGACCCCCGGCGCTCGCATCGGCTGGGTCGTCGCCGACGAGGAGGTTGCGCAAAAGGTCCGCGTGTACCGTGATTACTCCATGATCTGCGCGGGTGTCTTCAACGACGTGCTCGCGACGTATGTGCTGCGCCATCGTGCACAGATTCTCGAGCGCAACCGGGCGATCTGCCGGACAAATCACAATATCGTGGCGGAGTGGGTCAAGGACCAACCCCGTGTGAAGTGGAACGATCCCAGGGGCGTGTCCGTCTCGTACGCCCAGTTCGACATCCCCGAGAGCGACGAGGAGTTCTGCAAGCGCATCCTTCGAGAGCGCGGCGTCCTCCTTGTCCCCGGCACCCGCTTCGAGCTGCCGAACGGCGCGCGGCTGGGCTATTGCTGCCATGAAGATGTCCTTCGTGAGGGACTGAAGCGGCTCGGTGAGGCGCTCGCGGAGTACGACAGATAACGCGTGTCTAGTTAAGATAGACAGCGAGACTCATATTGCAGCGGCAGGTTGTATGTGGGCCGGCATTCGTGTGAGGCGAGTGTCGGCCTATCATAAAGCGAGTGTCGGCCTATCATAAAAGTAGAATGATGTCAAGTGTCGTATCGACCTGCTCTTTTATTAATGGCTTACATATTAATGCAATATGAACAATAAATATGCAATTCATTGAAAAAATAACACTCAAGAATTAGTTGTGAACAACAGCGTAATGCCCATTATCCTGTATAAACAGTGCGAATAAGCGCTAGCATTCTGTATTGTATAAACTCACCGATAAAAATAGCCCGCTCACCTTGTGGTGGAGTTGTGATATCTTCATTACGCTAACATTTCACACGTATTGCAAGTGTGTTTGTGGTGTTCTGTATGGTTTATGCGCCGCAAGGCGCGGAGAAAGGAGTGGCAATGGCTGACGCAGCTAAGCCCAAGAAGAAGAGGGAGATGCTGACATCGTTCAGCATCATCTACATCCTCATGATCGCGGTCGTCCTCATTTCATGGGCGTTCAACGGCCGTCCCACCGGTGCTCTCACCGAAGACGGTGCCCAGGAGGTCGTTGCCGGCGCAACGCTCGCCGACTTCACCATGGCGTCCGTCAATGGCTTCAACGACGCCGTCGCTGTCTGCCTCTTCGTCATGGTCCTCGGCGGCTTCCTCGCCATCGTCAACGAGACCAACGCCCTCAACGTCGGCATCAAGGCCCTCGTCAAGAAGATGCACGGTAGCGAGCTCAAGCTCATCCCCATCCTGATGTTCCTCTTCGCCATTCTCGGCTCTACCTACGGCTTCTGCGAGGAGACCGTCGGCTTCTACATCCTGCTTGCCGCCACCATGATGACTGCAGGTTTCGATCCTCTGACCGGCGTCATGATGATCCTGCTGGGCGCCGGCGTCGGCTGCCTGGGCTCCACCGTCAACCCCTTCGCCGTCGGCGCTGCCGTGGACGCGCTCGGTGCTGAGGGCGTCGACATCGCCGTCAACCAGGGCTACACCATCGCCCTCGGTCTCATCCTCATGGTCGTCACCTGGGCCATCTGCTCCTTCATCGTCGTCCAGTATGCCAAGAAGGTCCGCGAGGACCCCTCCAAGACCCTCATGACCGAGGAGGAGCTCGAGGCTGCCAGGGAGGCCTACGGCAATGACATCGAGGCCGCCGGCGACGTCGCCCTGACCGGCAAGCAGAAGGCTGTTCTGTGGCTCTTCGGCCTCTCCTTCCTCATCATGATCCTCGGCTTTGTGCCCTGGGACTCCCTCGGCATCTATGCCTTCGCTGACGCCGACGGCAACCCCGGCTGGACCGCATTCCTGACCGGTCAGCCCCTCGGCTGGTGGTACTTCGCCGAGTCTACGACCTGGTTCCTGCTCATGGCCATCATCATCGGTGTGGTCTACGGCTTCTCGGAGCACAAGATCGTCGACCTCTTCATGGCCGGCGCCGGCGACATGATGTCCGTCGTCCTGATCATCGCCGTCGCCCGTGGCGTGACCGTCATCATGAACGCCACCCACCTGTCCAACCTCGTGCTCTACAGCGCCTCTCAGGCACTGGCCGGCACCTCGGGCATCGTCTACGCCATCGGCTCCTACGTCCTGTACTTCTTCCTGAGCTTCCTGATCCCGTCGACCTCCGGCATGGCCGGCGTCTCGATGCCGATCATGGGGCCCCTGACGGTCTCCCTGGGCTTCAACCCCGCCGTCATCATCATGGTCTTCTCCGCGGCCTCCGGCGTCGTCAACCTGATCACCCCGACCTCCGCTGCCATCATGGGCGGCCTGTCGCTCGCTCGCGTGCAGTACTCGACCTGGTTCAAGTTCTGCCTCAAGATCGTCGGCATCCTCTCGGTGGCCTGCATCATCATCCTCTCTATCGCCATGGTGGCTATCCCCGCATAGCCGAGGCTTGCAGCGCGACTTCGTTCGCAAGGGAATGATTGCAGAAGGACCCTCGCCCTACGGCGGGGGTCCTTTGTTGTCCACGGGCGCCGGGATGCGGCTGCACGCGGGAGGCCAAGCTGGTAAGCTGATGACTGGCCATGCACAGGGAAGGTTGATGACACATGGGATCGGGAAGAAAAAGCATACTCGGTGCGACTTCGACGGCACTGATTGTCTTTGGTGCGGTAACCGCGGTCTTTGGCTGTGTGGCGCTCGTGTCGGGGCTGGGTACCTATGAGTATGCGGGGGAGGGCATCACGCTCGGGCCCCTTCTGGTCGGGTGCGGGCTCATCCAAGCGATTCCGGGGCTGATCGGATACCTCTGGGACCGTGCGCACACGGATGACGGCTTCAAGCCTACGTTGGGCAGGGGAATCATAGCCGCCGTTGCGGCATTCGCCGGCCTTGCGATAGACCTCGGTGTCTTTGGCGTGCTGCGGTCTGTGTGCTTTGGAGGCGCCGCCGAACTCGCGCGTGCCCCGCAGTCCTTTCATACCGTCGCCGTGATCGGATTCGGCGCTTGCGTCGTGTCGATTGCGCTCTTGGTCGTCTTTATGGGCGGCATCATACTGATGCTGCGAGACGACGTCGCACTGATGGACGGTGAGTAGCATGTATGCGGGACAGGCACCAGCGATAGCGGGGTCGACGGCGGAGGAGCGCCGCGCGTGGGTAGAGGAGAGGTATCCCTGCATAGCGGATTGCGACGCCTGCGGCATATGCGCGATGTTCCACGGCAAGGACGCCTCGATCGCCCTCGCGGACTACATAAAGGGCCACAAGGAATACCTTGAGGTCATGCGTCAATATCGTCGTTACTGATACTTTTCGATGGCGCGATTGATGTGCCGCGGCGCAGACGATGGCGTAAGATAAAGCGCGTTTCTTTGTGAGAGGGAGGCTCCTATGCCAAATGAGGGCAGCTATGAGGCGGCGCTGCGCCGCAGCAACGAGATCCAGGCAGACCTGGACGCCGGCAAGACAGACAAGTACACGATGCTGACCGGCGACCGTCCGACGGGCCGGCTGCACCTGGGGCATTACTTCGGCACGCTGGTCGAGCGCGTGCGCCTGCAGAACATGGGCGTCAACACCAACATCATCATCGCAGACTACCAGGTCATCACGGACCGCGACACTACCGAGCATATCCAGGACAACGTCTACAACATGGTCATGGACTACCTGGCGTGCGGCATCGATCCCGATAAGACCATGATATTCACGCATTCTGCGGTACCCGCGGAAAACCAGCTGCTCCTGCCCTTCCTGTCCCTCGTCTCCGAGGCGGAGCTCGAGCGCAACCCGACCGTCAAGGCGGAGCAGGAGGCCTCGGGCCACGCGCTGACCGGCCTGCTGCTGACCTACCCGGTCCATCAGGCGTGCGACATCCTCTTCTGCAAGGGCAACATCGTGCCCGTCGGTCGAGATCAGCTGCCCCATATCGAGGTCACGCGACTGATCGCACGCCGTTTCAACGAGCGCTACGGCAAGGTGTTCCCGAGCGTAGACGGTCTCCTCACCTCGACGCCGCTGCTGCCTGGCCTCGACGGCCGCAAGATGAGCAAGTCCTACGGCAACGCCATCGCCATCTCCATGACGGAGGAGGAGACGGCAAAGCGCATCAAGAAGTCAAAGACGGACTCCGAGCGCAACATCACCTTTGACCCCGTGAACCGACCCGAGATCTCAGGCCTCCTGTCGACCGCCGCCATCTGCAGCGGGCGCGACCCCAAGGAAATCGCAGATGAAATCGGCATGGGAGGCGCGGGTCAGCTCAAGAAATACGTGACGGAGGCAGTCAACGGCTACTTTGCCCCGATTCGCGAGCGTCGCCATGCCTACGAGAACGACCTCGACTATGTGAAGGACGTCCTGCACGACGGCAACCGCCGTGCGAACGAGATCGCAGAGCAGACACTCGCAGAGGTCCGCGAGGCGATGGGCATGGTGTACTAGACCGTCTTCACCGACGCGGTGGGTTTGCGTTCAGTATCTGTCTGGCCCGGCGCCAATGCGGATAGTATGTGTCCATGAGGGCATAGAACTCCGCATTGTGCGCCGATACCCTCAGGTGGCACAGCTCGTGGACGACGACGGACTCGAGACAGACAGAAGGCAGGCGGGCGAGCTCGGTGTTGATGGTGATAACGCCGGTCTTGACGTTGCAGGAGCCCCAACGGCTCACCATGTGGCGTAGGCGCCAGCGGGAGCACCTGACACCCATTGCCGTCTCGTAGCGGCCAAAGATCTCGGGAAGTTTGTCTTCGAGTGTCTCTTTATCGCTTTGAATGGACTCCGGGGTGAGTGACGTCCCTTGCGCCTGGGCCGTTTGTCTTGCAAGCTCCTGCTGGGCCTTGACCCAATCGATGCGAGAGGCGAAAAACTGCTCGGCGAGCTCTCGCGAGCAGCGATAGGGGATGGAGAGGCGCACGCTGCCGTCCGGCCGTACGCGCAGGTTCATGCGTTTGACGTGGTCACGGACCAAGAGGACCTCGATGCCGCAGAGGGTTGTCTTTTGCGAAGTCTGTTTGTTTCGCATGTTACGATACAACCTCCACAACTTCGGGCGTGATATTGTCCCCGATATGGCATGATATAACCGATGCGAAGAAAGGGGGCGCCGCATGCCAAGCTCATACGGTACTGACGCGGGTATCACCGCCCTCGAAGCGAGCTATCGACGACTCGCTCCGCTGCTCAATCCCGCCCGTCTCAGCCCCCGTCACAAGGAGCGGCTCGACAACGAGGCAATTTTGCATCTCAAGACCATGGAACTCTGGCGCCGTGCCCGCGTCGTGCTGCTGTGCCCGAGCGAGCAAAACGGCGTTGACATGGTCGCTCTGGCACAGGAGGCTTTTGACGCAAGCAAGCGCGTCGGACTCTGCGTGCGGCCCACGGATACGGATGACGATGGCTCTGGGGATGCGCCGATAGACTTTGTGGAGATCGTATCGGCGGACGAGGTCGAGAGTCAGCCCGCCCGTGTGCCGATGGTAGGCGCGTGGCACTCCGAGGGCGATACGACAGGTTTCGCCTGCGGTGAGCTCATGGATTCCGTCTGCATCGTACCGGGCCTCGTATTCGACGGGGAAGGGCACCGGATTGCTTCCGACGCGAGCGCGTGGGACAAATTCCTTGCATACTATCCGGGCCATAAGGTGGCTCTGGTGCATTCCCTGCAGGTCAGCAGCAATCCGCTGCCTATCCGGGACGGCGATATCAGGGTCGACTATGTCGTGAGCGATGGCAGCGTATGGAGATGCCGTCCTGACTCGATGCGATAGCTGGTCAAAAGGGCGGCAGGTGCCTGTCGCTGAAAGACCTCATCAAAAAGCCGACACGTAGAGCCATGCGGTACGCTGTCGCATAGTGCTATTCGGCGAGGTAGGCGTACAGGTCGAGGATTGCCTTGCGGTAGCCGGAGATGCCCATGCCCATCACGGTCTCAAAGCAGGCCTGGCGCACATAGGAGACCTGGCGGAATTTCTCGCGCTTGTCCACCTCGGAGATGTGCACCTCCACGGTCGGGATGCTGACCGCCTTGAGGGCGTCGAGGATGGCGACAGAGGTGTGCGTATAGGCGCCGGGATTGATCACGATGCCGTCATATACCTGGTAGGCATCTTGGATGCGGTCGACGATGTCGCCCTCATGGTTGGATTGGAAGCAGGAGCATTCGGCAAATCCCGCATCTGCCGCAGCTTTTTTGCAGGTCACGAGGATGTCGTCATAGGTCTCCACCCCGTAGATATCGGGCTCGCGAATACCGACCATATTGATATTGGGACCGTTTATCACGAGGAGGCGGAGGCCGCCGTCGCGCGCGTCGGACGAGGGCGACGGCGCGGCGTTGCTGCGTTCGGGGCCGACCTCGGAATCAGGGGCAACACTTTCCTGCTGGTCGTCGAGGTCGTCGAGCTTTGCCAGGTCGCTGAGGTCGTCATCGCTCGCGGGCTGGTTGCTCAGGGCGTCGGCGGATGTGGCGTCAGGCACGATTGTATTCCGCGAAGAGCTGATCTGCACCTTGAGGCTGGAGGGCAGGGGAGTGGTACCGACAACGATGTCGGCATCCTCGGGACGCCGTCCCGTCAGGGAGACAAAGGAGTTGTACACCTCGTTTATCAGGCGCGGGCCAAAGACGACCTCTATGCCGTTGCTGCCACGGGCGGCAAGGCCAAGCACGCCGGGGATTTCCTCGAGCGAGGCGGTGTCGACGGCCTCGGGGTCGGCCAGGCGCAGGCGCAGACGCGTCATGCACAGGGAATTCGACAGCACATTGTCGCGACCGCCGACGTTATCGAGCACGAGCTCTGCAATCCGATCGGTCGATACCTGCGCTGACATGTATGGTCGCCTTCCCTTTATCATGGTTGCCTAACTTAATCAGTATAGGCGGGCAAAGAAGAGCGTTCTGCGGGGACCCTGTGAGAAACCGGCAAGCGGCGCGTTTACAGCTTCAACAGCTGACGAATCACGTCCGCGTCGTCGGACGGGGTGCCCGTGCAGGCAACTTGTATATCCGCCCACTCCCGGTAGAGGCTCATTCGGCGCCTTGCTATCGCCTCCACGCCCATTGCCTGCGACACGGGACGGCCTGCGACAGGCAGGCTGTCGATGGGGCGGTCGAGCATGACAATCGTCCCGTTCTGGTGCAGAAGATCGTAGTTTTCAGGCCGTTCGACCACACCGCCCCCGCACGCGATGATGAGGCCGCTCCTGCCGGCATAGGAAGAGAGGACCTCCGTCTCGGCATCGCGGAAGGCAGCCTCCCCGAAAGACTTGATATAGTTTGCTGCTGAGACTTCGTTGTGGAGCAGGAATGCGTCGTCCATGTCCACAAAAGGACGGCTCAGCTTGTGCGCCAGCGAGGTGCCGGCGCTTGTCTTGCCGACTCCCGGCATGCCGATGACGCAGATGTTGGTCATTTGGTCGCGTAGGCGACGCTCGATCTGCTCTACCTTGCCGTCGTCGATGCCGTGACCCAGGAAGAGTTCGCTCGACTGTCTGGCTTGGGCGACCAGCATGGCGAGACCGGACTCGTAGGGTATCCCGCGGCGCTCCGCCTGCAGGCAGATGCCCGTGCGGGCAGGGTTGTAGACGACGTCGAGCACGCCGCGAAGCGCGGTGAGGCCTGCGAATTGCTGGTCGGTGAGGGGGGAGGCGGGACAGGCGGGGTACATGCCGACCGGGGTCGTATTGACGATGAGGCAGGCATCCGCGTGTCGATCGGTCAGCGTATCGTAGGCGTCTGCGCCCTTGCGGGAGATGACAGCGACATGCGCACCGCACTCCAGGAGCGCCGCCTGCACCGCCTGGCTTGCGCCTCCCGAGCCGAGGACGAGGACCGGTGCGTCGGATAGGGCGGACGCGGCGCCGACACCCCATACTCGACGGCAGAACCGGTCGAGCATCCAGGCGAAGCCGCCCACGTCCGTATTGTCCGCAAAGACGGTGCCGTCAGTGCGCCGCACCAGCGTGTTTGCCACGCCGAGGCGCGCCGCCCGCGGGCTCGCGCTGTCGGCGAGCTCGTAGGCACGGCGTTTGTAGGGGATCGTGACGTTGAGGCCCTGCCAGCTGCCGTTGCGGACGAATGCCTCCACGTCCTCGGGTTCCCGCTCGTACAGTGCGTAGGGCGTAGACCCGAGGCACGCATGTATCTGAGGCGACCAGCTGTGGCCGAGTTTGCGCCCGAGCAGGCCATAGCAGGCACCATCGTGGCGATCTGCCGCCATCACGGCTAGACCGCCTCGCTGTAGCTGCCGAGGTAGCGCAGGTCTTCGCAGACGTTGCCGAGCGTGCTCATGAGCTGTTTGAACTCGGGTGCGGCGACGGGGCAGTCCACGTCGAAGTAGAACATGAACTCAAAGTCGCGGCCCTCGATGGGACGGCTCTCCAGTTTGATGATGTTGATGTCGAGGGCGTAGAACTTGGCGAGGACCTTGAAGAGGGAGCCGGGCTCGTTGCCCACGACGAGCATGAGCGTGCTGCGGTCGGCGCCGGGGTAGATGGTGAGGTCGCGGCCGATGCAGGCGAAACGCGTGTAGTTGTCGTCGCGGTCCTGGACGGCCTGCGCGAGGGAGGTGAGGCCGTAGAGGTCGATGCAGGCGCGGGAGGCCAGGGCGGCGACGTCGTCGCGGTCGGAGTCGGCGACCATCTTGGAAGCGATGGCGGTGTTCTCGCAGACGTGCACCCGTACGTTGGGCAGGCTCTGCAGGTAGCGCGAGCATTGGGCGATGGCCTGCTCGTGGCTGTAGATATCGCGGACGTCCTCCAGGCGCGTGCCCGGCTTGGCCAGCAGGTTGTGGTCCACCTTGAGGCGGCAGGTGCGCAGGATATGGAAGTCGTGCTTCATCATGAGGTCGAAGACCTCGTTGACGGAGCCGGCGGTGCTGTTCTCGATCGGAAGGACGCCGTACTCACAGAAGCCCTGCTCGACGGCACGGAAGACACCCTCGAACGTATCGAAATAGTTGATGTTTGCATGCTTGAAGATGCGGTCTGTCGCAATCTGCTGGTAGGCGCCCTCGACTCCCTGGCAGGCAACGAAAGCCGTCGTGGGGAAGAGCGACGGGCTGGCGGCAAGCGCCGCCTCGATCTCGTCGACGATGGGCGTGCCACCTACGAGTGTCTTGCTCTGGCGTGCGCGAGAGGCCTCCATCAACAGGGACATGAGCACCTGGGCGTAGCTTGCGAGCTCGTCGGGCACGCGCTCGGCTGCCTCGGCGAGGATCGCGCGCTCGCGGGCCCGGTCGAGGACGGGCATCTTGTGCTCCGCCTTGTAGGAGGCGATGTCTCCGGCGGCCTCCATGCGCTGCTGGAAGAGGTCGAGTATCTGGCCGTCGATGGTATCGATGCGCTTGCGGATGTCTTTGATGTCTTCGGACATGGTGAGCTCCTCATAGATTGTTGACGCGAGACGCGCCGGGGGATTGGTCTGGCGATGGGGATGCCCCGTGCACGGGATATGGCACGGGGCTACGCAAATCGCTCCCCGGTCGCGGCCTGCGCAGGCCAGGCAAGCCAGCTGTCGAGCACGGCGAGGGCGGCGACGGCCTCGGCGACGGGAACGGCCCGCGGCGCGATGCAGGGGTCGTGCCTGCCGCGGACCTCGAGGGTGGCGGGCTCGAGCGCGATCATGTCGACCGACTGCTGTGCGCGGGCGATGGACGGCGTCGGTTTGACCGCCATGCGCAGGACGAGCGGGGCCCCCGTGGTGATACCGCCGAGGTTGCCACCGGCGTTGTTGGTGAGCGGGTAGACGGCGCCGTCCTTGATGCCGTAGGGGTCGTTGTTGTCGCTGCCGCGCCTGCGGGCGGCGTCGAAGCCGGAGCCGAACTCCAGACCCTTGACGGCGGGTATCCCAAAGACGGCGCGGGCGATGGTCGATTCGATGCCGTCAAACATAGGCGATCCGATGCCGGCGGGCAGACCGGTCACGACGCATTCCACGACGCCGCCGACGGAGTCGAGGTCCCTGCGGGCGCGTTCGATCTCGGCGAGCATGGCATCGCTGGCGTCCCTGTCGATGACGGGAAAGGTGGCGTGCCCGAGCGCCTCGACCTGGCGCGCGAGCAGGTCGGGTTGACGAGAAAAACGTGTGTCTTGTACCCCCGCAACCTCTAAGAGGTGTGCGGCGACGATGACGCCGCGTGTGGCAAGGAGCTGCTTGGCGATGCCGCCGGCGGCACACAGGGGAGCCGTGAGGCGTCCGGAGAAATGGCCGCCTCCTGCGACATCCTGATGGCCGCCCCATTTGACCTGAGCCGTCCAGTCGGCATGTCCCGGCCGCGGTATGCGGCGGAGCTCGTCATAGTCCCCCGAGCGAGTGTTTGTATTCTCGATCATCAGGGCAAGCGGGGCCCCGCAGGTCTCGCCGGCGGGGTTGAGCCCGGACAGAAAGATCACGCGGTCAGCTTCCTTGCGCGGCGTCGTCCAGGCGTCCTGTCCCGGAGCCCTGCGCGCCATGAACCGCGCAAGCGCCTCCTGGTCGATGGTGTAACCAGCGGGCAGCCCCTCGACGACGCAGCCGATGGCGGCGGAATGAGACTGACCCCACACGGTGACGCGCAGGGCGGTGCCTATGGTGGAGGGCATATTAGTCACTCCCCTCGGAGAGCCCGCGGACGATGCCGCCGAGCCCCTCGAAATCGTTGAAAAAGGCCGGATACGACTTTGAGACGCAATCGGCGCCAACTATGACGGTTTGGCCTGCGGCATGGGCGGCGAGCACACTGCCCATCATGGCGATGCGGTGGTCGTTTGCTGCGTCCACAGTGCCCCCGACCAAGGGGGACCCGCCGGTGACGTGCAGCTCGTCGCCGTCAATGTGCGCATCGACCCCAAAGGCCCTCAGCGTGGCGGTGACCGTCTCGAGACGGTCGGATTCCTTCAGGCGCAGGCGGCCTGCATTGGTGAGGCGCGTCGTGCCCTGTGCGCACGCTGCGACGGCGGCGATAGGCGGCACGAGGTCGGGTATATTGCCGACGTCGAGCGTCGCCGCGTGCAGCGCATCCGCTCGAACGGAGACCGCACCGTCCGTCTGGGATACCTGCGCGCCAAACGAGGCGAGTGCGGAAAGGATGGCCCGGTCGCCCTGGGCGCTCGTCGCCGAGAGGCCCCTCACGGCGACCGTGCTGCCCAGGGCATCGGCAGCAAGCCAAAAGGCCGCGTTTGACCAATCGCCCTCGACGGTGCAGACGCCGGGGGAGGCGAGCCGTCCCTCTGCCGGATCTATGTAGAACCGTCGGTATGCGGTACCATCTCGCTCCGCGCCGTCCGCATGCACTGCGACACCGAACGTCTTCAGGGCATCTATGGTGAGCTGTAGGTAGGGGGCCGATTGCACCGGCTCGCTTACCAGTATCTCGGTCGGCCGGTCGAGGAGCGGGGCCGCGAGCATGAGACCGGTCGCGTACTGAGAGGACACGTTGCCGGGCAGCACATAGGTGCCTCCCTCCAGTCGTCCCGAGACCGTGAGGGGAAAGACGCCCTGTGGACTCAGGTCACACCCATGACTGCGCAGCTCCTCATAGAGGGGCGAGAGCGGCCGCTCGGAGAGCCGGCCGTGACCCGTGAGGGATGCCCGGCATCCGAGGGCGCAGACGACGGGCAAGAAGAACCTGAGCGTGGAGCCCGATTCTCCGCAGTCGAGCAGGCAGCCCGTGTCCGCATTGCTGCCGCGCGGGTAGACGTCGAGACGCCCTGCCGAGCGGCAGACACGGGCGCCGAGTGCCTCGAGGCACCCCACGGTGGCATCGATGTCCTTGGAGGTGGTGTTGCAGTTGATGCATGTGGGAGCGTCGCACAATGCAGCGAGCATCAACATGCGATGCGCGACGGACTTCGAGGCGACCGCGGTCACGGTCCCCGAGAGCGTATGTTGTGCGATAACGGCCTGCATCCCCATCCAATCAGCTGTCTGCCGATGACTTTCTCACAATACCGGCAGACAAAAAAGAAGGGATTATCTGATTTAAGGAGCTAGAAAAGATTGCGGTGGGGATTGCGGTGGGATACCGAGACGACCTGCCCGCTGAATTACAGAGAAGCCAGGGTTATTCGGCATGATGTGTCTCACGCCTGAAACATCGCGCTGGTAGGATGACCCGCAACACATTATGACGTACCATGCCTGCATGCCGTGTCAGTCAAAAATGAAGGGGACCTAAATGATCGCAATCGTCAAAGAATCAGCTACTCCTGAGCAGCTTGACCATTTCATCACATGGATCGAGGGGCGCGGCTACAAGACCAACGTCAGCCGCGGCGACAACGAGACCATTGTCGGCATCATCGGCGACACGACGCAGATCGACCCCTTCCTGCTCGAGTCCATGGACATCATCGAGCGTGTGCAGCGCGTGTCGGAGCCCTTCAAAAAGGCAAACCGCAAATTCCACCCCGAGGACACCGTGATTGACTGCGGGCACGGGTGCCTGATCGGCGGAGGACATTTCCAGGTCATGGCCGGACCGTGCTCCGTGGAGGGCAAGAACCTGATCGAGATCGCACGGCAGGTCAAGCAGGCCGGCGCGACCATGCTGCGAGGCGGCGCCTACAAGCCCCGCACCAGCCCGTACTCCTTCCAGGGGATGGGGGAGCGCGGACTGGACCTCCTGCTCGAGGCGTCTGCGGACACCGGTATGCCGGTCGTGACCGAGATCATGGACCCGCGCGACGTGCAGCTCTTTGTCGACAAGCACATTGACGTCATGCAGATCGGCGCCCGCAACGCGCAGAACTTCCCCCTGCTCAAGGAGGTCGGCAAGACAGACATACCCGTCCTGCTCAAGCGCGGCATCGCCGGCACGGTCGATGAGCTCTTGATGGCCGCCGAGTACATCATGAGCGAGGGCAACGAGAAGGTCATCCTGTGCGAGCGCGGTATCCGCAGCTTTGAGACGCGCACGCGCAACACATTCGACATCAACGCCATCCCCGTCCTCCACAACCTCTCCCACCTGCCCGTGGTGGGCGACCCGAGCCATGCGACGGGCTACACCCGCTATGTGCGTCCCGCGGCCTACGCCGCGACGGCTGCGGGCGCCGACGGTCTCGAGATCGAGGTCCACAACAAGCCCTCCGAGGCCTGGTCCGACGGAGCGCAGGCGCTGACGCCCGAGATGTTCGCCGACGCCATGAAGCGCATCGCCCTTATTCGCCAGGCGATTACCGCCGACCTCGACGAGGAGCCCTCTCCCGAACCCGGCACCATGGATGCGCCGGTGCTGGCGGCGGAGAGGGGCGTCGATGCCTAGTGAGCAAGAGGAACGCTCCGGTTTCGTGCCCGGTCGCATCGGCATCGTGGCGCTCGGCCTGATGGGCGGGTCATTCGCGAAAGCGCTGCACGAGGGAGGTCGCGAGGTCTACGCCTGGAACCGCACGCACTCGACCCTGGAGCTGGCCGAGATCGACACCGTCGACGGCGAGCTGACGGATGGCGCTATCGGGACCTGCGAGATGATCATCCTCTCGGGCTACCCGCAGTTTTCCATCGACTGGCTGACGGAAAAGGCGCCTCTGATCGCAAAGGGCGCCATCGTTATCGACACGGTCGGCGTCAAGCGCGTGATCTGCGAGCGGTGCTTCGCGATCGCAGATGCGTATGACTTCAATTTTGTTGGCTGCCACCCGATGGCGGGCACGCAGTACTCGGGATACGCGCACTCGCGGGCCAATATGTACCACGGCGCCCCCATGGTCGTCGTGCCGCCGGCGCGTATGGACGATATCGCCCGCGCCAACCTCCTCGAGCGGATGAAGGTCTTGCTCGCTCCCTGTGGTTTTGGCTCTTGGAAACTTGCGACGGCGGCCGAGCACGACCGCATGATCGCCTTCACGAGCCAGTTGGCCCATGTGGTGTCAAACGCTTATGTCAAGAGCCCTACCGCAAAGGAGCACAAGGGCTTCTCTGCGGGTTCCTACAAAGACCTGACCCGAGTCGCGCGCCTTAACGCCACGATGTGGACCGAGCTTTTCCTCGACAACAAGGACAACCTCTCCCAGGAGCTGGGGGCGCTGATCGGTCACCTGCAGGAGTACAAAGACGCCCTGGACGCAGGCGACGCCGAGAGGCTTCACGACCTGCTCGCCGAGGGCGACCGGCTCAAACGTGAGGCGGAGGGTCGATGAAATCGGTAGAGGTCAGCACGGCGCAACGCGCCTACAAGGTGTATGTGGGGCGCAATATCCTGGGGGAGACGGGGCGTTTCGCCCGGTCCTCGGTGGGAGGCGGGCGGGCGATGCTCGTCTCGGACTCCCATGTGATGCCGCTGTACGGCCGTCTGGTGCGCTCCTCGCTCGAGGCCGCGGGCTACATCGTCTCCGAGGTCACCGTGCCTGCGGGCGAGCAGACCAAAAACATGGGCGAGCTCGCCAAGCTGCTCGAACGCATCGCCGGTGCGGGACTCGGCCGCGACGACGTCGTGGTCGCGCTCGGGGGAGGCGTCGTGGGCGACCTCGCGGGCTTCGCCGCCGCCACCTATATGCGCGGAATCCAGGTGGTGCAGGTTCCGACCTCGCTTCTGGCCATGGTCGACTCGTCCGTTGGCGGCAAGACCGCCGTCGATCTCGCGGTCGGCAAGAACCTCGCAGGTGCCTTCTGGCAGCCGTCGTCCGTCGTGGCGGATGTCGAGGTGTTGCGGACTTTGTCGCCTGCGCTTTTCCGTGATTCGGTCGGCGAGGTCATCAAGTATGGGGTGATGAGCGACCCCGAGCTCTTTGAGTCGCTCGAGCGGCAGCCGCTGGACCTGGGCGACTTCGACCGTATAGGAGACGTCGTGCTGCGCAACGTCCGCACCAAGCGTGACGTCGTGGACGCGGACGAGCGCGAGGCGGGTCTGCGCCAGACGCTCAACCTCGGCCACACCATCGGCCATGCGATCGAGGCCGAGAGCTCCTATGCGCTCGGCCACGGCAGCTGCGTCGCCGCGGGTCTTTGCTGCATGGCGCGCGCATGCGCGAGGAAGGGGCTCTGCAGCGACGAGACGGCGCGGCGCATCGACGCTGCGGTGGCCGCCCATCGCCTGCCCACCGGCACCTCGGTGTCGCCCGACAAGCTCTACCAGAGGTCCCTGGCGGACAAGAAGCGCCATGGCAACCAGATAAACATCGTCGTGGTGCGGGGTATCGGCTCGGTGGAAGTGCGCCGCGTGCCGCTCGAGGAATATCGCACGTACATCGATCTCGGCTGCGCGCCGCTCTAGATTCCTGTTTCACCGAGCGTTTCGTGCGCCGTCACCGAGATGTAAAAAAACGACCCCATACTGTCTCGGTATGGGGTCGTTTGCCACACAGGTACGCGGCCTGAGGAATATCTGGTGCCCTCTGAGGGACTCGAACCCTTGACCTTCTGCTCCGGAGGCAGACGCTCTAATCCACTGAGCTAAGAGGGCGGACGTAAGGCATTATAGTAAAACGCGCGGGAAAAGCTAGACGAGGAAGGCGGCTAATTATGACGGTAGATGTAGAGGGCGTTGAATTTGCCACTGCGGTCAGTCAGGCGCGCAAGCCAAAGGCCCTGCGCGTGGGCGAGAAAACCTACGGGGTCGTGGATGTCAGCGGTATCCCCGGAGCCGACCGCCTGCCGCGCGCGCTCGTCGAGCTGCTGGAAAACTGCGTGCGTCGCAGCGCGTCGGATGACGAGGCCCTGGAGTCCGCCAAGCGCATCGTCAGCGCCGGCCTCTCGGGTAGCCAGGGCGAGGAGATCTCCTTCATGCCGGCGCGTGTCCTCTTCCAGGACTTTACCGGCGTGCCCGTCTTTGTGGACTTTGCCGCCATGCGCGACGCCATGAAGGCGCGTGGCGGCGACCCGGCGAAGGTCTCGCCCCGCATCCCCTGCACCCTGATCGTCGACCACTCCGTCATCGCCGACAAGGCGGGCTGCCCCGAGGCTGAGGAGTACAACCGCGTGACCGAGGCGCGGCGCAACAGTGAGCGCTTCGCATTCCTCAAGTGGTCGGCCAAGTCCTTCGACAACGTCAAGATCGTCCCACCCGGGCAAGGCATCTGCCACCAGCTCAACATGGAGCGCATATCAGAGGTCGTCACGACCGATGCGCTGTCCCAGGCAGACATGCCCGTCGCCTGCTACGACACGCTCGTCGGTACCGACTCGCACACGACCACGGCAAACGGCCTCGGCGTGATGGGCTGGGGCGTCGGTGGCATCGAGGCGGAGGCCGCGGCGCTCGGGCAGCCGATCAGCATGCTGGTGCCGCCCGTCGTCGAGCTGCGTCTCACGGGCAGGCTGTGTGACGGCGTGTCAGGCATGGACCTGGCGCTCACCGTCTGCGAGCGTATGCGCGCTGCGGGCGTCGTCGGGTCGTTCATCGAGGTGACCGGCGACGGCGTCGAGACCCTTACGGCGACCCAGCGCGCCTGCGTCGCCAACATGACGCCCGAATACGGTGCGACAACCACGCTTTTCCCGGTCGACGAGCGGTCGCTGGAGTATCTGCGCCTGACAGGCCGCAGCGACGAGGCCGTCGAGCTTGTCGAGCGCTACCTTACCCTGCAGGGTACCTTTGGCAAGACGACAGACCGCGTCTACGCACGCACGATCGAGATAAAGCTCGACGACGTCGCATGGTGCCTCGCCGGCCCCTCGCGCCCGCACCGGCGCGTCGATATAGCCGGTCTTTCCGAGCGTTTCGAGGAAGAGTCGCAGAAGCACGGGCACGAGCCGCACACCACATTCACGGTGCACATCGGCGACGCCGACTACGAGCTGGATCAGGGCGCCCTCGCTATAGCCGCCATCACGAGCTGCACGACCGCCACCGACCCCGCGATGATGGTGGCCGCAGGGCTGCTCGCCCAAAAGGCGGTCGAGCGGGGCCTGGCCCCCAAGCCATGGGTCAAGACGATCCTGGCGCCCGGCAGCCGCGCCACGACCCTGCTGCTCAACCGCGCCGGCCTTTCTGACCCCCTGGCCAAGCTGGGCTTCTATACCTGCGGCTTCGGCTGCATGAGCTGCATCGGCAACTCCGGACCCCTGGCCGCGGACATGCAGCGTGCGGGAGGGGAGCAGGAGCTCGCGAGCGTGCTGTCGGGCAACCGCAATTTCGACGGCCGCATCTCCCCTTACGTCGCGCAGAACTACCTCAGCCAGCCGGCGCTGGTGGTCGCCTACTCGCTTGCCGGCACCATCGACATCGACCTCACGACCCAGCCGGTCGGGATCGGTGCCGACGGCCAGCCCGTGATGCTGTCCGAGCTCATGCCGACCGACGCCGAGATCGCCCAGGCGCTCGCATCCTCGCTGACCCCCGACCTCTACACGCAGGGCACGGCCGCCCTCTTTGACGGCTCCAGGGAGTGGAACGAGCTCGCGGCGGAGCCCTCTGCCACCTTTGCGTGGGACCCCGATTCCACGTATGTGCGCTGTCCGTCGTATTTCGACGACGCGATCAAGACGGATACGATCGACATCCACGGTGCACGTGCGTTGGCACTGCTGGGAGACTTTGTGACGACCGACCACATCTCACCCGCTGGCTCCATCGCGCCGGACAGCGAGGCGGCAGCCTACCTGTACGCTCACCATGTGGATGACGCCGACTTCAATACCTACGGCAGCCGCCGCGGCAACCACGAGGTCATGATGCGCGGCACGTTCGCCAACGTCCGTCTGAGCAACGCCCTCGGGGAGGGTAAGCTGGGCGCCTGGACCCGTGACTTCACGACGGGTGAGCTAGCCAGTATGTACGCGGCGTCGGTCGACTACCGCAAGGAGGGCATCCCCGCCGTGGTCGTCGCCGGCAAGATGTACGGCTCCGGCTCCAGCCGCGACTGGGCCGCAAAGGGACCGGCTCTGCTGGGGGTCCGCGCCGTGCTCGCCGAGAGCTTCGAGCGCATCCACCGGTCCAACCTGGTGCAGATGGGCATCGTGCCCCTGCAGTTCGACGAGGGGCAGGGGGCGGCGTCGCTCGGGCTCGACGGCACCGAGGAGTACGATATCGCGCCGCTCGACCTCGCAGAGGTGGCGGCGGGCGCCCGTCGCGTGGACGTCAAGGCGACCCGTGGCGACGGCAGTGTAGTGAGCTTCGCCTGCACCGTACGCATCGACACGCCAACGGAGGCATCGTATATGGCATCGGGCGGTATCCTGCCCTATGTTCTCGACGAGCTGTGCTAGGCTACATATCTACGTGCTCTAGAAAGTAGATGAAACGAGGAGGGGAGCGCGTTGATTTGCCCTAATTGCGGCACACACATACCTGACGATGTGCAGCGCTGTCCCGCTTGCCATTACGACCTGCTGATGACAACCAAGCTTCCCCGCCTTGAGGGCACCTGGTGCTCTCATTGCGGGGCGCTTGTTCCCGAGGGCATGGACGCCTGTCCGAGCTGCGGCATGCCGGTTGCGCCTTCGCGGCATATGAAACAAGAGCAGGCTGCCCAGCCCGCACCGGAGGCCCAGGAGGAACCCGCCTCCGCCATCGACCAGCTCATCCCGCATGTCGAGGACGTCCCGGAGGATGCCGAGGAGCCAGGCGAGGAGGTACTCTCAGCCGAGGAGACCCATGCTATACCGCGTATCGTGAGCGCCGTCCCCGCGGGCCCCGACGAGGGAGGCCCCACGGAGGAAAACGACCACATGCCGCGCACGCGCGTCTCCATCGTCGCCGCCATCGCGTCGCTCATCATCGTCGGCGGTTCGATACTGATGATCGCGCACCCCTGGAACGCGGAGCTCTACTCCACGAAGGCGACCAAGCCAGCGGACACCTCGATGGCGGGATATCCCGGCGAGGTCAGCTCGCTCAGGGGCCAGGACAGCCAGGGCAGCTCCGGCAGCGATGCGCAAGACGGACGATCCGGGGACGAGTATTCCTACGACCAGTTGACTGATATGTACAACCAGCTGGGCGACATTGAGGAAAAGCTCGAGCAGAGCCAGTCCGACCTGGAGGAAGTCGGGTTGAGCGGCGACCAAGACGAGCGCGATGCCAAGGCAGAGGAGCAGAAGGCTATCGCCAACGACCTTTCCAACCTCATCGCCGATATCGGTGAGACGGATGTGTCGTCCGGTACCTATGCCGATACCGTCAAGAACCTCGGGACCCTGGGCAGCTGGCTGCGCAACTGGTCGGACTCGTTGACCGAGGCCTGGAGCCGCTCGACGGCGTCTGCAGACCCCTCCTCCGAGAAGGACTATATCCTGAGCCCTGTGTCTACCGGCGAGGGGGAGTCGCAGAAAAATTCCTATCAGCAACTTTTTGATACAAATTACAAGGACTGGGAGCCCAAGGCACCGCAGTCCTGACGGATTTGTCCTGTCTGCCGAATATGTGAAACAGACGGCCTGCTGGTAGAATCAACAAGATACGTAATTGTTCGGGTCATGTGCGAGGAGATAATAGATGGGATTTTTCCTGGAGCCGCTCTACACCCCCGCGTACAAAATCGCGGGTGACGAGGTCGCTGTCTTTACCACCAACAAGGGCGTGATCCGTGCCAAGCTCGACGGGGAGGGCGCCCCGATACATGTCGCGAATTTCTGCGAGCTTGCCGAGTCCGGCTTTTACGACGACCTGAAGTTTCATCGCTATGAGCCCGGTTTTGTCATCCAGGGCGGCTGCCCCAATACCCGTTCGATGACCTCCGAGGACGTCGCTGCTGGCAAGATCGGTGAGGACGGCATGCCGGGCACCGGTGGCCCCGGCTACCGTATCAAGCACGAGTACGATACCAACCCGCGCAACTCCCACGAGGACGGTGCGCTTGCCATGGCACGGGCCCAGAATCCCGATTCGGCCGGCTCGCAGTTCTATTTCTGCCTCGGGGCACAGCATTTCCTCGACAGGGGGTACACCGTATTCGGGCAGACGGTCGAGGGCAAGGATGTCGTCGACAGCCTTCGCGCGGGCGACGTCATTGAATCCATCCGCATCGAGCACGCTGCAGACTGAGGGTACGGTAGTGTGCTGATCTGCACCTGCGATGAAGTAAGGAGCGTCACGCTGTGAATCAAGAAGCTTTCAACGCCGGTAAGGCTGCATATCAACAGGGCAATCTCGTCGAGGCGGCGGCACAGCTGGTGGCCGCCAAGCAGCCGGGGGAGGTTTCCGGCCAGATCGACCACCTCCTCGGCAACTGCTACATGCGTCTCGGGCGCTATGACGAGGCCGCGAAGTGCTACGCGGACGCGCTGCACGATTCGTCGTACGGCCAGTCCGGCGCGCTCGCCTGCAACCGTGGCCGTGCCCTTCTTGCCGCGGGCAAGCCGCAGGAGGCGATCGCCTCGCTCACGATGGCGACCAAGGACGCCTCGTACGCCACCCCCTACAAGGCATACCTTGCGCTCGGCAGCGCCTACCAGACGCTCGGGGACGCCCGCAACGCCGGCGTGGCCTACCGCAACGCGGCCATCGACGAGGGCAACCCCCGTCCCGCCGGTGCGCTCACAAAGCTCGGTGACTGCTTTATGAAGATGGGCCGTGCGGTCGACGCCATCGAGGCGTATCGCACCGGCCTGGACTTTGCAACCCCGGCAGACGATCAGAACGCCATCTATGCTTCCATGGGCCTCGCCTATGTCGCCGCCAACCGCCTGCCCGAGGCGGCGGACGCCTTCGCACGTGCCGTCGCGGACGGCACCTATCAGCTGTCCCCCGAGGAGCGCGCGGCAAACGAGGCGGCCAGCAAAGCGCTTGCCGCCAAGTCCAACGGCCCCTCCGAGACCGACGCGCTGCTCGCGGCCGCCGGATACGGTACGGCTGCCAATGTGGACCCCCTCGACCCGCTGGGCAAGTCCGGTGAGTTCATGCCGTCGCCTGAGGACACGGGCTTCTTCTCCGTCTCCGAGGAAGATCTGGTTGCAGAGGACAAAAAGGCTCGCAAGGTGCATCGCAAGAAGAAGCACACGGGTCTCAAGGTGTTTTTCGTCTTCCTCATCCTGATCATCCTGATCGGCGGAGGCGGTGCCTACGCCTACTACAAGGGGTACGGATGGCCCACCGCCGAGAGCGTCTCGACCGAGCTTTTCGAGACCGCCTCCGAGGGCGGCGACATCTCGTCGTATTTCTCCGGCGCAGTCTCTGCGTCGACTCGCGAGCAGATCCAAAACACCCTGCCTGCCAATGTCGAGAATGTCGAGGTCAAGGGCGTCGACCGCAGCATGGAGAAGAGCACAGTGCTGGTGACGGTCACCTTTACGGACAAGGGCACGCAGAGCTACAAGGTGTCGCTCGTGCGCGTCGACTTCTCCTGGAAGGTCGGAGCAGTCGAGACCGTGTATGCTTCTCAGGACGGGCAGACGGCCGCCATCGACAACGGGTCGGCGGCGGCAGCCACGGGCACCCCCACGGATGCGGGTGCCGATGCCGCGGCTGAGACCGCCGACAGCTCCACCGAGGGATAGCGCCATCCAGTGGGGTAGCTTCACGCGTCTCGGCCGGATGATTTGATCGCAAAGGTAGGTAAGATGTCATTTCTCGACAACTTCTTCGGGGAATACAGCGGAGATCTCGCCATCGACCTGGGTACCGCGAATACCCTCGTTGCGGTGCGCGGGCAAGGTATCGTCATCAACGAGCCCTCGGTCGTCGCCATCGATAAGAGCGAGGACCGTGTGCTCGCGGTCGGCATGGATGCCAAGCGCATGATCGGTCGTACGCCCGGCAGCATCGTCGCCGAGCGCCCGCTCAAGGACGGTGTCATCGCGGACTTCGATGTCACCGAGGTCATGCTGCGCTATTTCATCGAAAAGGCACGCGGGTCCCAGACGCGCCAGTATCCGTGGTCGCCCCGCCCCCGCGTGGTCGTCTGCGTGCCCTCCGGTGTAACGTCGGTCGAGAAGCGAGCCGTATTTGAGGCAACGATACAGGCAGGCGCGCGACAGGCGTACCTGATCGAGGAGCCGATGGCAGCGGCGATCGGCGCCGACCTGCCCATCGAGGACCCGACGGGCTCCATGGTCGTGGACATCGGCGGCGGCACCACCGAGGTCGCCGTCATCGCCATGGGCGGCATCGTCGTGTCGCAGTCGATCCGTACCGCCGGCGACGAATTCGACCAGGTCATCCTCGAGCACGTCCGCGATGCCTACAACCTCTCCATCGGCGAGCGCACCGCAGAGGACATCAAGATCAAGGTCGGCTCCGCGGCGCCTCTGGCGGAGGAGCTCGACGTCGAGGTCAACGGCCGCGACGTGATGAGCGGGCTGCCCAAGACCGTGCGCATCGAGAGCGAGGAGATCCGCCGTGCACTCGACAAGCCGCTCGACGACGTGACGAAGGCCGTCAAAGACGCGTTGGACATCACCCCGCCCGACCTGGCGAGTGACCTCATGTACTACGGCATCCTCCTGACGGGCGGCGGCGGTCTGTTGCGCGGTCTCGACCAGCGCCTGCGCGACGAGACGGGAGTGCCCGTCAACGTCAGCCCGACCGCCCTGGAAAACGTGGTCAACGGGTGCGCGAAGGTACTCGAGGCCAATGCCCTGACCGGCGGTTTCGTCCAGAGCGCCAGCTAGTAGGGAGCGCAGATGCCTCAGCTTGGTGGCGGCGGACTGGGCACGCCAACCCAGCTCAAGCGCAAAAGCCAGGACAACGGCACCCGTCTTGCCATCGTGCTCACGGTGGTCAGTCTGGTGCTCTTCACGTTGAGCAGCCGCGAGGCGGGCTCGGGTCCCATCTCGGCCGTCCGCAGCGGTGTGACTATCGTCACGACGCCCGTCCGTGCGGTCGGATCGCTCGTCTTCACGCCGTTCCACGGGCTCTCGAACGTCTTTGCCAACCTCACGGCAGACCAAGAGACGCTCTCGGAGCTGAAGGAGCGCAACAAGGAGCTGACGGCCCGCAATGCCGAGCTGGAGGAGGCAGAGAAGACGGCGGAGCGCCTGCAGAACCTGCTCAACCTGCAGGACAGCTACAAGCTCCAATCGACCGCCGCACGCATCATTGCCTCATCCTCTGATTCGTGGAGCTCGACGGTGACGATAGACAAGGGCACCCTGTCGGGAGTGACGGTCGGCATGCCTGTCACCGACTCCGCCGGCGTCATCGGCCAGACGATCGAGTGCGGACCGACGTCCTCGGTCGTCCGTCTGCTCGACGACGAGAACTCCAGTGTGTCCGCGATGCTGCAGGACTCACGTGCCCAGGGCATGCTGCATGGATCTGCGGACGGGACGGTCCACCTGACCCTCATAGGCACCGATCAGACGGTCAAAGCGGGCGACACGGTCGTGACGAGTGGCCTGGGCGGCGTGTTCCCCAAAGGTCTGCCGTTGGGTACGGTGACCAACGTCAGCAAGCGCTCAGGCGCCCTGTACCTCGAGATCGAGGTGCAGCTGCTCTCGACTACGGAAAACTACGAGGAAGTCCTGGTGATCACGTCCCTGACAGAGGGACAGGAAGCGACCTCGGAAGATATCGTGGCTGCAGATGCCCAGGACAGCGCGGCCGTGTCGGGTAGCGCTGCGTCTTCGGGCAGCGCCGAGACAGCGGGTAGTGTGGCTTCTGAGGGGACGGACGTCGAGGCTGGCGAAACAGACGAATCGGCGTCCGCGTCCGAGGAAACGAAAGGGGAGTAGGTAGACGCCTTGCAGGTACGGGATACCAATAAAAACAGGAGGAGCATCGGTGTGCTTGCGCTCGTCTGCGCATTTGTCCAGCTCGCCATCGCCCCGAATATCGGTGTCGGTGCAGGTCGCGCCAATATCGCCCTTGTTTTTGCCGGGTTGGTGGCCCTCTCGATCGGAGGGCGTACCGGTGTGGCCGCGGGTTTTTGTGCCGGACTCTTCTACGACCTCACGACAACCGGTCCGGTAGGTCTGATGGCCCTGCTGCTCACCGTGTGCGCTTACGTTCTGGGTACCGAGGAACACAATCGCCTTGCCGACGACCCCACAGGTTCCGTCACCACCTTTGCCATAGCGGACCTGTGCGTATGCCTTGTCTACCACATCACCATGCTGTTGGTCGGGCAGACGGATTCCATCGTCGAGGCGCTGCTGAGCAGGACGCTGCCGTCTTTTGTGCTGACGCTCGTGGCATTTTTGCTCTTTTGGTTCTTTACCTACCGTGGGACCGGTACGGGTCCGAGCACGATGCATGCCGGCAGGCACGGCGGCGGGCGCTATACCTTGGGTAAGCTGTAGGGGCTGAAATGAACCTCACCCTGCTCATCGTTGCCGTCGTCGGCGTCCTTGCTGTCGCGCTCGTGGTCATATTCATAGTATTCGGGCGCGGGGAGGGACGTTTTACCTTCGATATCGGAGGCGCTGCCCCGCGGGCCGAGGGCGGCAGCGACACCTCTGCCGACACCGGGTTCAAGGAACGCCTGACCGGCCTGGGTATTGCCGCGGTCGGTGTGATCGGCGTGCTGATGGCACGTCTTTGGTCCATGCAGCTCGTTTCCTCGGACGAGTACAACAGGCAGGCCGAGACGAACCGTACGCGTACCATCACGAAGAACGCGCCGCGCGGCCGCATCCTGGACCGCAACGGGGTGGAGCTTGTGACAAACCGGTCGTCGTTGACGGTGACGGCCGACTCCGACGTCGCCGACAACACTTTTGAGTGCCAGGTGCTTGCAAACCTGATCGGCATGCCCGCGGCAGCGGTGCGACGCAACATCCAGAACGCCTCCGAAGGTGCTCAGAGCATGCGCGTGGTGGCGTCTGACGTGTCGAGGCGCGTCGTGGCGGTCATCGAGGAGCGCCCGTACCTCTTCGACGGCGTATCGGTCGAAGAGCGGGCCGTCCGCCTGTATCCGCAGGGCAGTCTGGCCGCCCACGTCCTCGGATACGTAGGCACCATCACATCGGAGCAGCTCGAGGCGGACAGTTCGAGCAACGACGGGTCGGTGTCCTACCAATCGGGTGACACGGTGGGTCAGGCGGGCGTCGAGTACCAGTACGAAAGCGTGCTGCAGGGCGTCCGCGGCGAGCAGAACGTGTACGTCGACGCCGACGGCAACGTGCTGGACTACGCGAACGGCATCGAACCGCAGGCTGGCTCCGACGTGCAGCTCACCATAGACGCAAACGTACAAAAGGCGGCAGAGGAGTCCCTGGCAAGCACGATCGCCGAGCTGCAGGAGTCGCTCACGTACGACTGCAAATGCGGCAGCGTGCTGTGCATGGACGTGACGAACGGCGACATCATCGCCATGGCGAGCCTGCCCACGTACTCGCCCAACACGTTCGTCGGCGGCATCTCCGCCGACGACTGGGAGGCAATGTCTGGCGAGGAGGCCAAAAACCCGCTCCTGAATCGCGCGATATCCGGCCAGTACCCGTCCGCATCGACCATCAAGCCCCTGACCGCCCTAGCCGCTCTCAACGAGGGGCTTGCCACGGCCCAGTCCTCCTATATGTGCACGGGCTACTGGACGGGGTTCGGCAAGGACTACGGCCAGTATTGCTGGAACCACGACGGCCACGGTGCCATGACCATACAGACGGGCATCACGTTCTCGTGCGACGTCGTCTTTTACGAGATCGGCAAAGCCTTTTACCTGGCGGACTCCGAGGGCATGCAGGAGACGTTCCGCACGTGGGGCCTCGGTTCCAAAGAGGGGATAGACCTGCCAAGCGAGCTTGAGGGGCGTGTGCCCGACAAAGACTGGAAATGGAATTACTTCACGTGGGCCGCGGACGACGCGCGCACCTGGCAGGGCGGAGACAACACCAACCTCGCCATCGGTCAGGGCGACCTGCTTGTGACCCCGCTTCAGATGGCCTGCGTCTACGCCGCCATCGCCAACGGGGGCACCTGCTACAAACCCCACGTCCTCAAGAGCGTGCTGTCCCAGTCCGGTACGGGCACCGTGATCGAGCACAAAAACGAGGAGCTCCGCACCGTCAAGGAGGACGAGAGCTACCTCGACATCATCAAGCAGGGCCTCATTGGCGTGATCTACGAGGAGTCGGCCGCCCAGGCATCGCACTTCACCAACATGAAGGAAAAGGTGGCCGGCAAGACCGGTACGGCGGAGATCGCAAACGCCTCGGAGCCTACCGGCTGGTTCATCGCCTATGTGCCGGCCGACAATCCCAAATACGTCGTCGCGTCATGTATCGAAAACGGTGGTTTCGGCACATCGTCGGCCATGTATGTCGTACGCGACGTGATGGGCGCCCTCTACAACGAACCCGATACCTCCACCGAAGTGAGCGATGGTGACCGATAGATGGATGTGAAGGCAAACGTCAGCGCAGCCGCCGGAGACGTGCTCGGCAAGATAGGCACCGTGTTCGGCAGGGGCGGCTCTGCCGCCAACACGCGCAAACCAGGCAAACACGGGGTACTTTCGGAACTCTACCTGGGCAACCTCGTGCCCGTGCTCCTGCTTGTCCTGTACGGCACCATCGTTATCTGGTCCGCATCGCTCACCATCGCGGAGGCGTCGTTCCCCCGCCACCTGATCGGCATAGCCCTGGGGCTGGTGGCCGCCGCCCTGGTCTGGCGGGCGGACTACCGCGTGATGCAGCCTGCGAGCACGATCCTCTTCATCGCGATCATCGTCCTCATCCTCCTGCCAAAGGTGCCTGGCTTTGGGTACTCAGCAAAGGGTATGACCGGCTGGGTGCGTATACCGCTGATAGGGCTGAGGTTCCAGCCGTCGGAAATCGTCAAGGTCCTCACCATCTTCCTCATGGCTTCGCTCGGCGCCCAGTACAACGGCAAGGTCGAATTTCTGAACGACTACGTGAAACTCTGCGGCGTGCTCGCGGTGGTCTTCCTTCTCATGATCACACAGGACCTGGGTACCGGCCTGATCATCCTAGTGGTCGGTGCCTCCATCATCATCATGTCGGGAGCGCGCCGTAGCTGGGTGCTGGTGACAATAGGCATCATTGTCGTGGGAGCGACGCTCGTGGTCGGGCTCTCGCTTGCAGACGGAGTGCCCAAAGCCCTGAAGATACTCAAGGAATATCAGCTCAACCGCCTGATCGTCTTCGTCGATCCCTCGGTGGACCCGACGGGAGACGGCTACAACCTCCAGCAGGCCAAAATCGCGGTCGGCTCCGGCGGACTCCTCGGCAAAGGTATCGGCAACGCGACCCAGGCGGGTTCTGGATTTCTGCCCGAGGCCCATACCGACTTTGTGTTTGCCCTCCTGTCGGAGGAATTCGGCTTTGTAGGCAGTATCGCGCTGATGCTGCTCTTTGCCTGGGCGATTCTGTCCGTCGTGGCCCTCGCGCAGCGACTGGACTCTCCGTACGCAAAACTGATATTGGCCGGCATCGCGACCATGTGGATGTTTCAGCTGTTGCAGAATGTGGGTATGTGCATCGGTATCATGCCCATCACGGGCATCCCGCTGCCTTTCATCAGCTTTGGATCCTCGTCCATGGTGGTGCAGCTGACGACGGCCGGTATCGTCCAATCCGTCTGGCATCACAGGCCCAAGTCCGCGTAACGGCCCGGCCAACGAATCGCGCAAATCAGAACATGAACTCGTCGACATAAAACGTATCGAAATAACAAAAGGCCCGCTGCGTGCAGCGGGCCTTGCTAATCGATATCCGGGATAGACGCTACTCGGCGGGAACGACGTTGACGACGTGCTTTGCGCCCTTCACAAACTGGACGGTGCCGTCCTGCAGGGCGAAGAGGGTGTCGTCCTTGCCACGGCCCACGCCCGTGCCCGGGGTGATGTGGGTGCCGCGCTGACGGACGATGATCTGACCGGTCTTGATGGCCTGACCGCCGTAAATCTTGGTGCCGAGGCGCTGGGCGTTGGAGTCGCGACCGTTGCGCGAAGACGCCTGACCTTTCTTGTGTGCCATGATGAAACCTGCCTTACCTGAGGAATGCCGAACGATACGAGGGGGTGATTACGCGGGAATCTCGGTAATCTCGAGACGCGTGAGCTGCTGACGGTGACCGCGGGTGCGGTGATAGCGCTTACGCTTGTGGAGCTTGAAGACGAGAACCTTCTCGCCCTTGTGCTGGTCGATCACCTCAGCGGTGACCTTCTTGCCCTCGAGCTCGGCGGGATCGACGACGGTCTTGTCGTCATCGGCAAGCATGAGGACGTCGAGGCTGACCTTGTCGCCAGGCTGCGCGTCGAGCTTCTCGACGTCGAGGACGTCGCCCTTGGCAACCTTATACTGCTTGCCACCAGTAGAAACGATTGCGTACATGTGAGAACCCTTCACTTACGGTGTTGGTGCAACGGCTATCCATAATACAAGCCATGACCTGCACAGTCAATGAAAAATACGCCTCACAACACCAACATGTCGCAAATTCAGCAGATATCTCATACCAGATATCGCGTGTTGAGCAGATGGTTGCGCGATTAATAGGTAATATAGCCCGTTTCTGACGCAGGTGGCTCGGCTACCGGCAAGGTAAAGGCCTCGCGCTGGAACGTCTGCGCGGTATCGGCGGAGATGGCCTCCCTGGCTTTGCCGACCGTCTCGGCGAGGGTGCCGTCGTGGGCGGCGACGATGAGGCGGGAGGTGCCGACGGTGCCCGCAAAGGCAAAGACGGCCCGCGACACCCAGTTGCCGACGGGCAGTATACCGTCGACGAGGCGGGCAAAGGCGCGCCAACTGACGCCCGCGGCGAGCACGAGCGCTACATCGAGTGCGGTCTGTGGGGAGAGCGCGTCGCCGTATGCAGCGGCGATGTCTAGCGCGAGCTTCGCCTGATTGGCGGTCATGATGGGGAAGTCGGAACCGTGGATGACGTCGACAGCGCCGACGGCGGCGTTCTGAGCGGCGCATCGCGCCGCAAGCGAGTTGACGAGCACGGGCCGGCAAAAGGGGAAGTTCGCCGCCATGGCGATGGGTTTGTCCGTCGCGTCGATGAGCCAGCGGGCCAGGCGGTCGGCGAGGCGTGACTCGTCGGACACGACGATCTCGGAGACGAGGGCGCCCACCTCCTCGGGCAGATCGCCGATGGCGGGGAGCTCCACGGCGCTTTGGGCGACCAGGGCGACGGGCACGCCGGCACGGGCGCGCGACAAGGCCAGCACGCCGATGGCGCGGGGGTTCGAGCCGACGAGATACAGGACGGCATCGCGCTTGTTTGGCGCGTCGGAGGACGCGTCGGCGTACGAGAGCACGCGGACGGCGGCGCTGGGCTGCTCCGCCACAAACGCGTCGCGCACGACGAGGACGTTCTCGCGCGGGGCCCCGTCGTCCACCACGACCGCGATGTCCACGCCCTCGGTGCGTTTTTCTTCCGCGGTCTTGCCGGCACCCAGCACATCGAGAAGGCGGGAAACGGAAAAGCTGCTTTTCTGAGACATCGCGCTCCTTCAGTCATCGTTTTACGAAGCACATTCTACCCGCAAACCCGAAAGACTTGACATGGCGTAGTACCATAGAGCCTCAAAGGAGGTACCCGTGGCTAGCAACTTTACCGATATGTCGAGGATTTGCGTGTGCGGAGGCGACGGCGGCGCGGGCTGCATGTCGTTCCGGCGCGAGGCCCATGTCCCCAAGGGCGGGCCAGACGGCGGCGACGGCGGGCGCGGCGGCGACGTCGTGCTCGAGGCGGACGCGCAGCTCTCCTCGCTGATCGACTACCGATTCAAGCACCATTTCAAGGCGGAGCGCGGCACCCACGGCAAGGGGGCGCGCCGGCACGGCAAGGACGGCGAGGACCTCGTCCTGCGCGTGCCCCTGGGCACCGTCGTCAAGGAGCTCGACCCGCAGACGATGGAGCCGCGCTGGCAGATCGCCGACCTGACGGAGCCGGGCGAGCGTGTGGTCATCGGCCCCGGCGGCCCCGGCGGCAGGGGCAACATCCATTTTGTGACGTCCGTGCGCCGCGCGCCGGCTTTTGCCGAGAAGGGCGTGCCCGCAAAGGAGCACTGGATCGAGCTCGAGATGAAGCTCATGGCCGACGCGGCGCTGGTGGGTATGCCGTCCGTGGGCAAGAGCTCCATCATCGCGCGCATCTCCGCCGCCCGGCCCAAGATCGCCGACTACCCCTTCACGACGCTCGTGCCCAACCTGGGCGTCGTGCGCGCACAGGACGGCAAGTCCTTCGTCGCGGCGGACGTCCCCGGCCTCATCGAGGGCGCGGCGGAGGGCAAGGGCCTCGGCCACGAGTTCCTGCGCCACATCGAGCGCACGGCGCTCATCCTGCACGTCGTGGACGTGACCGGCGGATACGAGGGGCGCGACCCCGTCGAGGACTACCACGCCATCAACGACGAGCTCGCCGCCTATGCGGAGGGCCTGGCGGAGCGGCCCCAGATCGTGGTCGCCAACAAGTGCGACCTGCCCGGCACCGAGGACGCCGTCGTGCGCCTCGCCGAGGCGGCGGCCGCCGACGGCAGGCCCTTCTTCGCCGTGTCCGCGGCGACGGGGCTCGGCCTCGACGCCCTGGTCGCAAAGACGGCCACGGAGGTCGCGAGCCTGCGGTCGGCCATCACGGCGGGCGAATCGGTCGCAGAGCTCAACGCGCGCCTCGAGCGAGAGCGCCACCAGCGCGACATCGCGACGGTCATCACGCGCGAAGAGGCGCGTGCCTGGCGCGTGACGGGCGACGCCATCGAGCGCATGATCGTCCAGACCGACTGGGACAACGACGAGGCCATCGCCTTCCTGCAGCACCGGCTCTCGCGCTCGGGACTTTTCGACCGGCTGGAAAAGGCAGGCGTACGCGAGGGCGACGAGGTCCGTATACTGGGCTTCGCCTTTGACTACGAGGGCGAGTCGGGCGACTCTGCGGCATATGAAGACGAACTCGAGGACGAACCGAGCGACAAGGAGCCCATAGATGCCGACACCGATGCGTAAGCGTGGCATCGTAGTAGCCAAGCTCGGTTCCTCCACCCTGGTGGATGAGCGGTTTCGCATAGACCGCGACTTTGTGCGGTCGCTGTGCGACCAGATTGCCGCCCTCGTCCGCGAAGGGTACCGGGTGGTGCTGGTGTCCTCCGGCGCGGTCGCGGCGGGGCTCGACCGCTTGGGGTTCGAGAGACGCCCCAACGACATGGGCAGCCTGCAGGCCTGTGCGGCCGCCGGGCAGGTCGCGCTCGCCGAGGCGTACGGCGAGGTGCTGGCAGAGTACGGCATCAGCTGCGGCCAGGTGCTGCTGACCCGGCGCGACGTGATCGACCGCGACGGCTACCTCAACGCGCGCACGACACTCGAGAGCCTTATCGCGCTCGGCGCCGTACCCATCGTCAACGAGAACGACACGGTCTCGATCGCTGAATTCACCTTCGGCGACAACGACACGCTCGGCGCTATCGTGTCGACGCTGGTGGGGGCCGACCTGTATGTGATTCTTTCCGACGTCGACGGGCTTTACAGCGCCAATCCCTCCGTCGACAGCAATGCGCGACTGATTCCCCACGTGGCGCACATCGACGGTGACATCGTGGCGATGGCGAGCGGCAGCGCGCAGGGCGGCATCGGTACCGGCGGCATGTCGACCAAGGTCAGGGCTGCACGCGCGACCATGGCGGCAGGCATCCCGACGGTGATATGCCGCGGCCGCGCACCGCATGTGCTCGAGGACGTGGTGCACGGCAAGGGGATCGGCACGCGTTTCGAGGCGCAGGGCAACCAGCACGAGGCCTCCCGCAAGCTCTGGATCGGGCTCGCCGAGATACCGAGGGGGTCGATCACGCTCGACGAGGGCGCGCGCAAGGCCGTGGTGGAGAGGGGAGCCTCGATCCTGCCCGTCGGCATCGTGAGGGTGCAGGGGGAATTTGACGTGGGCGACGTTGTCAACGTCCTTGGACCCGACGGCGTCCTGCTCGGTCGCGGAGTCGTCAGGTACAGCTCGGACGACATGGTGCGCGTCCGCGGTCTGCGGCTCGACGTGATCGCGCGATTCCTACCCGACAAGGCGGGCGTGCCCGCCATCCATCGCGACGAGCTGCTCGTCTTTTAGGGGGACCCGCATGGAGATGCAGCGCATCGACCTCCCGGCGCTGGGGGAGGACACAGACCGTACGTATCGCCTGGGCATCATGGGCGGTACCTTCGACCCCATCCACAACGGGCACCTCGTGTGTGCCGAGTGCGCCTTCGATGCCCTGGACCTCGATATGGTCGTCTTTATGCCGGCGGGGTCGCCCGCCTTCAAGCAGGGCAAGCAGGTGTCGACGGGGGAGGACCGCTACGCGATGACGCTGCTCGCGACCTCGGACAATCCGCATTTCGTCGCGACGCGGTTCGAGGTCGACCGCCCGGGGGTCACCTATACGGCCGATACGCTCCAGTTGCTGCGCGACCTGTATCCGGACAACGTCGAGTTTTTCTTCATCACGGGTGCGGACGCGATCGCCGACGTCGTCGCGTGGCGCAATGCCGACCGCGTGGCGGCGCTCGCGCACCTGGTGGGGGCGACGCGTCCCGGCTACGACCTGGGCCGCGCCGAGTCGGCCATCGAGAGCTCGCCCTATGACTTTGACGTCACCTACCTGGAGGTCCCCGCCCTGTCTATCTCCTCCAGCTACCTGCGGGAGCGGGTGCGCGAGGGCAAGAGCCTGCGCTATCTCACCCCCGACCCGGTGACGGGCTACATCCACAAACACCAGCTGTACGGCGCCCGCGCCTCTCGCTACGGCGCAAGCAACGACCGCTATGGCATTCGATCGGGAGAAGGGCACAAAGATGGGCAAGCGTGACAAGGATACCGTCTCCTATACCCCTGAGCAGCAGGAGGAGCTCAAGCGGCTCGAGCATGCGCTCAGGGACCACATGAAAGAGGCCAAGCCCAAGCGCTACGCACACTCCCTGTCGGTCGCAAAGACGGCGGAGTCGCTCGCGGTGACCTATGGCGTCGACCCCTACCTCGCGCGCTGCGCGGGCACGCTGCACGACTGGTACAAGGTCCCGAGCAACGACGAGCAGATCGCCCGCGCGCGGGAGCTCGGCATCGACCTGGGCGTCGACCTCAGCCTGGTCGCAAACCTGCTCCACGGCATCATTGCGTCGCGCGACCTGCCCGCGCGGTTTCCCGAGCTGCCCGCTGAGGTCTGGCAGGCGATCGACCGCCATACGACGGGAGCCGCCGACATGTCGCCCCTCGACATGGTCGTCTTTGTGGCCGACGGCATAGAGCCGCTCCGGCGGTCCTCCCCGGGCATCGAAAAGACACGCAAGCTCGTCGGGGTGTCTTCGCTGGAGGACCTGTACTGGGAGTCCTTCACGGGCGGGGTCATCTACGTGTTGGAGACCGGGCGGTACCTCTATCCGGGCACGCTCGCTATCTACAATGCGCATGCCCTGCAAAGCCGGGGCGCCTAGCCGCGCGCGCGGCGGGGTATGATACATCCGACGCGTATCGTTTGAAAGGATCTGATCTATGGCAGCAACCCCCCTCGAGCTTGCACGCACGGCGGCCACGGCGGCAGACGACAAAAAGGCGACGGACATCGTCGTGATCGACCTCACACGCGATTCCGACGTGTGCGACTACTTTGTGATCTGCACGGCAAACAGCAAACCACAGGCCGACGCAGTGCTGGAGGCGGTGGAGGAGAAGGTCCGTCTCAACTGCAACGAGAAGCCGCTCTCCGTCGAGGGCCGTGCGGGCTCCAACTGGACGCTCGTCGACTACGGCGCCGTCGTCGTGCATGTCTTCCGTCCCGAGACGCGTGACTTCTACCGGCTCGACCGCCTGTGGGGAGACGCGCCGCGCGTCGACTTTGGCCTCGAGGGGCAGGCCGGTCAGGCGGCTGAAGCTGAGTAGTCGGTCGACACATCGTTTCGGGCTGTCGGCCATAGAGTGGCGGGGGCCGGCGATCGGCCTTTTGGACCTGGACGCCTTTTTCGCGTCAGTCGAGATGCTCGACCATCCCGAGTGGCGCGGCAAACCACTGATTGTCGGCGGTTCCGCAGATAAGCGGGGTGTGGTGTCCACGGCCTCGTACGAGGCGCGCAAATACGGTGTGCATTCGGCGATGCCCAGCTACCAGGCCCGGCGCCTCTGTCCCAATGCCATCTGGACGCACGGACATTACGGGCGCTACCGCGAGGTGTCCGACCAGGTCATGGGGATACTGGTGGACGAGACGCCCCTGGTGGAGCAGGTTTCCATCGACGAGGCCTTTTTTGACGTGACCCCCGGACGCTACTCGCGCGAGAACCCCGTGGACATCTGCCGGCGCATCCAACAGAGGGTATCGGACCTCGGCGTCACCTGCTCCATAGGCATCGGCACCAACAAGACGGTCGCAAAGATCGCCTCGGAGCGCGACAAGCCGCGCGGGCTCACGGTCGTCCTGCCAGGCACCGAGGCCGCCTTTCTGGCCCCGCTGCCCGTCCGGGACATGAGCGGTATCGGCGGTGCCACGGGCAAGAAACTAGAGGAGCTCGGCATACACACGCTCGGCGAGCTTGCCGCGCAGGATCCCGCCGAGATGGAGCGCCTTTTCGGCGTGGCAGGGCCGCGCATGGTCGTGCGAGCCGGCGGGCGCGAGGCCAGCTCGGTCGCGAACCGCTACGACGAGGGGGAGCCCAAATCGGTCTCGAACGAGCGCACCTTTTCCAGGGACCTGACCACGCGCGAGGAGGTGCGTGCTGCCGTGAGGCACGTAGCCGCGCTGACGGGGACGCGGCTGCGCAAAAAGGGGCTGCGCGGCAGCGAGGTGACCCTCAAGCTCAAGTTCGACTTCAACCACACGCGTACCGCGCAGAGGCCCCTGGACGAGCCGACCGACGACGAGCACGTCTTTGGCAAGGTGGCGCTCGACCTGTTGGACGAGGTGTGGCAGGAGGGCACTCCCGTGCGCCTGGTCGGTGTCGGTGTCAGTGAGTTTCACGGGGCCAAACCGCGCCAGCTGTCCCTCTTCGACGAGGCCGACTACGAGCGCGACACCTCGGGCCGGGAAGAAGCACATACGAAGCGCGACCTGCGCAACCTCTCGGTCACGACCGACCTGCTCCGCCAGCGTTTCGGCAACGGCGCGGTCGCCTATGGGCACGACCTGCGGTTCCAGGAGGAGATGAGCGACACCCATCCGCGCGACAGGCACGACTATACGTGAGCGCGGTTCTTTACCCGAGCGTGACGGTGAAGGTGGTGCCATCCGCCTCGTTGCTCGCGGCGGCTATACGGCCGCCGTGCGCCTCGGCGATGCCCTTCGCGATCGCGAGGCCGAGGCCAAAACCACCCGTCGACCTGCTGCGCGCGGAGTCCGACCGGTAGAAACGGTCGAACACGTGGGCCAGGTCCTGCGCCGGGATGACCTGGCCGCGGTTGTTGACACGGAGCGTGATGCGGCCGCTCTCCCGCTTGAGCACGACGGTGACATCGCTGCCCGCGGAGGCGTACTTCACGGCGTTGTCGATCAGGATCTTGACGAGACGGTCGAGCCAGTCCCTGTCGCCGGTGATGCGGATGCCGTCGTCGATGTCTGTGACGATGGTGCTGCCCCTCTCGAAGGCGACGGCGTCGAATTCGAGTGCGGCGCTCTCCACGAGGTCCGAGAGGTCGACGTCCGACTTGTGCATGGCCTCGGCGTCGCCGGCGCGGGTCTCGTCGGTACGCGCGAGCTCGAGGAGGTCGGACACCAGGCCCTGCATCTGGCCGGCGGCGTCGACCGAGCTTTCCACCCAGCGCCGGTCCTGCTGGGGGAGCGCTTCGTCCTTTTGCAGGATGCCCATGTTGGCGGCGATCACCGCCAGCGGGGTCTTGAGCTCGTGGCTGGCGTCTGCGATGAAACGCCGCTGCTGCTCCCATGCCGCCTCGACGGGGCGCAACGCCCATGAGGAGACGAACCAGGCAATGACAAAGAGGGCGCCGAGCGCTACCAGCAGAGTGGCCACGCTGCCGATAGCCTGACTGCGCAGGGCGATCTCCACGTCCGAGGTGTCTGCGATGGCGATGGCAAAGCCGCCATCGGAGGTAGACTGCGCCGCCCATGCGACAGGCGTGTCGGGCAGCCTGCCCGCGGACCCATCGCAGGTGAGCGCTGCGGCGATTACGGAATCGAGCACGTCGGAGTCAACGAGTGCCGTGTCGTTGCTGGCGGCAGTCACGCTGCCGTCGGCATCGATGATCACCTTCGCGACGAGCCGGGCGCTCCTGCCCCGGTCCTCCTGGCCGCGCGGTGCGCTGCCGATGATGGGAACAAAGCCCTCGTCCTCGCCGAGCGCCATCTCGAGCGAGCGGTCGACCTGGTCCCACTGCGTGGTGTAGCTCTGCCAATACGAGCTGGCAAGCATGATGACGAGCACGGCACCGACAAGCGCCATGACGATGGCGACAAACTTGCGCCTGAGCGAACCGATCACGGCGCTACCTCACATGACCGAGGTCCTCGAGGCGGTAGCCGAGCATGCGCAGCGTGGTGATCTGCACGCCGGAGTGCAGGTAATGGATCTTCTTACGCAGGAAACTGATGTAGGCCTCGACGGAATTCTCGGTGGCCTCTGCATCGGAGCCCCACACACGGGTGAGGAGGTCCTGCTTGGAGAGGACGCGGGTCGGGCTCATCATGAGCGTGCGCATCACCTCGAACTCCTTGGAGGAGAGGTGTGCCGACCGTTCGCCACAGGCAAGGTCGTGCGTCGTCAGGTCCAGCACGAGGTCGCCAAACTTTGCCTCGTCGAGCATCAGGTCGCCGGAGCGGCGCGTGAGGGCGCGCACGCGGGCGAGCAGCTCTTCGTTCTCAAAGGGCTTGGTCATGTAGTCGTCGGCGCCGGCGTCGAGGCCGCCCACCTTGTCGGACGTGGCGGTGCGGGCGGTCAGCAGCATGACCGGGGTGGAGTCTCCGCCGTGGCGCAGGTCACGGACGATCTCCATCCCGTCCTTGCCGGGGAGCATGATGTCGAGGATCATCGCGTCGTAGGCGCCTGAGGTCGCAAACCGATACCCCGTCGCGCCGTCGTAAGCCACCTCCGTGTGATAGCCGGCGTCCTCCAGGATCTTGCATATCGCGTCGGCGAGGTTGCGCTCGTCTTCGACTACCAGTATGTTCATGATGCCCCCTTGATATATGGCAGGCTCTGTGGGATGTATCGAAAAAATCGTACCTGTTTGCCCTGAAAATCGCCTGAAAATTCGGACGTTGGCCGCCCGCTCGGCGACCAATCACCAATCGTTCACAAAAATCGCATCTTGATGGCGTGCCCGCGAGTCGTATAGTATCTTTTCGTTTGTGTGTGGCATTGCGGCGCAACCACTCCGACCACTTACATCCACACTGCGCCGCACGTATGGAGGAGTTTTCATTGGCAGTTAAGATTCGCCTGGCCCGTCACGGTGCCAAGAAGCGCCCGTATTACCGCGTCGTTGTCGCCGATGGCCGTATGCCCCGCGACGGCCGCTACATCGAGGAGGTCGGCCGCTACAACCCGCTGACCGAGCCCAAGACCATCCAGCTCGACCTCGAGAAGATCGACGAGTGGATCGCCAAGGGCGCTCAGCCGTCCAACACCGTCGCCCACCTCATCGACATCGTGCGCACCGGCGCCCCCGCCCCTGAGAAACAGCAGAAGCTCTCCAAGAAGGCCCAGGCCAAGGCCAAGGAGGCCGCCGAGGCTGCCGCCGAGGGCGAGGAGTAAACGATGGCCGGCGAATACGCCGACGACGCCCTTGAGCTGACTGACGATACCGCCGAGCTGCCCTCCGACAAGGTCGCCGACCTTGTGGAGTACATTGTCTGTGGCCTGGTTGCAGACGAGGACGCAGTGTCGCTGGATGTGACCGACCGTGAAGGCAGTGCCCTCATCGAGGTGAGCTGCGCCGAGGAGGATGCCGGCCGTATCATCGGTAGGCGCGGCCGCACAATCAAGGCGATCAGGACGCTCGCCCGTGCCCTTGGTTCCCGCGTGGGGACCTCGGTCGAGGTTGAGGTCGCGGAATAGTGCAGCGCAAGCGCTGGCGCCTTATCGCGCGTGTGGTGACAACACATGGCAGGAAGGGGGAGGTCGTGGTCGCACCCGTCCACGGCCTCCCTGTTTTGCTGTCGGAGGGCATGCGGGTGGCCTGCGTGCCCCCGCAGCTCCGTGCGGACCGGTATCACGATGTGCTGAGCGCAGCAGCCGACGGGGGACCGGGGCAGCGAGTCCTGCTCTCCGGCGTGTCGGACCTGAGTGCCGCCAAGGCCCTGGTCGGTACTTCGGTATTGGTCCCTGTGGACGACCTGCCTGCGGATATCGACACCGAAGGGCCCGAGGTCTGGTTCGACCGCGAGGTGCGCGACCGCCGCTACGGCATGCTCGGCACGATTGCCGAGGTCATGGTCGGCGGCGGCAACGACGTATGGGTGGTCGAGGGGCCATACGGCGAGGTGCTCATCCCCGTGGTAGATGCCATCGTGACAAACTGTCCCGCGGACGGCGTGATCGACGTCGACCTGCCCGACGGGCTCGTGGGGGAGTAGGGGGGACAAGACATGCGCATCGAGACACTCTCGGTCTTTCCGGACGTCTTTGCCTCCTACCTCGGAGCCTCGATGATGGGTCGTGCGCAGACAAAGGGCCTGCTCGATTTTGAGGCGTACGACCTGCGCGACTGGACGCACGACCGCCACCGCACGGTGGACGACGCCCCCTTTGGCGGAGGACAGGGCATGCTGATGAAGCCCGCCCCCATATTCGAGGCGGTGCGCGACATCTCCGCACGTCACGAGCTGCGGCCGCACGTGATCTTCTTCTCGCCCGTGGGCGCGCGCTTCGACGAGGCCGCCGCACGCCGGCTCTCGCACGAGGACCGCATCCTCTTTGTGTGCGGCCGCTACGAGGGCATGGACGAGCGCTGCTACGACCTCGCGGACGAGACGCTCTCGATCGGCGATTACGTGCTGACGGGCGGGGAGCTCGCAGCCATGGTCGTGACCGACGCCGTGGTGCGCCTCATACCCGGGGTGCTGGGCGACGAGATGAGTGCCGAGGACGAGTCCTTTGCGGGCGGCCTATTGGAGTACGCGCAATACACGCGACCGGCGGTCTACGAGGGCAGGGCTGTGCCCGACGTGCTGCTGTCCGGAGACCACGCCGCGGTCGACGCCTGGCGCAGACGCAACCAGATCGAGCGCACGGCCCTCTGGCGACCCGACCTCCTCGAGGGCGCCGATCTGACGCCGGAGGAGCGTGCATGGCTTGCGGAAAGGGGCGACTGACATGGCCAAGAGGTTCCGTGAAGACGCCATAGCGGAGGCAGAAGAGCCGCGCCGACGCATGCCGGGCTGGCTCGAGTGGGTGCTCGTCTTTGCGATAGCGATCGCGGCGAGCCTCCTGATCCGCCGGTATGTCGTGGAGTTCTACAAGGTCCCCTCGGCGTCCATGCTGGAGACCATCCAGGAGGGCGACTACCTCGTGGGCGAGAAGATCACCTACCGCTCGCGGACCCCGGAGGCGGGGGAGGTCGTGACCTTCGACGACCCGACCGGGCGCGGCGTCACCCTGATCAAAAGGGTCATCGCGGTCGGAGGTCAGACGGTGGACCTGCGCGACGGGGTCGTCTATGTGGACGGCGTTGCACAAGAGGAGGACTACACGCTGGGCAAGCCGAGCTATCCGCTCGACACTCAGGCGCCGGGCGTTACTGTGGAATACCCCTACACGGTGCCCGACGGGTACCTGTGGGTGATGGGCGATAACCGTACCAACTCGCTTGACTCGCGCTATTTTGGCGCTATCCCTGTGTCAAGCGTCACCTCGAGGGCGGTCTGGACCTACTGGCCGGTCTCGCGGTGGGGTGCGATGGAGTAAAGAAAGGCGAAGAAATGGGCAAGGAATCCCTCACGTTCCAAGACATGATATTGGAGCTCGAGCGCTACTGGGCGAGCAAGGGCTGCACCGTGATGCAGCCGTACGACAGCGAGGTCGGCGCCGGCACGTTCCACACCGCCACCACGCTGCGCAGCCTGGGCCCTGCGGCCTGGCGCACCTGCTACCCGCAGCCGTGCCGCCGCCCCGCCGACGGCCGCTACGGCGAGAATCCCAACCGCCTGCAGCACTACTACCAGTTCCAGGTGCTGATCAAGCCGAGCCCCGCCGACTCGCAGGAGCTCTACCTGGGGTCCCTCGCGGCCATCGGCCTAGACCCCGACGAGCACGACGTGCGCTTCGTCGAGGACGACTGGGAGAGCCCGACCCTGGGCGCCTGGGGCCTGGGCTGGGAGGTCTGGATGGACGGCATGGAGGTCACGCAGTTCACCTACTTCCAGCAGGTGGGCGGTCTCGAGGTCGACCCGGTGCCCGTGGAGATTACCTACGGCCTCGAGCGCATCGCGATGTACGCGCAAGGCGTCGACTCCGTCTTTGACCTCATCTGGAGCTACCTGCCCGACGGCACGCCCATGACCTACGGCGACGTCTTCCTCGAGAACGAGCGCGAGTTCTCCGCCTACAACTTCGAGGTCGCCAACGTCGAGATGATGCGCCAGAAGTTCGACGACTACGAGCGCGAGTGCCACGCCTGCCTCGAGCGCAAGCTGCCGCTGCCCGCCTACGACTGCGTGATGAAGTGCAGCCATTCCTTCAACCTGCTCGACTCGCGCGGCGCCCTGTCCGCCGTCGAGCGCGCCAATTACATCCTGCGCGTCCGCGAGGTCGCCAAGGCCTGCTGCGAGGCGTACCTCGCCGAGGTGGCGGGCAAGACGGACGCTGCTGCTACGGAAGGGGAGGTGGCCTAAATGGCTGACATCACGACCAGGGACTTCCTATTTGAGATCGGCACCGAGGAGATGCCCTCCGCGCCGCTCATCAACGCGATCGGCCAGCTGGGCAAGCTCGTCGCCAAGGGCCTCGACGAAGCCGGTCTCTCCCACGGCGAGGTCCGCACGCTCTCGACCCCGCGCCGCCTGACCGCGATCGTGTCGGACGTGGCCGAGGCGACGGCCGAGATCAACGACGTCAAGCGCGGCCCTGCGGCGCAGATCGCCTTCGACGCGTCCGGCGCCCCCACCAAGGCGGCGCTCGGCTTTGCCAAGAAGAACGGCGTGGATCCCGCGTCGCTGATCCGCCGTCAGGACGCGGACGGCAAGGAGTACGTCTTTGCCGAGACGCACGTGGACTCCCGTCCCGCGCTGCCCATCCTCTCGGCGCTCTGCGAGAGCGTGCTCTCCGGCCTCGAGTGGCCAAACTACCGAAGCCAGCGCTGGGGTTCCGAGCACGTGACCTTCGTGCGCCCCGTCCGCTGGATCTGCTCGCTCTTTGGCACCGAGGTCGTGCCCGTGACCTACGGCGATGTGACCAGCGGCAACACCACCCGCGGACACCGCGTGCTCGGCAAGGGCGAGCACGTCGTCCCGTCCCCGGCCGACTACGAGCGCGTGCTCGAGGACGCCTGCGTGCTCGGCGAGCAGCGCCGCGTCGAGGTCATCCGCGCGGGCATCGCCCGGGTCGAGGAGGAGCGCGGCGGCGCCCACGTCGACACCCCCAAGGGCACCTTCGACGAGGTCGTGAACCTCTGCGAGTGGCCCACGGTGCTGGTCGGCACCTTCGACGAGGAGTTCCTCGCCGTGCCGCACGAGATCATCTGCGAGTCCATGCTCTCCAACCAGCGCTACTTCCCGATCTACGACGCCCAGGGACAGCTGACCCGCGAGTTCGTGGTGGTCGCCAACGGCAACCCCAAGTACGCCGACACGATCGTCGACGGCAACGAGCGCGTCGTCCGCGCCCGCCTCGACGACGCCAAGTTCTTCTACGACGAGGACCTCAAGGTCCCGATGGACGAGTTCGTCGAGCGCCTGTCCTCTGTCGTCTTCCAGGAGAAGCTCGGCACGGTCCGCCAGAAGGTCGCCCGTATGGAGCGCCTCGCAGCCGAGGTGGCTGCGCAGGCCGGTGACGACCGGACCGTGCAGGACGCGACCCGCGCCGCGCACCTCGCCAAGGCCGACCTCGTGAGCCAGGCCGTTGTCGAGTTCACCAGCCAGCAGGGCGTGATGGGCGGCTACTATGCCGCTGCCGCCGGCGAGTCCGCAGACGTCGCTGCCGCCATCCGCGACCACTACCGCCCGCGCTTCGCGGGCGACGACCTGCCCGAGGGCCTGGTGGGCAAGTGCGTGGCCATCGCCGACAAGCTCGACACCACCTGCGGCATGTTCGCCATCAACGAGCCGCCCACCGGCTCGGCCGACCCCTTTGCCGTACGCCGCGCCGCCATCGGCATCATCGCCATCCTGCGCACGCTGCCCGAGGTGCGCCTCGGTCGCCTGATCGAGGTCGCGCTGACCTCGCTGGCCGAGCAGGGCATCGCCTTTGACTTCGACAAGGTCCGCAAGGACGTCGAGGGCTTCTTTGCCGGGCGCCTGGCCGCGATCGCCCGCAAGGAGGGCCTGTCCGCCGACGTCATCGCCGCCGTGGGCGCGGTCGGCGTGATCGACCCGGCCGAGTTCCTGGCCCGCGCGCACGCCCTCGAGGACGCGCGCAAGGGTCAGCCCGAGCTCTTCGAGGACCTGGCCATCGCGTACGCGCGCGCCGCTCACCTCGCGGATGCTACCCTTGGCCGAGACGTCGACGAGAGCCTGCTGGGCGAGGCGGAGGCCGCGCTGCTCTCCGCATGCGTCACTGGTGAGGATAATGTGGAGAAAGCGTTGGGGAATGGTGATTACGAGGGGGCCTGTAGCGCTCTCGCCGAACTCAGAGGCCCCATCGACCGATTCTTCGAGGATGTTCTGGTCATGGACAGCGACACTGCTGTAAGGGAGAACCGTCTCCGTTTGCTCAACCGCTTCGCCGGGGTCTTTGCCGACGTGGCCGACATCGGGGCGCTCTCGCGCAAGAAGTAGAATAAACGCAGCGATGGCGCGCACAGCGTGCCGGCCCTAGGAGGAAGGACTGCAGTATGACGGATTTTGTTAATGGCGAAGAGTTCGAGGAGCCCAAGCCGGTCGTCTTCGTGCTGTCTGACGCTCGCGGCAAGACGGCGGTCGGCGTCGTTGAGTCTGCCGCGGACCAGTTCGCGGAGGACGCGATCATCGTCAAACAGCTCGGCAATGTGAACAACGTCGAGATGGTGTGCGACTACCTCGACAAGAACCGCGAGGCCGACACCCCGACGGCTGTCTTCCACACGATCGCCGACAAGAACCTCCGCCGCGACATCCGCCGCGAGCTGGACAACCGCGGTATCCCCTCGGTCGACCTGCTGGGCCCGGCCGTCACGGTACTCTCGAGCCTGACGGGCGAGGAGCCGGCGAGCGTCAGCGGCCGCCGCGTCGACACCGAGGTGTACGAGCTCCTCTAAGGACGGGCGCCGAGGCGGCTGTTTGCGCGCGGCAGCATGAGTGCGGCAAGACGGCGGGCAGATGCGAGTCATGTGCCCGCCGTTTTTTGCTGTAGATACGATATGTAGTATCTCGGGTGCTGCCCAATAGATAGTTTTGCGCTATCATCTTGAGGTTGGTAAGGAGGGGAGGAAAACCTTCCCTCGCAGATACAGTAAGGAGTGTGTATATGGCTGAAAAGCATGTCTACCGCTTCGGTGTCGACGAGAACGGTAACAACGTGACTGAGGTCGCGGGCAAGACCGTCGACGAGGCCAAGTGGATCACGGGCGGCAAGGGCGCCAACCTTGCCGAGATGGCCAACATCGGCCTGCCTGTGCCTCCGGGATTCTCCATCACTTGCCAGACCTGCGTCGCTTACTCCAGCGCCGGCAACGTGTGGCCCGAGGGTGTCCTGGACGAGATCGACGAGTACCGCAAGGACCTCGAGAAGCGCATGGGCAAGAAGCTCGGCGACAACGAGGACCCGCTGCTGGTCTCCGTCCGCTCCGGCGCTCCCTTCTCCATGCCCGGCATGATGGACACCGTCCTCAACCTCGGCCTCAACGACGACTCGGTCCAGGGCCTCATCAAGCAGACCCAGAACCCCCGCTTCGCCTACGACTCCTACCGTCGTTTCGTCCAGATGTTCTCCGACGTCGTCATGGGCGTCGAGGGCCAGCTCTTCGAGGATGCCATCAACGCCAAAAAGGCCGAGAAGGGTGTCAAGCTCGACACCGAGCTCGACGCTGACGACCTGAAGGACCTCGTCGCGACCTTCAAGCAGATCTTCGCGGACAACGTCGACCCCGAGAAGTACCCCGAGGTCGTCGTCGACGGCAAGCCCGTCTTCCCGCACGACCCCCTGCTGCAGCTGCGTCTGGCCGAGCAGGCTGTCTTCGGCTCCTGGAACACCCCGCGCGCCATCCTCTACCGCAAGCAGAACAAGATCGACGACACCCTCGGCACCGCCGTCAACGTCCAGGTCATGGTCTTCGGCAACATGGGTGACACCTCCGCCACCGGCGTCGCCTTCACCCGCAACCCCGCCGACGGCACCAACGAGCGCTACGGCGACTTCCTGGTCAATGCCCAGGGCGAGGACGTCGTGGCCGGCATCCGCAACACCGAGCCGATCTCCGACCTGCCCAAGGTCGAGGGCCTGCAGCAGGCCGGCAAGGACCTCTACCGCGTCTTCGAGATCCTCGAGGACCACTACGCTGACATGATGGACCTCGAGTTCACCATCCAGCAGGGCAAGCTCTGGATGCTCCAGACCCGCGTCGGCAAGCGTACCGCGCTTTCCGCCCTGCGCGTCGCCATGCAGATGTACAACGAGGGCCGCATCGACAAGAAGACCGCCGTCCAGCGCGTCGCTCCCGAGCAGCTCGACCAGCTCCTGCACCCGCAGTTCGACAAGGACGCCAAGTACGACGTCGTCGCCAAGGGCATGAACGCCAGCCCCGGCGCTGCCGTGGGTGAGGTCGTCTTCTCCTCCGCCGACGCCGTCAAGGCCGTCGAGGAGGGCCGCAAGGTCGTCCTGGTCCGCTGGGAGACCACCCCTGACGACCTCGCCGGCATGCAGGCCGCCGAGGGCATCCTGACCAGCCACGGTGGCAAGACCTCCCACGCGGCCGTCATCGCCCGTGGCATGGGCGAGCCCTGCGTCTGCGGCGTCGAGGCTCTACACATCGACGCTGTGAAGAAGGAGGCCGCCATCGCCGGCACCGACATCGTGCTGCACGAGGGTGACATCATCTCCATCAACGGCTCCACCGGCGACGTCATCCTCGGCGAGGTCAAGCTGGTCCGTCCGGAGCTCACCGGCGACCTGGAGACCATCCTCGAGTGGGCCGACGAGATCGCCAACGACGAGTCCCTCGGCCGCAAGTTCCTGGTCCGCGCCAACGCCGACAACCCCGCGGACGCCAAGCTGTCCCGCGACTTCGGCGCCACCGGCATCGGCCTCGACCGTACCGAGCACATGTTCCTGGGCGACCGCAAACAGCTCATCCAGTCCTTCATCCTCGCCGAGGACGAGGACACCAAGAAGAACGCCCTCGACAAGCTCTATGAGGCTCAGATCGGCGACTTCTACGCGATGTTCAAGGAGATGGACGGCCTGCCCGTCATCGTCCGCCTGCTCGATCCTCCTCTGCACGAGTTCCTCGACTCCCCGCGTGACCTCGAGGTCGCCCTGGCCAAGAAGGAGGCCCTGGGCGAGGACGTGACCGAGGGCAAGAAGATGCTTGCCAAGCTCGACAGCTTCCAGGAGGCCAACCCCATGCTCGGCCTGCGTGGCTGCCGTCTGGGCATCGTGTACCCCGAGCTCAACGACATGCAGGTGAAGGCCATCTCCACCGCTGCCGCCCAGCTGAAGAAGGAGGGACTCGATCCCAAGCCTGAGATCATGGTCCCGCTGGTCTCCCTCGAGACCGAGATCGAGCAGGTGCGCTCGCAGATTGAGACCCAGATCAAGGCCGTCGAGGAGGCCGAGGGCATCGAGCTCTCCATCCCCGTGGGCACCATGATCGAGATCCCGCGCGCTGCCATCACCGCTGACGAGATCGCCAAGCACGCCGACTTCTTCTCCTTCGGCACCAACGACCTCACCCAGATGGGCTTCGGCTTCTCCCGCGACGACGTCGAGGGCGCCTTCATGGGCACCTACCTCGACCGCAAGCTCGTCAAGGTCAACCCGTTCGAGACCCTCGACCCCGGCATCGCCAAGCTTGTCAAGTTCGGTGTCGACCTCGGCCACGAGGGCAATCCCGACATCGTCTGCGGCGTCTGCGGCGAGACCGGCGGCGATCCCGACTCGATCAAGATGTACTACAAGCTGGGTCTGGACTACGTGTCCTGCTCGCCGTACCGTGTGCCCATCGCCCGCCTTGCGGCAGCCCAGGCCAAGCTCGAGGCCTAGTAGGCACGTCAGCTCATAGGCGTTTACGTACATGAGCAGGGGAGGGGCCTTCGGGTCCCTCCCTTTTTGTGTGTCCTTGCTTTTGTATAGAATTGCAGAGTGTGTATTGGCACTCGACGGGCGGGGGTGCGCCATGTATTGTCCGAGGTGCGGGGCAGAGGTCAAGGACTACATGAAGTTCTGCAAGAAGTGCGGCGCGCCTCTAAAAAGGAGGCTGATGCCATCAGGCGCACAGCAGGGCGGCGTCCCCGGCGGCAACCCCCGCGCCACGCAGTGCCGTGTAGCCCCACGGGGGAATGTCCCGCGAAATAGTGGTCAAAGCAACGCGGCCCCTCGGACTGCCGCTTACCAAGGTAATAATCAGCGTCGTCCCGCCACCGCCCCTGAAGGTACCGTACCTCGAAACAACAGTCAGCGTAGCGTAGCGCTTCAAGGCAAGGCTCCGTGCGACAACAAGAGGCGCAACCAGAGGATAGCTATCGGTGTGCTCTCTGGCGTCGCATGTGTGGTTGCGCTCTATGTTGTCCTTCTTATCAGCCAAAAGCCGGCAATCGAGCACGCCGCAGAGACCTGGTGGCAGGTCCCCGAGTACGCAACGCCCGCCCCTACGGAGGGCGAAAGCACATCCCTCGACAATGGTGATGTAGTTTACGACCCGGTAGATGCAAACTGCAAGTTCGACGAGGAGACCTGCACCATCTACTACCCTGACATGCTCATCGCCTATACGAATCGCGACCTGTCGAGTAGCGAAGCTGATAGTCTCGCGAGCAAGGTGCAGGGTAAGGTAGTCGGTGATATATCGGGTAGCCTTAACGTCCTGCAGATTCAGGTCGAGGAGTCAGATCTCAAAGGCTTGGAGTCGGCTGCGGACACGCTGATGCAGTCCTCGGACGTCTCCTATGCCTGCATCGACTTCCCCCACGTCATGGAAGATACCGAAGCGACACCAGACGGCAACCCCTGGAGTACGGACGGCACCCCGTCAGACGATAGGGGCGACGAGGACAATCCCGGCGGCAACGACTGGTGGGCGGAGGCGATCGATGCATACACCGCTTGGAACGCCAATGTGAATCTCAGTCCGGTGCGTGTCGGTGTCATTGATAATTGGTTCGTGCCAACCCACGAAGACATCGCTAGCGCGATGGTGCCCTGCTCGGCATTCCCAAACAACAATATTCCGAGCGATGAAGGAGAGAGGGCGGACGACAACCACGGTACCTCAGTCGCAAGCCTCATCGGCGCGCGCGGTGACAACGGCGTAGGCCTGCGGGGCGTAGCGGACCAGAGCCAGATAGAATACATATCGTTTAAGTCATCCTGTTCTGGTTATGAGTTTGGTAATCCCACCCTACATTTTGTTGCAGGTGAAGAGCCAGTTCGTTTAGATAGCGCGCAATTCTTAGTGATGATAAAAGCCCTCGTAGACGACGGATGTCGCGTAATAAACTGTTCTTGGGGAGAACACTATCAATCTTATAATAAATTCGTAAATGACAATATTAAGGCCAACATGAATTGGTTCGATAGACTCCTATGTTTCCACTCACCTACTGACACAGAGGCTACTTGGAAAGCGGCATACCAGGAACATTTGAAAGAATCGCAGATTAGCCAGAGGATGAGTGCAATAGAGTGCATCAAACTTATCGCCGATCTCCATCAGAGAAATGATGATTTTATCATCGTACAAAGTGCAGGTAATGGCATAGACAACGGAATAATTGGAGTAGATGCCCGATATAGTCAGGCTTTTTGCGCGGTTGAGCAGAGCGTATTCGATTCACTTCCTGAGTCTGAAAGAGACGTCTATGCAGGGAAGGGTATCACCTACCAGACGATAAAAGATCATATTATTATCGTTAGCTCGTCGTCACCAACGAGGGAAAATGGTAGGTTCCTAAAATGCGATTATGCCAATTCTGGGCCTACAGTTGATATCTACGCACCAGGGGATTCACTTTTTGTGGCGACTTCTGAGTCTGATAGTAGCTATGCAACAGACTTTGGAGGCACATCTGGCGCGGCGCCCATCGTCACCGGGTGCGTCGCGTACATTTGGTCTACAAACAACGACCTCAGCTACGCCGAGGTGAAGAATCTCTTGATCGACAATTCCGAGCCCGCGACTATGAAGAGGAATGGGAAGTCCTCCGAGATACGCATGGTCAACATCGGCAACTACGCCAGGACTCTGACGACGCAGACCACCACGGTGCAGGGGCAAGATACGAACCATACGAATAACGCGCAGGTGGAGAAGCCCGACAATACGCCAGACACTCCATCGACCGATAGCGACACCAATTCCGCGTCTGGCAGCTCTACCGTTGCCGAGCGTCAAGCCGTCGCAGAGGCATTCTGCAAGCAGTACTTCACGCAGTGGTCTTATGACGGAAATGGTTATACGATTTACGGGAGCAATGCAGCCGACGCGGCGCTCAAATACCTCAAGAGGGGTAGTTCCGCTTGGGATGCATATATGAGCAGTGACGAGGATTACTCTTCGCCTTTGTATAATGACGTTGCTGGCTTCGTGACCGATGTCAGATCTGACTATATAGATGACAACCAGTTCCAAGTCGTTATCGACGGTATTTGGATCCAAAACGATCCATCGTATTTTACATGGGACGAGCTGCAGCAATATCGTAATCAAAGCTACTTCTTAGTGACCGTCGACGACGACTGCCTGATCACTGCTATCAGCGTGTCTTCACGCTATTCAGTAGGGTACTGATACCAGTGTTTTTTAGCGACTCAATCAATACTGCCCAAAGCGGTAACAGCTGATGACGCAATTGTCATTGTAGATGCGGAGAAACGTTGACATAAACAGCGTGTGTATCTTGTCGAGAGTCGCGCAAACGATTAGAATGCTTCTCTGTGTGTAAGCTCCATGTGTCGCGCACGGTGCGACGGCACCTCTGGACAAGAGAATGGAAGATGGAAATGGATTACATCAAGGCAATCGAGCGCCAGCAGATCCGTGAGGACATCCCCGAGGTTCTCGTCGGCGACAACGTCAAGGTGCACTATCGCATCAAGGAAGGCGACCGCGAGCGCGAGCAGGTCTTCCAGGGCGATGTCATCCGTATGTCCGGCGCTGGTGCGCGCGAGACCTTTACGGTCCGCAAGATCAGCTTCGGCGTGGGTGTCGAGCGTACCTTCCCCCTGCACAGCCCCAAGATCGCAAAGCTCGAGGTCGTGCGTCACGGCCAGGTCCGTCGCGCCAAGCTGTACTACCTCCGCGACCGCGTCGGCAAGGCCGCCCGTCTTCGCGAGCGTCGCGCCTAGTTCCGTTCTTTGGTACGTTGGGAGCCGTCCTGTGGGGCGGCTCTTTTTGTATGACGACTGGTGGCGGACCGAAATGCCGAGGCGACCATGAACGCGCGGGATATTGCAAATCTGATCAAAGGGGCGGATTTCGACGAGGTCGAGGCCCTGATCGAGCGTTACGGAGATGACCCGCGTTCGCAGGTGCAGCATGCGGTAGCGAGCGCGAGGAAGAAGCACGAGAAGGAGCGAGCCGAGCGCGAACGGGTGCTGGGCATGTATCAGCTTCAGCGCGAGCTCGGGGGAGAGGGCCTGGTCGTCGGTGTCGACGAGGTCGGGCGCGGGGCTGTTGCCGGGCCCCTGACCGTCGCGGCGGTCGCACTGCCCACACAGCCCATCGTCTGGGGTATCAACGACTCCAAACAGCTCACGCCGCATGCGCGCGAGGAACTCGCCGCAGCCATCCGCCAGTCTGCCCTGGCCATCGGTATCTGCCATATCCCGCCTGAGGACATCGACCGCTACGGCATGGCGGCATCACTGCGCACGGCGATGGCTGGCGCGGTCGAGGATACAGGTGTGGATCCCGACTGCGTGCTGATCGACGGCAACCCCGTGCACGCGCATCCCAAGGAAAAGACCCTGGTAAAGGGAGACGCACGCGTGGCCTGCATCGCCGCGGCATCGATCGTGGCCAAGGTCACGCGAGACCACATCATGGTAGGGTACGCCGATGAGTATCCCGAGTACGACTTCGGGGGCAACAAGGGGTACGGATCGGCAGAACATATCGCTGCGATCCGGGCGCACGGCCTCACACCCATCCATAGGGCCAGTTTTTGTGGCAACTTTGTGGAAATGCCGCGCCTTTTTTAACGTCGCATGCAGGTAGTACAAAAACTGATTACCTGCGGACCGCGCTAATTCCCAGCTAACAAAGCCGTGCTAGCTGCATCCGCTAGCTTGCCTGCAGCTGCGTGCCAGTATCCCGCAAGTGATTTACAAGTCGCATGTCTCACAGTCATCTCAGGTGACGAGTGAAGGGATGCGGTATGAAGCAATCGCAGGTCGGGGTTCCCATGGCCCGGCACGCCCAGAGGCGGGTCGGATTGACCGAGGATTTCCACTGTCCGAGCGCGTCGGTCGAGGGAGTGGGGAGCCTCGGCCTTGCCCAGGATTGGGAGCAGGAAAAGCCGACCCCCAAGCAGGTTGGGCGCATGGGCGAGCAGATGGCGAAGGTCTTCCTCGAGTCCCACGGGTATTCCGTCATCACGATGAACTGGCGGTGCCGTTCCGGGGAGGCGGACATCGTCGCGTTCGACAACCAGGAAGGCGTCACCACCCTGGTGGAGGTGAAGAGCCGCACCTCCACGATGGGGGCCGACACGCTCTTTCCCGAGAAAGCGGTGGACAGGCGGAAGCAGGACCGCTACCAGCGGATAGCCCTGACCTGGCTGGCGTTTCACCCGAAGGTGAAAAATGTGAGGTTCGATGTCGTGGGCCTCAACATCTACGCGCCGCTCTGCGCAAAGGTGCGCCTGGTGCCTGGTGCCTTCGAGTGGGATGAGTGACATGGGCGGCGAGACGTTTTCCGTGCACACGGCGGTGGTCCGTGGTGCCGAGGCGCTGCCCGTCACGGTCGAGGTATCCCTGTCGGGAGGGATACCGGGCATGACGCTCGTCGGGATGCCCGATGCGGCGGTACTCGAGGCACGATCGCGCGTGAGGTGTGCAATCGCAGGTGCCGGGTACGAGCGGCCGCGTCTCCACGTGACGGTCAACCTGGCGCCGGGCGAGCTCAAGAAGAAAGGATCGGGCTTTGACCTGCCCATCGCGGTCGCAATACTCGCCGCGACGCATCAGATTCCGCGCCAGGGTCTGGATGACGCCCTTTTCGTCGGTGAGCTCGCCCTCGATGGGTCGATTGCGTCCGTTCGCGGTATGGTCGCCTACGCCGTGCTGGCGAAGCGGATGGACCTCCGTCTCGTGTGCGGCTCCGATGCGGACATCCCGGACAGCCTGCGCGACCAGGTGCAGGTGATTGAGTCGCTTTCGCAGCTGCGCCGTGGAGCCAATGCGCTCGAGGGATTAGCACCCTACCTGAATAGGATATATGGGTCCGACCGTATCGCAGCACCTGCGCAGGAAGACAAACCAGACACCCTCGACTTCGTGGACGTGATCGACCAGGAGGTCGCGAAGCGCGCACTGGTGATCGCCGCCGCTGGTGGGCACGGCCTGCTGATGGTAGGCCCACCCGGATCGGGCAAGTCGATGCTGGCGAAACGTCTGCCGACGATACTGCCGCCCCTCACGGAGGCGGAGGAGCTCCAATCCATGCTGCTGTATTCGGTGGCGGGGGAGACGTTCATGGGTGGTCGGGAGCACAAACGACCGTTCCGGGCGCCCCATCACTCGATCTCACTTGTGGGCATGGTCGGCGGCGGCAGCCCCGTGCTGCCGGGCGAGATTTCCCTTGCCCACAACGGCGTGCTCTTCCTGGACGAGCTACCCGAGTTTTCTCCCGGCGCGCTGCAGTCCCTCAGGCAGCCGATGGAGGACAAGGAGGTCAGGATCGTGCGCGCCGACGGCACCTATCGCTTTCCCTGCGACTTCCAGCTGATCGCGGCAGCCAACCCCTGCCCCTGCGGCTACCTGGGAGACCCGGGGCATGAGTGCCGCTGCACACCTGCGCAGATCGTCAAATACCAGAACCGCGTCGGCGGTCCCCTGATGAACCGCATCGATATCGTCGTCAACGTCGCGCGGCCGCGCGAGGACAGGCTGATCGGCGAGCAGAAAGGCTTGTCTTCCCGCGAGATGGCCGAGCTGGTGCAAGGTGCGCGGGAGTTCTCGTCTTGGCGATCGGCCCATCACGGTCTCGACGTGGCCCAGAAGAAAAACATGGGCGTCGCCGAGGCGCAGTTCGAGCAAAAGGCGATTACGACACTCGAGGGCATTGCGTCGCGTAAGGCTCTCGGTGGGCGCGCCATCTCCCGCATCGTGAGGCTCTCGCGCACCATCGCCGACATAGAGGGCTGCGAGACGGTCGGTCGCGATGAGGTCGTCGAAGCCTGCTCGTACCGTACGCAGGACAACGGTTAGCGCGTCGCGGACAACCGGGTGCAGGCTGTGAGCGGTTGAGATAAGGCTGGAAGCATCTAGGTAGGAGGAGCAGTGGAGCATCAGGCGCAAAGGGCTGTGGATTATCGGCTACAAGGCATGACGAACCAGCGGTTTGACATCCATAGGGGAGAGGAGGCCTATCCCGGGACCCTCGAAGAGCTCGATTCCCCTCCCGAGGTGCTGCACGTACTGGGCAACCCCGCGGCGCTCAAGGGGCCGCACCTGTCGGTGATCGGGTCGCGAAAGGCGACTCCCTACGGGCTCGCGGCGGCAGCCATGGCGGGGCGCATCGCCGCAGAGTGCGAGCTCACCGTCGTATCGGGAGGGGCGTACGGATGCGACAGCGCGTCTTTGCGCGCGGCCCACGCGGCGGGCGGCCGCACCGTCGTCGTGTCCGGTGTCGGGGCGGACGTCGTGTACCCGCCCACCTCAAAGGACGTCTTCGACAACGCGCTCGCCGACGGCGGCGCCATCGTGTCGCTCGTCCCCTGGGGGCAGGATGCGCGACGATGGACCTTTGCCGAGCGCAACCCCATCATAGCGGCGCTCGGAGACGCGCTGGTCGTCTGTGAGGCGGGACAGCGGTCGGGGACATCCAGCACGGCAGACGCGGCGGCTCGGCTCGGGAGGCGGGTCTACGCGGTGCCGGGCAGCATCTATTCCCCGCAGTCGACGGGCACGAACCGCCTCATAGCCGACGGGGCGGCGATCGTCTGCTGCGAGCAGGACCTCGAGACGATGCTCTCCCTCGACTTTGGGTCGCTGCGTGTGGCGGAGGAGGGGACGACGCGTCCCGAGGGCCGCGTGCTTTCCGCGCTCGTCGCGATGCCCATGAGGCCGGACGACCTGGCGGCGGCGCTGGGGGAGGACCCGCTCACGGTGCTGAGGACCCTGTCCGACTATGAGGCGCGTGGCCTGGTCGAACGGATTTGGGATGGGCGCTACTGCGCGAGCGAGGGGTATCTGGCCACTCGCGTTAGAATCGGTAAGAAAAACGATAGCCACAACGGCACGACGACCCATGTATGAGCGGGGCCGTGCCCCTACCGTGAGCGGAGTGTGTATGGAGCGGGTGACGATAGTCGGTGGAGGACTGGCGGGCAGCGAGTGCGCCCTTTCCCTGTCGAGGCGCGGTGTAGCCGTGCGGCTGTACGAGATGCGACCCGAGGTCTCGTCCCCGGCACACCATACCGGCAAGTTCGCCGAGCTGGTCTGCTCCAACTCCCTGAAGTCGCTCCGGGAGGACTCGGCTGCCGGCCTGGTCAAACACGAGCTCCTCTATATGGGGTCAAGCCTTCTGCCCCTGGCGCTCCAGGCGCGCGTCCCCGCGGGCGGGGCCTTGGCGGTGGACCGCGACGTGTTCTCCGACCTCGTGACGTCCGCCATAGAGGCGGAGCCGCTCATCGAGGTCGTGCATCAGGAGGTGCGCGAGCTGCCGGAGGGCCCGTGCGTCATTGCGGCCGGGCCGCTCTGCTCCGACGCGCTCTTCCAGGTGCTTTCCGATACTATCGGTGCGTCCTCGCTGTCCTTCTTCGATGCGGCGGCTCCGATTGTCGACGCCGCGACTATCGACCGCTCGGTCGTCTTTGCCCAGTCGCGCTACGGTGAGGAGGGGGCCGGGGACTACCTCAACTGCCCGATGGACCGCGAGGAATACGACCGCTTCATGACGGAGCTGCTTGGAGCCCGCAGGGTGATCGGCAAGGATTTCGAGCAGAAAGACCTCTTCTCCGCCTGCCAGCCGGTCGAGGAGGTGGCACGGACGGGGCACGACTCCCTGAGGTTCGGCGCGCTCAAGCCGGTCGGCCTGACGGATCCCCGGACAGGCAGGCGCCCCTGGGCCGCCGTGCAGCTGCGTGCCGAGAACGCCGCCCGCACCGCATACAACCTCGTCGGCTTCCAGACCAACCTCGCATGGGGAGAGCAAAAGCGCGTCTTCTCACTGATTCCCGGTCTCGAGCACGCGGAATTCTTCCGTTACGGCGTGATGCACCGCAACTCGTTCGTCGACACGCCGCGCGTGCTCGACCGGACGTTCAGGTTGCCGGGGACCTCTATCCGCCTTGCCGGTCAGATCACCGGCACCGAGGGTTACACCGAGGCCATCGCGTCGGGTCTCATCGCAGCGCTCAACACCTATGCGGACCTGCGCGGCCTGCCTGCGGTCGACCTGCCCCGCACCGGTGCCTTCGGCTCGCTTGTGGCCTACGCGACAGACCCCCTGACCTCGCCCTATCAGCCGATGCACGTGAATTTCGGGCTCGTGCCGCCCCTCGACGGCGGCAGGATGAAGAAAAAAGAGCGGTATGCGGCCTATGCTAAACGGGCACGCCGCGACCTCGAGGACTATGTGACGGCCCGAGGTGACCTGTTCGACGGCCTGACGGGCCCGTGGCCGACAGACGAGGACCTCCAGTGAGCGGGGATATCGAGAGGGAAGCGGAGTCCCGTGAGCTGCAGATGAACGAGTTCGAGGACCATGTGCATGCGTTCATACGCTACCTGTCCGGCGTACGCAACCTCTCGCCCAATACCGTGCGCGCATACCAGGGCGACCTCGAGGCCTACTGTAGCTGGCTGAGGCGCGAGGGGGTCAATCCCCTTGACATCACGCACCGCGAGCTGCGCCGTTGGCTTGCGGAGCAGTCCCGCGCCAGATACACCGCTTCCTCCGTCGACAGGAGGCTTTCGGCCGTCCGGGACCTGTATCGTTGGCTCGTGCACGAGGGGATCACCGACAAGGACTGCGCGGCTGCCGTTGCAGGCCCGAGGAGGGCAAAGACGCTCCCGCGCACCATGGACGACGCGTCGGTCGCAAAGCTGCTGGCCACGTGCGACGTAAGCACCCCCGACGGCCTGCGCGACCGGTGCTTCCTCGAGCTGCTCGCGGCAACCGGGTCGCGTATATCGGAGGCGGCCGGTCTTAAAGTCTCGGACATCGATATCGCGAGACGCCAGATCCGCCTGTTTGGTAAGGGCGCCAAGGAACGCATCGTGCCGCTGTACGACGCAGCGGTCGAAACGGTGCTTGCCTATATCGAGAGTGCGAGGCCGGAGCTCCTGGCAAAGGCCAAGGGGCCTTCGAAGGCGGGCGACGCGCTCTATATATCCACACGCGGAAACGCCATGAGTGCGGATGCTTTGCGCACGGTCTTCGAGCGCCACGTCGGTATCGCCGGCCTCGACCCCACACTCACGCCCCATGCCATGCGCCACACCTACGCGACCGAGCTTCTGGCAAACGGGGCGGACATGCGTAGCGTGCAGGAGCTCCTGGGCCACGCGAACCTTGCGACGACGCAGATCTACACGCACCTCTCCGTCGAGCGCCTCAAGGAGGCTACCCGACAGGCACACCCGCGCGCCGAGTGAGGGACGTTTGTCTTCGTTTGTCTTGTGAGCGTTTTGTGTATGGGTGCGGCAAATGAGGCCGAGACGATTGCATTTTCGCGTGCATATGCTGAAAGAGCTGGTATACTGGTAAATCGCTGTGCGTCCGCACAGCAAAAATACACACGCGTGGCCACCCGAGGGCCATGGTGCCTGGGATACAGCCATTTCCCAGGTGGCATAAGGGGAAGACACCACGCGGAGGGCCAACCAAACGGAGGTAAAAATGGCTAAGATCACTATCCAGACCCTGCTCGATGCGGGCTGCCACTACGGGCACCAGACCCGTCGCTGGAACCCCAAGATGAAGCCGTACATCTTCGGCGAGCGCAACGGCATCTACATCCTCGACCTCAAGCAGACCCTGCTCGACGCCGACAAGGCCTACACGTTCCTCAAGGACACCGCTGCCAAGGGCGGTACCGTCCTCTTCGTCGGCACCAAGAAGCAGGCCCAGGAGCCCATCGCCACCCAGGCCGCCCGTGCCAACATGCCCTACATCAACCAGCGCTGGCTCGGCGGCATGCTCACCAATTTCGTGACCATGCGCTCCCGCATCGACCGCATGGAGAAGCTCGAGGCCATGGTCGAGACCGGCGAGATGGCCGCCCGCGGCAAGAAGGAGCAGGCCGTCCTGACCAAGGAGCTCGAGAAGCTCCAGCGTAACCTCGGTGGCGTCCGTGAGATGAAGGCCCTGCCGCAGGCGCTCTTCGTCGTCGACTCCAAGCGCGAGGAGATCGCCATCAAGGAGGCCAACCGCCTGCACATCCCCGTCGTCGCCCTGCTCGACACCAACTCCGACCCCGACGTCGTGGACTACGGCATCCCCGCGAACGACGACGCCATCCGCTCCGTCGACCTCATGTGCGAGCTCGCAGCCGACGCCGTGCTCGCCGGCTCCGGCAAGGAGCAGATGACCGCCGCCGAGATGGCCGGCGAGTCCGCCGAGCAGATCGAGGCCGAGATGGCCGCCGAGGCCCCCAAGGCCGAATAGCGCCCAGCAAGCAATCAGACAAACCTCAACCCCGATAAGGAGGGGCACACAATGGCACAGGTTACCGCCGCTCTCGTTAAGCAGCTCCGTGAGATGACCAACTCCCCGATGATGGAGTGCAAGAAGGCCCTCGTCAAGGCCGATGGCGACATCGACCGCGCCGTCGACATCCTGCGTGAGATGGGTGTCGCCAAGGCCGTCAAGCGCGCCGGCCGCGCCACCAACGAGGGCACCGTCGCCACCTACGTCTCCGAGGACGGCCACGTCGCCGCTATCCTCGAGCTCTCCTGCGAGACCGACTTCGTGGGCACCAACCCCAAGTTCACCGGTTTTGCCGCCGACCTCGCCAAGGTCGTCGCGGACAACAACCCCGCCGACGTCGACGCCCTCAAGGCCTGCGCCATGGGCCAGGGCACGGTCGACACCGAGCTCACCGAGATGATCCACATCATCGGCGAGAACATGAAGATCATGCGTTTCGCCCGCATCGAGCAGCCCGAGGGTGCCATCGCCGGCTACATCCACCTCGGCGGCAAGCTCGCCTCCCTCGTCTCCTTCACCTTCGCCAAGGCCGAGACCGCTGCCAACGACTCCTTCAAGACTTTCGCGCACGACGTCGCGATGCAGGTCGTCGCCGCTGACCCCGTCTCCGCCACCATCGAGGACGTCCCCGCCGACGTGCTCGAGCACGAGAAGGCCATCTACGCCGTGCAGGCTGCCGAGTCCGGCAAGCCCGAATTCGTCCAGCAGAAGATGGTCGAGGGCCGCGTGAACAAGTTCTACAAGGAGAGCGTCCTCAACGAGCAGGTCTTCATCAAGGACTCCGACACCACCATCTCCGCCCTTGCCAAGAAGGTCTCCAAGGAGGCCGGCGACGACATCAAGATCGTCTCCTTCGTCCGCTACAACTTCGGTGAGGCCGAGTAGTTCTCATCTCAGAGATCGATAGAGGGACCGGCGCGAGTCGGTCCCTTTTTTGTAGGGATGTGCGACTCAGGCAGGGGACCGGCACCGCCCGCCCATATGATTGCTAGTGGAACGTTCGCCTTTGGTAGAATGGCGAATCGATACGATTGGAGGTACGTTTTGTCTGATTACAAATACAAGCGCGTACTCTTGAAGCTTTCCGGTGAGGCCCTCATGGGCTCGAAAGATTTCGGTATTGATGAGTCGGTGCCTCAGCGCATCGCCCAGGGCATCAAGCCGGCCTACGAGGCCGGCGTCGACATCGCCGTCGTGGTCGGCGGCGGCAACATCTTCCGCGGACTCACGGGTGCCGCGGCCGGCATGGACCGTGCGCAGGCCGACAACATGGGCATGCTCGCCACGGTCATCAACTCGCTCTCGCTGCAGGACACCTTCGAGAAGGCCGGCATGGATTGCCGCGTGATGAGCGCGATCGAGATGCACGCCGTCTCCGAGACCTATATCCGCCGCCGCGCCATCCGTCACCTCGAGAAGGGCCGCATCACCATCTTTGCGGCGGGTACGGGCAACCCGTATTTCACCACCGACACCGCCGCTGCCCTGCGCGCCTGCGAGATCGGCGCCGACGTGCTCATGAAGGCCACCAAGGTCGACGGTATCTACGACATGGATCCCGTCACCCACCCCGAGGCCCAGAAGTTCGATACCATCAGCTATTCCGAGGTACTGCGCCGCGACCTCAAGGTCATGGACTCCACGGCCACGGCGCTCTGCCATGACAACCATATGCCCATCATGGTCTTCAACATCGATGAGGACCACGCGTTTGACCGCGCGCTGAGGGGAGAGCCGGTCGGGACAACCGTCGTCGAGGATGAGGAGTAGGCACATGAGCGAGTACACCGACAGAGCAAAGTCAGATATGGACAAGTGCGTCGACAACCTGAAGGCTGCCTTTGCGAAGGTCCGCACCGGACGCGCCAACGCGCATGTGCTGGATTCCATCAAGGTCGAATACTACGGCCAGATGACCCCCATCACGCAGCTCGCCGGCGTCAAGGTGCCCGAGGCCTCCGTACTCGTCATCGAGCCGTGGGACAAGAGCGCCCTGCGCTCCATCGTCAAGGCGATCGAGGCCTCCGACCTGGGCATCACGCCCAACGAGGACGGCGTCTCCATCCGCCTGCCGTTCCCCAAGCCCACCGAGGAGCGCCGACGCGAGCTCGCCAAGGAGTGCAACAAGCTCGCCGAGGAGGCCAAGGTCGCCATCCGCAAGGCGCGCGGCGACGCCAACAAGCGCATCGACCGTGCCGAGAAGGATGAGGACTTCCCCGAGGACGACGCCAACCGCGAGAAGAAGGCCGTCCAGAAGCTCACGGACGAGTACGCCAAGAAGGTCGACGCGATGCTGAAGACCAAGACCGCCGAGGTCATGGAGATTTAGGAGCCGTATTGCAAATCGACGAGGACAAGCTGAGGTCCTACTACGCGGAGGCTCCCGAAGACATCAGCCTCGCGGACGTGGACCTCGCCCGCATTCCGCACCACGTCTCGATCATCATGGACGGCAACGGCCGCTGGGCCCAGGCACGGGGCCTCGACCGTTCGGAGGGCCATGTCGCAGGCGTGGATAGCCTGCGCGAGGCCGTCACCACGAGCGTCCGCCTCGGCGTGGACGTCTTTTCCGTGTACGCCTTCTCCACCGAGAACTGGCGCCGGCCCCAGCACGAGGTCGACCTGCTCATGCACCTCTTCGCAACGACGCTGGTGGCAGAGCTGCCCCTCTTCCACCAGGAAAACGTCAAGCTGCGTTTCTTTGGTGACCTCGATGCGCTGCCGCAGGAGACGCGCGATGTGTTCCAGCAGGGTTTGGACGAGACGGCGGACCACACGGGCATGACCTTTGCCCTTGCCGTCAATTACGGCTCCCGCGCAGAGATCGTCAAGGCGGCCCGCGAGCTCGCCGCGGAGGCGGTGCGGGGCGACATCCAGCCGCAGGACATCGACGCGGATATGCTGGCCGGGCATCTCTACACCGCGGGGCTTCCCGACCCCGAGCTGCTGATTCGTACCTCCGGGGAGCAGCGCCTGTCCAATTACCTGCTCTGGCAGCTCGCCTACACGGAGTTCTATGTGACCGATACGTACTGGCCCGACTTCTCGCGCTGGGACTACCTCCGCGCGATCCGCGATTTCCAGGGCCGCCACCGTCGTTTTGGGGGTGTCGTCAACAAATGAGCGAGCAGGGCAAGCAGGGCGATAAGGCCAAAGGCAAGGGAGGCAATTCCAACCTTGTGGCGCGTGTGATATCCGGCGCGGTGTACGCGACTGCCATTGTCGGCTGCCTATTCCTCGGGAGCCTCGCAACGACTGTTGTAGTCGCTGTGATGTCGGTGCTGTGCTGCGACGAGTTCTACCGCATGATCAAGATGTCGGGGCGCATGCCCAATAGGATCATCGGGCTGGTCGCCGCTGCCGCGATTCCCTTCGCCGCCCTTGGCGGTGACGTGACCCTTTTGCTCCTGGCTGCGCTGACTATGATCGTCGCCACCGCGATCTGGTATATCTTCACGCCGCGCTCGACCATCGGCGATGTGGTGATGACCGTGTTCGGCCCCTTCTACACCTCCGTGATGTTCTCGAGCGTCGTGCTCATCCGCTGCGTGAAGCCCGGTAGCGAGGGCGCCCTCCTCACCTTTGGTGTCATGGGCTCGGTGTGGCTCAACGACGCGACGGCGTACTTCGTCGGATCTCGCTTCGGCAAACACAAGCTCGCGCCCCATATCTCGCCCAACAAATCCATCGAGGGCTTCTGGGGCGGGCTCGCGGGCGGGCTCGTCGCCTGGGTCATTCTTGCCTTGCTCAAGGTCTGCGGTATCTCATGGCCAGTCGCAATGATTTCAGGGCTTGTCTGCGGCGCAGCCGGCGTGATGGGGGACCTCTTCGAGTCCCGCATCAAGCGCGGCGTCGGCGTGAAAGACTCCGGGAACATCATCCCCGGACACGGCGGCATGCTCGACCGCTCCGACTCCATGCTCTTTGCGAGCTCGGTCGCCTTCATAGCTCTGACGCTAGGGGGGGTGTTGTGAGTATTTTCGAGACGATGACGCCGCACGTCGATCGGCCGAGGCCGCTCAAGGTCGCCGTGCTCGGCGTCTCTGGCTCGGTCGGTAGGCAGACGCTGGAGGTATGCCGCCAGCATGCCGACAAGGTGCAGGTGGTCGCCATCGCCGTCCGCCGTTCCACCGATTTTTTGGTGTCTGCGGCGCGCGAGTTTGGCGTGCGGCATGTGGCGATCACCGATAGCGAGTATGCGCATGATCCCGTCCTCGCCGAACTCCCCAAGGGGTGCGAGGTGCATGTCGGGTATCAGTCCCTCGCCGAGCTGTCGACGCTGCCCGAGGTGGACTGCGTCGTGTCGGCCGTCGTGGGCTTTGCGGGCATCCGCGCCGGCCACGCGGCCCTCACGGCCGGCAAGGTGCTTGCCTACGCCAACAAGGAAACCATCGTAGTGGCTGGCGACCTGCTGATGCCCATGGTGCAGCCTGGTCAGCTCATACCCGTGGACTCAGAGCACAGTGCCATCTACCAGTGCATCGTGGGTCATCGTACGACCGACGTCCATGCCATATGGCTGACCTGCTCGGGCGGTCCCTTCTACGGGAAGACACGCGAGGAGCTCGCGACCGTCACGGCTGCCGATGCCCTGGCGCACCCCACGTGGACCATGGGGCCAAAGATCACCATCGACTGCGCGACCCTGATGAACAAGGGGCTGGAGGTGCTGGAGGCCTATCACCTCTTTGAGGTGCCGCTGGACAAGATCAACGTCCTCGTCCAACGCCAGAGCCGCATCCACTCGATGGTGGAATTTGCAGACGGGGCCACGATTGCGCAGCTGGGGCCGTCCAGCATGACCATTCCCATCCAATATGCGTTGAGCTATCCCGAACGCTGGGAGACACCGGTCGAGCGCATCGACTACTGCGAGGAGCCCCCCATCACATTTGGACGGGCTGACGAGCAGGCCTTTGGTTGCCTCGCCCTCGCGAAGGAGGCCGGCCGCGTCGGAGGCACCCTGCCCTGCGCGATGAACGCGGCAAACGAGGTGGCCAACAAGGCCTTCCGCCTCGGCCTGTGCGGCTTCCTCGACATCGAGGACACGGTCAGGCGCGTGATGGACGCCACCGACCCCGTGGCCGTCGAGACCATCGAGCAGCTCATGGAAGTGGACGAGCGCGCCCGCGAGCAGGCCAGGGGCATCCTCGGCGTCGACAAGGAGACGGCATGACGGCGATTTCCGCCATCTTCTGGGGACTTGTCGTCATATCTCTGCTAGTGGTGCTCCATGAGGGAGGGCATTTCCTTGCGGCCCGCGCCTTCGGCGTGCGCGTGACGGAATTCTTCCTCGGCATGCCCTGCAAGGCGCGCATCTCACGCAGGTCGCGGAAATACGGCACCGAGTTCGGCGTCACACCCATCCTCCTCGGAGGGTACAACCGCATCTGCGGCATGGAGTACCTCGGCAACGACCGCTTGGGCGACGTCCTCGCCCTCGTCCAGCGCGACGGCACCACGACTGCCTCCAAGGTCGCCGACGAGCTGGGGATGTCATACGACGATGCCTACGACGACCTCCTCACGCTCACGGATTGGGGCTCGATAGCGCGTACCAAGCCCTCGTCAAAGGACGAAGAGGGGGAGGACGTCTTCTCCACGCTGCAGCGCGACGCAAATCTCCTCACGATGTACGACAAGGGCCACGATTTCGGGTCAATAGGGACGACGGGTGCCGGCGAGGCACGTCCCATAGACGACGCGGCGGCCTTTTGCGAGACGGAGCGCGCGCGTACCTACGAGGGCAGGTCCTGGTGGCAGCGCATCCTGCTCCTGCTTGCGGGCCCTGCTGTCAACATCATCCTCGCCTTCGCGCTCGTGATCGGCAGTCTGATGATCGTGGGTGTCGAGGTCGTGTCCAATACCAACGTGATCAGCGGGGTCGACGAGGGCGGCCTGGCTTACAGGGCGGGCCTGCGCGGGGGAGACGCGATCGTGGAGGTCGCCGGTACCCCCACGGATACCTGGCAGGCCATCTCCGACACGTTGGACGCACAGTTTCAGGCGGCTGAGCCGTTCGAGCTCGTGTACGAGCGTGACGGTGCAAGACATACCGTCGAGATCGACCTGCCGTCGGACGGGAGCGTGACGGCAATCGGCGTCTACGCGACGACCGAGTGGTACCACGCGTCCTTCCCGCAGGCAGTCATGGTCGCCTCGTCCTATGTCCTGATGGTCGCAAAAACCGTGGCGGAGCTCATAGTCCCCACACACACGGTCGAGATCGTGAGCCAGTCTTCCTCGGTCGTCGGCATATCGGTCATGGCGTCGCAGGCGGCGAGCGCGGGGGCCGCGGACTTTATTCAGCTGCTCGCGGCGGTGTCCCTCTCGCTGGGCTTCATGAACCTCCTGCCGATACCGCCCCTCGACGGCGGCAAGATCCTGATCGAGGTCGTCCAGGCCGTGCGGCGCAAGAGGCTCTCGCTACGGGCCCAGTCGATCATCAGCTACGTCGGCCTCGGCTTCTTTCTTTTCATATTCGTGTTTGCGCTGTTCAACGACGTGACGCGGATCATCGGGTAGGGTGTGGGTCGCCAGAGATACAAGACAACTCGGACCGCAGCAGCGGGTCGGGTAACACAAACATCGCAAGGAGGGCGTTATGACGCCACATGAGAGCACGCGTCGCGTGATGGTGGGCAAGGTGCCGGTAGGCGGGGGAGCCCCCGTCTCGGTGCAGTCGATGTGCAACGCCAAGACGTCTGATGCGGAGGCGACGCTCGCGCAGATTCGGCGCTTTGCCGATGCGGGATGCGAGATCGTTCGCGTGACGCTACCGACGGCTGACGCCGTCGACTCGTTCAGGCGCATCTGCGCAGAGAGCCCCCTGCCTGTGGTCGCGGACATCCATTTCGACTACAAGCTCGCCATCGCGGCCATCGAGTCGGGCGCCGCCGCCGTCCGCATCAACCCGGGCAACATCGGGTCCTTTGACCGCGTGGACGCCGTGATCGACGCGGCGGCACAGGCTGGTTGCGCCATCCGCATCGGGGTGAACGCGGGCTCGCTGGCCAAGGAGTACGACGAGCGCGAGGACCTGACGCTGGCCGACAAGCTCGTGGCGAGCGCCGAATCATTCGTAGCGCACTTCGAGGGCCGCGGCTTCACGAACTTCGTCTTGTCTGCCAAGGTACACGGCGTACAGGACACCATCGAGGTCAACCGGCGCCTGTCGCAGGCGCTCCCGCAGGTGCCCCTGCACATCGGTGTGACCGAGGCTGGCACAACCCGACAGGGTACGGTCAAGAGCGCGATTGCGTTGGGTGCCCTGCTCTCAGAGGGCATCGGCGACACCATGCGCGTCTCCCTCACGGCAGACCCCGTGGAAGAGGTGCGCGTGGCCTGGGACATCCTCTCGAGCCTCGGCATCCGCCGGCTGCACCCAGAGATGGTCAGCTGCCCCACCTGCGGCCGCACCCAGGTCGACCTCATCGGCATCGCCGAGGAGGTCGAGCGCCGGCTTGAGCAGATCGCGGCCCCGATCACCGTCGCCGTGATGGGCTGTGTCGTCAACGGGCCCGGCGAGGCGCGCGGGGCCGACATTGGCGTGGCCTGCGGTCGCGGCAGCGCGGTCGTCTTTGCCGGGGGCGAGATCCTGCGCAAGGTATCGGAAGACGAAATCGTCGATGTCCTATTTGACGAGATAGGCAAGCGCTGGCCCGCGGTAGAATCGTGAGCACTGCAGTAGTGAGGAAGGACCTGCACCTATGAAGACCTACATGAAGATGTCGCGCCTCTATGCGCCCACGCTCAAGGAGGACCCCGCCGAGGCGGAGCTGGCGAGCCACCGCCTGCTGCTGCGCGCCGGGTACATCCGCAAGGAGGCCGCGGGCCTCTACACATACCTGCCGCTGGCCTGGCGCTCCATCCGCAAGATCGAGCAGATCTGCCGCGAAGAGGAGGACGCGATCGGCGCACAGGAGATGATGACGCCGATCCTGGCCGACGGCGAGCTCTGGCACCAGTCGGGGCGTTGGGACGACTACGGTCCCGAGCTGATGCGCATCACGGACCGTCACGACCGCCAGTTTGTGCTGGGCCCCACGCACGAGGAGACCTACACGGCCCTTGTCCGCGACGAGCTGCGCAGCTACAAGCAGCTGCCGGTGACCCTGTATCACATCCAGGACAAGTTCCGCGACGAGCTGCGCCCCCGTTTCGGCCTGATGCGCGGCCGTGAGTTCATCATGAAGGACGCCTACAGCTTCTCTGCCGACCAGGCGTCGCTCCAGCAGTGCTACGACGAGCAAAAGGGCGCCTATGCCCGCTTCTGCGCCCGCTGCGGCCTGCGTGCGCTGCCCGTCGCGGCGGACACGGGCCAGATTGGCGGCGACACCTCGGTCGAGTACATGGCGCTCGCCGAGGCGGGCGAGGCGGAGCTCGTCTACTGCGAGGACTGCGGCTTTGCCGCCGACACCGAGGCCGCCACGGCCGTCTGCGAGGTCACGGAGGGCGTCGCGGGCGAGCTGACTCGCATCGAGACCCCGGGCGTCGCCACCATCGCCGACCTGGCTCAACTTATGGGCGTGCCCGAGTCCGCCACCCGCAAGGCGATCGCGATCGTTGACGGGGACAAGAAGCCCTGGGTCGTCATCGTCCCCGGCGACCACGAGGTCAACGACGTCAAGGCGGGGCATGTCTTCGGTGACTACCACATGATGACCGACGAGGAGCTCGTGGAGTACGGCCTGCACAAGGGCTTCATGGGTCCGGTCGGCCTGCCCGCGGGTGTCTCCTGCGCGGCCGACCTCGCGCTCAAGGATTCCGAGTGGTGGCTCGTAGGCGCAAACGAGGAAGGCTACCATCTCCAGTCCGCAAAGCCCGGTCGTGACTTCGAGGTCGGCAAGTGGGTCGACGTCATCACCGCGAAGCCGGGCGATGCGTGCCCGCACTGCGGCAAGCCCCTTGCGGGCGCACGCGGCATCGAGTGCGGGCAAGTCTTCCAGCTGGGCACCAAGTACTCCGAGGCCATGGGTGCGACCTTCATGGACGTCGACGGCAAGGAAAAGCCGCTCATCATGGGCAGCTACGGCATCGGCATCTCCCGTACCCTCGCAGCCGTGGTCGAGCAGCACCATGACGACGCCGGAATCATCTTCCCTGTGCCTGTCGCCCCCTACGAGGTCACCGTCGTGGCGCTCGACGCCAAGGGCGAGGTGCTCGAGAAGGCGACCGAAATCGCCCAGCAGCTCACTGACGCCGGCCTGGACGTGATCCTCGACGACCGCAAGGAGCGTCCGGGTGTCAAATTCGCCGAGGCCGACCTTATGGGCTTCCCGTATCAGGTCGTCATCGGCAAGCGTGGCCTCAAGACCGGCGTGTCCGAGGTCAAGGAACGTGCGACGGGGGAGCGCGAGGATGTGGCGCTCGATGAGCTCGTCGATCACCTCACGTCACTCATCGTCCCGGCCCGCAACGGCTTGCTCCAGGAGTAGGGCGAGAAACAAAAGAGACGAGCAGAAGCCGTCCAGCCGGGAGATTCTCAGGCTGGGCGTTTTTCTTGCAACGATGTCTCTTGTGACCGACACGACTTGTGAAAAAGTTGAGGGCAAACGGGGCGGCTGAAAAAACTTCAAATTCGCGCTTGACCGAATCGGAGCCTCTGCTATTATTACTAACGCACCAACGCACGGGGAATTAGCTCAGTTGGGAGAGCGCGTGACTGGCAGTCACGAGGTCAGGGGTTCGAACCCCCTATTCTCCACCATGAAATTGCGGGCGGCGGCTTTGGTCGCCGCCCTTTTTCATACGCATCGGGCCCATGGCGCAGCGGTCAGCGCAGGGGACTCATAATCCCTGGGTCGTAGGTTCGAATCCTACTGGGCCCACCATTGCAAAATAGCAGGTAGACGGCTTGTTTATAGCTGTCTGCCTGCTTTTCTTCAAGGAGTGTCATATGCCCGCACCTATCGTCGACGCACACTGCCACATCTATCCGCCCAAGATCGCGGCGCGGGCCGTGGACTCGGTGGGGGAGTTCTACCACATCCCGATGCTGGGCGTGCCGGCGGACAAGGGCATCGTACCGGGTACCCCGGAGCACCTGCTGGCGATTAGTGAGGGGACGGGCATCACCCACCACCTCGTGCACTCCGTGGCCGTCAAGGCGACGACGGTGGAGTCGATCAACGACTTCATCGCGGGGGAGTGCGCAAAGCACCCCAACTTCATTGGCTTTGCGGCCATGCACCAGGACTACGCCGACCCGCGCGCCGAGCTCGTGCGGGCCAAGGCAGCGGGCCTGCGCGGCATCAAGATCCACCCGGACACCCAAGGCGTCAACCTCGACGACGACCGCCTCATGCGGGTGTACGAGATCGCCCAGGAGCTCGGCCTGCCCGTGCTCATCCACATGGGCGACTACCGCTACGACTACTCGCACCCGCGCCGGCTCAAGCGTGTGCTGCACGAGTTCCCCGACCTGGTCGTGTGCGGCGCGCATTTCGGCGGCTGGTCCGTCTTTGACCTTGCGGTCGAGTATCTGCAAGACGAGCGTTGCTACCTCGACTGTTCGTCTTCCATGAAATTCATCGGGCTGCGCCGCACGCGCGAGCTGATCGACATCTACGGGGCGGACCGCATCCTCTTTGGCTCCGATTTTCCGATGTGGGACCCGGGCGTCGAGCTCCAACGTTTGAAGAGTGTGGGTCTGTCTGCTGACGATTGGGAGAACATTACATTTCGAAACGTTGAACGATTCGTCGGTTTGAGTTTGTCCGCCTGAGGGTGCATGATAGAACCGTACTGCAACATCGACCGAAGGGAGTAGCTATGGCAGAAGAGAAGAAGAATCTTGAGACCGTCGTCACCGACAACAACGACGAGATTCGTCATCGCATTCGCGCCCTACGCGAGGACCTCGATCTGACGATGCAGGAGATGGCGAACGCCACGGGGCGCAGCGTGGCCGAGTATGCCGCGCAGGAGTCCGGCGAGGCTGACCTGACCTTTACCTTTATCTACAAGTGCGCCAACAAGCTGGGCGTGGACGTGACCGAGCTGCTGACGGGCGAGTCGCCGCACCTCAAGGGCTTCTCGCTGGTCCGCGACGGCGAGGGTATCCCTATCAAGCGTCGTGCCGGCTTTGAGTACCTGCACAAGGCGCCCCTGCTCTCCAAGAAGCTCGCGGAGCCCTTCGTCGTCACCATCCCGTACTCCAAGGAGGCGGAGGAAAAGGAGATCCACCTCTCCTACCACAAGGGTCAGGAGCTGGACTACGTGATCTCCGGTCACCTGCGCTTCTCCTATGAGGGCGTCCTCACCGACCTCAACCCCGGCGACGTCGTGATGTACGACTCCGGCCGCGGCCACGGCGAGATCGCCATCGGCGGCGAGCCCTGCGTGATCCTCGCGGTGGTCATGGAGCCGCACGAGGGGGCGTCCCGCTAGTGCTCGATACGCGTCAGGCCCTCGTGCTACAGCGAATTATGTACCGGGCGTACGTGCCCTACGACTCGGGACTCTAGGGTCCCGGGCACACGTGCTCCCGGGTTATCGCTGTATCTGATCGCATCAAAGCATACAAGGGTGGAACAAAAACATGAGAAACATCAACCTCCGCTATGCCGAGGAGACCTATAACGCCGACGGTACGCTGGCTACCATCAAGCTGCATTACCCCGATAACTTCAACTTTGCCTACGACGTGGTCGACGACATCGCCGATGCCGAGCCCGACCGCCGCGCCATGGTCTGGTGCAACCCGGAGGGGGAGGAGCACCTCTTCACCTTTGCCGACATGGAGCGCTGGTCCAACAAGACGGCCAACTACCTGGCCTCCCTCGGTATCGGCAAGGGCGACATGGTGATGGTCATCCTGCGCCGACACTATCAGTTCTGGTTCGTGGCCCTGGCGCTCGCCAAGCTGGGCGCCGTGATGGTCCCCGCGACCTTTATGCTCAAGGAGCACGACCTGACCTACCGCCTGGACTCGGCATCCATCAAGGCGATCATCACGACGACGGTCGGCGACATCGCCAACATCGTCGACAACGTCCGAAACCAGTGCGAGTCCCTGGAGACCTGCATCCTGGTGAATGGTGCCGGCGGCGGTATGACCCAGCGTGACGAGGCGGGAAACCTCCTGTCCGACGAGCCTGTGGGGGCTGTGCTCTCCGGCCCCGAGGGCATCTGCGCGGTGCCTGCCTTCCGCGAGGGCTGGGAGGACTTCAACACGGGCGTGCGTGCCGCCGATGACCACTTCGAGCGTCTCGACACCAACGTCTACGACCCGATGCTGATGTACTTCTCTTCTGGTACCTCGGGCAACCCCAAGATGGTCCTGCACAACTCCACCTACTCGCTGGCCCACCTGATCACGGCCAAGCACTGGCACAACGTGGACCCCGACGGCATTCACTTCACGATCGCCGACACCGGCTGGGGCAAGGCCGTGTGGGGCAAGCTCTATGGCCAGTGGCTGATGGAAGGTTGTGTCTTTACCTACGACTTCGACCGCTTCCACGCGGGCGAGATCCTCTCGCTGATCGACAAGTACCAGATCACCACCCTCTGCTGCCCGCCCACCATGTACCGCCTGATGATGCAGGAGGACTTCAGCAAGTACAGCCTGAGCTCGCTGCAGTACTCGACCACTGCTGGCGAGGCGCTCAACCCCGACCTCTTCGACTTCTGGAAGAAGACCACCGGGCTCACGATCTACGAGGGCTTCGGTCAGACCGAGACCCCGCTTACCATCGCAAACCTCACGCACTCCAAGCCGCAGCCCGGCTCCATGGGCAAACCCGTGCCCCTGTACACCCTGCAGCTGCAGCGATACGACGGCACCGAGTGCGACACCGGCGAGAGCGGCGAGATCTGCATCAAGATGGACCCGCGACCCGAGGGCATCATGATGGAGTACTACCGCAACCCCGAGAAGACCGCCGAGGCCATCCACGACGGCTGGTACCACACGGGCGACGTGGCGTGGAAAGACGAACACGGCTCCTTCTGGTACGTTGGCCGCAACGACGACGTGATCAAGTCGTCCGGCTACCGCATCGGGCCCTTCGAGATCGAGAACGTGCTGCTCGAGCACGATGCCGTCCGTGAGTGCGCCGTGACCGGCGTGCCCGACCCCGTGCGCGGCAAGGCGGTCAAGGCGACCATCGTGCTCAACCCCGGCTACAAGCCTTCCGACGACCTCACCAAGGAGCTCCAGACCTGGGTCAAGAAGGAGACGGCCCCCTACAAGTTCCCGCGCATCATCGACTACGTGGACGAGCTGCCCAAGACCGTCAACGGCAAGATCCGCCGCGTCGCCATCCGCAAGGAGGACGAGGCAAAGGCAGAGGCGTAGGCGAGAAGAAGAGCACCAGACCCGACAGGCACTGACGACCGAGAGACCCTGATGACCGAGACCACAGACAAGCGCATCCCCACCAGCCTGATGGCGGCCCTGCGGCCCGTCACGATTGTCTGCGGCCATTACGGCACGGGCAAGACGAACCTCACCGTCAACCTCGCTCTGGACCTCGCGGCCGCCGGCCACAAAGTCACCGTCATCGACCTGGACATCGTCAACCCCTACTTCCGCGTGTCCGAGCAGCGGGAGCTGCTCGAGGGGCAAGGCGTGCGCCTGATCGCGCCCGTCTTTGCCGAGCGGGGGACCAGCCTCGACGTGCCGAGCCTGACCGGCGCCATCGCGCCCGCCATCGATGACGTGAGGGAAGGGGAGTACGTCCTGATCGACCTGGGCGGCGACGATGTGGGATCGGCTGCGATGGGCCGCTTTGCCCTGACGGTCGCCGAGCGCGACTACGCCATGCTGCTCGTGATCAACCGCCACCGCAACCTCACACAGGAGCCCGCGGAGGTCGTCGAGAATCTCCGCGAGATCGAGATGGCCAGCCGCCTGCACGCGACAGCCCTCATCGACAACGCGCATCTCAAGAGCCTGACCACGCCCGAGGCGCTGGCAGACCCGGAAGGGTTCGCCCCCGAGGTCATGCGCCTCACCGGCCTGCCCGTCGTGGCCAAGACGTACCCGCAGGAGCTATTGCGGCAAGATTCCCTTATTATTGGAAACACTGAGGAAAAGAGCCTGCTCTATCCTGTTCACTTATACGTAAAGAACCCCTGGGAATAAGGACGCGGAAAGAAGGGAGAGGCTTTCCATGGCAAAGATGATCGTCGACGAGCATTTCTGCAAGGGTTGCGGCCTTTGCGTCGATGCGTGTCCCAAGGGCATCGTCGAGCTAGACAAGACCAGGATTACCGAGAAGGGCTATCACCCGGCGCACTGCGTCGACCAGGCCTCGTGCATTGGTTGCTGTTCCTGCGCCCTGATGTGCCCCGACGTCGCCATCAAGGTATGGAGGTGATTGCATGGGCGAGAAAGTACTGATGAAGGGCAACGAGGTGCTGGCCGAGAGCGCGATGCGCGCGGGCTGCCGGTACTTCTTCGGGTACCCCATCACCCCTCAGACGGAGCTGTCCGCCTATCTGGCCAAGCAGATGCCCAAGGTCGGCGGTACGTTCCTGCAGGCCGAGAGCGAGATCGCGGCAATCAACATGGTGTACGGTGCCAGCGCCGCCGGCGCCCGTGCCATGACCAGCTCCAGCTCTCCCGGCGTCTCGCTCAAGAGCGAGGGCGTGTCTTACATCGCAGGCGCCGACCTGCCCGCCGTGATCATCAACGTGATGCGCGGCGGCCCCGGCCTGGGCTCCATCCAGCCGTCGCAGTCCGACTACTGGCAGGCTACCAAGGCGCTCGGCCACGGCGACTTCCAGATGATCGTGTACGCGCCCTCCACCGTGCAGGAGATGGGCGACTACACCTACAAGGCCTTTGACAAGGCCGACGAGTACCGCACGCCCGTCATGATCCTGGCCGACGGCATGCTGGGCCAGATGATGGAGCCCGTGGAGCTGCGTCCCGCCATCAAGGACATCCCCGAGCGCCCCTGGGCCACCACCGGCACCCAGATGAAGCGCGAGCACAACATCGTGAACTCGCTCTACCTGGACGCCCCCACGCTCGACCGCATCAACCACGAGCGCTTCGAGCGCTACGACAAGATCAAGGCGACCGAGCAGGAGAGCGAGAAGTTCCTCTGCGACGACGCCGAGTACGTCGTGGTGGCCTTCGGCGCCGCCGCCCGCATCGCCCGCAACGCCGTCCGCGCCGCCCGCAAGCAGGGCGTGAAGGTCGGCCTGCTGCGCCCGATCACCCTGTGGCCCTTCCCGGTCGACGCGATCGAGGAGACCATCCCGCAGGCCAAGGGCTACCTCTCGGTCGAGATGAGCATGGGCCAGATGGTCGAGGACGTGCGCCTGGCCGTCGCCGGCCGCGCCCCCGTGGAGTTCTTTGGCCACACCGGCGGCGTGATCCCCACGCCCGCCGAGGTCACCCAGGCCATCCTCAAGCTCGCTGGAAAGGCAGGTGAGTAGCAATGGCAGAAGAAAAGCTCGTCTTTGACCGCCCGCATTCGCTGCTGCCCGTGATCACCAACTTCTGCCCCGGCTGCACGCACGGCATCGTGCACCGTCTGGTCGCCGAGGCCATCGACGAACTGGGCATCGAGGGCAAGACGGTCGGCATCTCGCCGGTCGGCTGCGCCGTCATGGGCTACAACTTCTTTGGCTGCGACATGATCGAGGCCGCCCACGGCCGCGCCCCCGCGGTCGCCACGGGCGTCAAGCGCGTGAACCCCGACAACATCGTCTTTGCCTACCAGGGCGACGGCGACCTGGCCTCCATCGGCACCGCCGAGACGGTCCATGCGGCGACGCGCGGCGAGAACATCACCGTGATCTTCATCAACAACGCGATCTACGGCATGACCGGCGGCCAGATGGCCCCGACCAGCCTGCCCAACCAGGTCACGCAGACCAGCCCCTACGGCCGTGACACCGCGCACCAGGGCTACCCCGTCCGCATCTGCGAGATGCTCTCCACGCTGGACGGTCCTGCTTACCTCGAGCGCGTGTGCTGCGACACCCCGGCGCACGTCCGCGCCGCCAAGAAGGCCATCAAGAAGGCCTTCCAGTACCAGATCGACGGCGTGGGCTACTCGCTGATCGAGGTCGTCTCCACCTGCCCGACCAACTGGGGTATGACGCCGCAGAACGCCTTCCAGTGGCTGCGCGACAACATGCTGCCGTACTATCCGCTGGGCGTCTACCGCGACGTGCTCGCCGAGGGCTACGAGTCCGTGCTCGACCGCGCTCACGACCGCGCCAAGGAGAGCCTGATCGCCCAGAAGACCACGGCCATCGACACGGTCGCCGGTCTCATGAAGGGCGGTGAGGCTTAAATGGCAGAGCACCGTTTCGTCCTCTCCGGATTCGGCGGCCAGGGCCTGCTCTTCGGCGGCAAGGTCATCGCCTACGCCGGCCTCGTCGAGGACCGCTACCTCTCCTGGCTGCCCAGCTACGGCCCCGAGATGCGCGGCGGCACCGCCAACTGCTCCGTGACCCTGTCCGACGAGCCCATCGGCTCGCCGCTGGTCACCGACCCCACGGCCGTCATCGCCATGAACCAGCCCTCCGTCGACAAGTTCGGCCCCACGATCGTCCCCGGCGGCGTCATCGTGATCGACTCGGCGCTCACCAACACGGCGCCCGAGCGCGAAGACATCAAGATTTTCATGATCCCCGCGACCGAGATCGCCGAGAAGGCCGGTTTCAAGGTCCTGGCCAACATGGTGTGCCTGGGCAAGCTGTGGAAGGAGACCGGCTTCTGCGACGAGGCGTCGCTGGAGCCCGCCCTGCGCCACGCCGTGCCCGCCAAGCACGCCGACATGATCGACAAGAACCTAGAGGCGCTACACCTAGGCATGACGCTATAGGTCGACGCTGCCCGTCTTTGTGCACAAGCCCCTGGCAGATCGACAAACGACCTGCTAGGGGCTTTTATTATGAAAAGTGATTGAGCGAGGAGAAGAAGGAGTACGCACATGGCAGAACAGGACAACAGACTCGGCAAGAAGCTCGTGACGCTGCGCAAGGCGCACCATCTGTCGCAGCAGCAGCTCGCCGAGCGCGCGGGCGCGGACGTCGAGATCATCAAGGGGCTCGAGGAGGGCAACCTGCCTTCCTCCCTCGCGCCCCTGATCCAGATCACGCGCGCCCTGGGCGTCCGTCTGGGCACCCTGATGGACGACGACGAGGCCACCGGCCCCTTCTACATCGAGAAGGGCCAGATGGAGGAGGTCACGCGCCTCAAGAGCCTGGAGACCGCGAGCGACGCCGGCGACCTCTCGTATTTCAGCCTCGCCGCCGGGCGCCCCTCGCGCCACATGGACCCCTTCATCATCACCATCACCCCGTCGGGGGAGGTCGACCACAAGCTCGTGGGCCACGAGGGCGAGGAGTTCCTCTACGGCCTGGAGGGTGAGATCGAGATCGCTTACGGCGACGAGCTCTACATCCTGCACCCGGGCGAGTCCATCTACTACGACTCCATCGTCCCGCACCAGGTGCGCGCCCACGAGGGGCAGAGCGCCAAGTTCCTCGCTGTCGTGTACACTCCCGTCGAGAAAGAGGCGTAAGGCGTATGGCGGAAATGACCAGTGCCACCGGCTACCATATCTGCGACAACCTGGACGTCGAGCACGGTTGGACCCCTGAGGAGGTCGCCGAGCGCCAGGCGACGGGCGCCCTCATCGCCAACCCTGCGCCGCGCCCCGACGGGACCGTGCCCGTGCCCGGCGACCAGGACATCCCCCTGCACTCCGAGCTGACCCTGGGCGCCTACCTGCGCAAACAGGTCGTCATCGACCCCGACCACGAGTTCATCGTCTACCCGGACCGCGACCTCAAGTGGACCTACAGAGAGTTTGACGAGCGTACCGACAACCTCGCGCGCGGCATGCTCTACATCGGCATGCGACCGGGTGACCACCTGGGCGTCTGGGCCCGCAACATCCCCGACTGGGTGACCTTTATGTTTGCCTGCGCCAAGATCGGCGTGGTGATGGTCACGATGAACCCGGTCTTCAAGAGCCACGAGCTCGACTACGTGCTCAAGCAGTCCGACATGAAGGCGCTCTGTGTGATCGACCAGTTCCGCGACATCGACTACGTCCAGATCGTCCGCGAGCTGGTGCCCGAGTCCCTCTTCTATGAGCGCGGCTACCTGAGCTCGGACAACTACCCCTGCCTCAAGAACCTCATTTACATGGGACCCGAGAAGCATCGCGGCTTCTACAGCGTGCCCGAGCTCCTGCTGCTGGGCAAATACACGATGAAGAAGGAATTCTCGGAGATTGACAGACAGTTCGACCAGAACGACTGCGTGATGATGCAGTACACATCGGGCACAACCGGCTTCCCCAAGGGCGTCATGCTCACGCACCGCAACATCTTGAACGACGGCTACTTCATCGGCGAGGGCCAGAAGCTCACGCCGCTCGACCGCGTGTGCCTGCCCGTGCCCTACTTCCACTGCTTCGGCTGCGTGCTGGGCATCATGGCCATCCTCACGCACCGCTGCACGATCGTGGGCATCGAGAGCTTCGATGCCGAGATGGTGCTCCAGGCCATCGAGAAGGAGCGCGCCACGGCGGTCTACGGCGTGCCGACCATGTTCATCGCCGAGCTTAACCACCCCAATTTCGCCCAGTACGACATGAGCAGCCTGCATACGGGCATCATGGCCGGCAGCCCATGCCCGCCGGCGACCATGGCCGAGGTCATGGACAAGATGAACATGAAAGACATCACCATCTGCTACGGCCTCACGGAGACCAGTCCCGTCTTCACGCAGTCCAGCGCGGATGACGACATCGACCACAAGTGCACGACCGTGGGCAAGAAGCACCCCGTGGTCGACGTGAAGGTCGCCGACATCAACGACGGTCACCGTCTGGGGCCGGGGGAGCACGGCGAGCTCTGCTGCCGCGGCTACAACGTGATGAAGGGCTACTACAAGATGCCCGAACAGACCGAGGCCATCATCGACGACGAGGGCTACCTCCACTCGGGCGACATGGGCACGGTGGACGAGGACGGCTACTACCGCGTGACCGGCCGCATCAAGGACATGATCATCCGCGGCGGTGAGAACATCTACCCGCTCGAGGTCGAAAACTTCCTGCTCTCCATGCCCGGCGTGCTTGACGCGCAGGTCGTGGGCATCCCCGACGAGAAGCTGGGCGAGATCGTGGGCGCGTTCATCCGCACCAAGCCCGGCTACGAGGACATGACTGAGCGCGACGTGCGCGAGTACGCCATCCCGCGCATCGCCCGCTTCAAGGTGCCCAAGCGCGTCTTCTTCGTCGACGAGTTCCCGATGAACCCGGCAAAGAAGGTCCAGAAGTACAAGCTCCGCGAGATGGCCAAGGAGCTCACGGCGCGCGAGAACCTCAAGGTCTTCGCCTCCGAGGAGGAGGCTGAGAGGGCGCGCAAGGCCTCCGAGGACGACGACGCGCGCGGCGGCATGTTCCGCGAGAAGTAGGCTGGTAGTCGCAGGTCAGCTCGAGCGGGAATATGCAGCCTGGGCGGCAATGCTCGGTCTGAGCCGTGATATGGCACGACGAAATGGGGTATCGTGGAGACGGTTGATTTTACGTGTCTGCGATACCCCGTCTTGTGGGGTACGACGAGAGGATGTACCAATGGACGCAAAGAGCAAGAGGCTCAAGATCTTTTGCCTGATCAGTCTCTTCTTTGGGCTTGCCGAGATCGTCAGCGGCTTTGTGCTGCAGGCTCCCATGGGGGTGTCGATCATGACAGCGTTTACGCCCATGGCGGCAGGCGTACTGTCGCTGGTCCTGGGCGTGCACGGCGCGCGGGCGGCCAACGTCCCGTCCAACGCGCAGAAACTACGCACGTTTGCGCTGGTCACCACACTGCTCTCGTGTGCTGTCACCGGCCTCGCTGCCTACCTCGGCCATGGTCCGAGTAGCTTCATGTATGTCTGCGCCATCGGCACACTGCTTGATGCCATGATCGTCTTTTCCGCTCATGCGGTGAAGCGCGCGCTCGATCGCGCATAGCGGGTGGACCGGCATCATCATGGGCCTCATGGTCACGACCATGAAACTCGCGGCGTTCATCGCGAATCACGTAATCTCCGATAATTCCCATTGGCACAAACGGGAAAGTTCTGTTATAGTGGTTCCTCGCACGGGCGACTAGCTCAGGGGTAGAGCGCATCCTTCACACGGATGAGGTCACTGGTTCGAAACCAGTGTCGCCCACCAGGAAAAATAGGCCAGAGGTTTATTCCTCTGGCTTTTTCTTTTTAAATTTTATAGTATGCGCCGTTTTCGCTTTGTATGCAAGAAGACACGCGGGGCGGGGTATATACTTTCCGCTTGTATGAAAAGCCCAGCTTCAGAAGTCAGCTTTCGCGAGATAGTAGGTTGCAACGCATGTCTTCGATGAACGAAAAGGATTACTACGCGATTCTCGGCGTGGACAAGAGCGCCACGACGGACGAGATCCGCAAGGCATTCCAGCAAAAGGCCCGCAAGCTCCACCCCGACGTCAACAAGGCGCCCGATGCGGAGGAGAAGTTCAAGGAGGTCTCCGAGGCCTACGCGGTCCTTTCCGACGAAGACAAACGGCGCCGCTACGACGCGATGCGGTCCGGTGTGCCCTTTGCCGGGTCGTCGCAGGGCGGCTATTACGGTGGCGGATACGGTGGTGGTACCGCAGGATACGGCGGTGGAGACCCGTTCGGCTGGGGCTTCCCTTTCGGCGGCGTCGATATGGGAGGCTACCGCAGACAGCAACGGACGACGCGCTCGCGCTCGTACAACCCCAAAGCTGGCGCGGATATCGTCTACGAGGTCAACCTCACGGACAAAGAGGCCGAGACAGGCGTCAAGCGTGGCATCACCTACCAGCGCTACGCGACCTGCGAGTCCTGCCACGGCAGCGGGTCTGTACATACGGACCATGCGGAGACCTGCCCGACCTGCAACGGCACCGGTCGCATCACGCTGAACCTCGCCGACCTGCTCGGCTTCGGTGTCGTAGAGATGGAATGTCCCGAGTGCGAGGGCTCCGGCCGCGTCGTTGCAGACCCCTGCGACGTCTGCGGGGGAGCGGGCCGCGTCCTCACCGCGAGTGAGATTGTGGTCGACATCCCCGCGGACAGCCACGACGGCGCCGAGGTTCGCGTGCCCGGCATGGGCAATGCCGGTACCAACGGCGAGGCCTCCGGCGACTTCGTGTGTCGCGTGTCCGTGCCTTCCGAGAAGCTCACCCGTCACCAGTCGACGGGCTTCCAGCTGCTCGGCTTTATCGCGCCCTTCCTTGTCTTTGGCCTGATCTCGGGCACGCTGGCCAGCATGTCCGTCTTTGTGATTCTCTGCACCGTGATCGGCGTGCTGCTCGTGGCGCGTGACGGTGTGAAACAAAGTAAGCATTGGTGGAGAAACGCCTGGAGGAGCTTCCTGTACGGAGTCTCGAACGGCCTGGTCTTTGCCCTGCTTACCGTTGCTATGTACTCGTGCACGGCTGGCTCTGCCGCACGCGCGGGCATGATGGGAGTGAGCCGTGGCTGATAAAGATTATTACGAGCTGCTCGGCGTGGACAAGGACGCCGACGCAAAGACAATCAAGAGGGCCTTCCTCAAGAAGGCGCGCGCCCTGCACCCCGACGTCAACAAGGCGCCGGACGCCGAGGAGCGCTTCAAGGAGGTCAACGAGGCATACGCCGTGCTCTCCGACGAGCGCAAGCGCGCCAACTACGACCGCTACGGCACGCCCGACGGCCCCGGCGGGTTCGGCAGCGACTACGTCGACATGTCCGACATCTTCGGCGGCGGATTCGGCATCAACGACATCTTCGACTCGTTCTTTGGCGGCGGTGGGCGCGCGGCAGGCGGACGTCCCGCCCGTACCCGCGGCCGTGACATGGGCATCACGCTCCACATCTCGCTCAAGGAGGCGGCTGCCGGCTGCACCAAGACCATCTCGTACGAGCGCCTGGCGCCCTGCGACGACTGCAACGGCACGGGTTCCGCTGCGGGCGGCGAAGAAAAGACGTGCGGGCGTTGCCACGGCACGGGCCGCGTGGTAGAGGTCCAGCGCACCATCTTTGGCCAGATGCAGACGGAAACCACCTGCCCCGACTGCCAGGGCTCAGGCAAAGTGGTCGACCACCCCTGCGAGACCTGCAACGGCCAGGGCCGCACGCCGTCCCACGAGACGGTCGAGATCAAGGTACCCGCCGGCATCCAGTCCGGCCAGTCCGTCAAGGTCGACGGCAAAGGCGAGGCGGGTGTGCGCGGTGACCGTGCCGGCGACCTCATTGCCACCATCGACGTCGAGGCCGACGAGCGTTTCGAGCGCCAGGGAAACACGTTGTACTGCAGCGTCGACATCGATGCGCTCGAGGCCATGGTCGGTACCACGCGCGAGATCGACGGCATCCTCGACGGGGAGCGCATCAAGGTGGAGATCCCGCGCGGGTGCCAGTTCGGCCAGCAGATTACCGTGCCCCGCCGCGGCATGCCTAAGCTCGGTAGTCCCGTCAGGGGAGACCTGATCGTCGTCGTGCGCGTCACGGTGCCGGACGACCTGTCCGCCGTCCATGAGGAGATGGTCCACCGCATCGTGGCGGAGCGCACAGGTGAGAACGCGCCCGCGACGACCGATGAGCCGCATGCCAAGAAGCCCCGTCGCCCCCGCAAGACGAGGAAGGCCAAGTGACGCCCTCGGCGGCACGCATGCCGCGCGTCGCGTTCAAGACGATGGGCTGCCGTCTCAACCGTGTGGAGACGGATTCAGTCGCCCTCGCTCTTGAGCACAGGGGCTGCGAGATTGTCTCCGAGCAGGAGGCGGACGCAATCATCGTCAACACCTGCGCCGTGACAGGGGAGGCGGAGGCGAAGTGCCGCAAGTCGGTGCGCCACGCCCTCAGCCTGCCGCAGCGGCCCTATGTCTTTGCGACGGGGTGCATGGCGTCGCTCTTTGCGGACGAGCTTGCGGAGTTGGGCGATCATGTTTGCGTCGTAACCGACAAGGCGACGCTCGCGGAGACCCTGTGCCGTATGGTCACCTCCGGACTTGCGGACATACCTGGCGAGGTCGAGGTCGCCGAGAACCCCGGCTGCAATGCATCCGATGTCCTCACGGGTGATGCTGCCACCCTCGCAGTCGACGCGACGCCCACGCCGACGGGCCGCACGCGCCCCGGCATCAAGGTGCAGGACGGCTGCAACAACCGCTGCACGTTTTGCATCGTATGGAAGGCCCGCGGTACCGCCCGCTCCGTGAGCCCCACCGATGTCGTGCGTCTGGTGAAGGAGGCGCAAGGCCGCGGGGCGCACGAGGTAGTGCTCTCGGGCATCAACCTCGGGAGCTACCGCTACGAGTGCGACGGCGTCACGATACGTCTGCCCGAGCTGCTTGAGCACATCCTGAGCTGCACCGATGTGGAGCGGGTGCGTTTGTCTTCCCTCGAGCCGCCCGACGTCACGCGGCGCCTCTGCGAGGTCGTCGCCGACTCAGAGGGCCGCATCGCCCCCTTCCTGCACGTGTGCCTGCAGTCGGGCTGCGACGAGACGCTCAGGCGCATGGGGCGCGTGTACGACTCCAGCCTGTATCGCAGTGTCGTCGAGCAGGCGCGCGAGCTGATACCCGACCTCGCACTCGGCTGCGACCTCATCGTCGGCTTTCCCGGCGAGACCGACGAAGAGTTCGAGCGCTCGTACGAATTCTGCCGGGAGATGCACTTTGCCAAGATGCACGTCTTCCGGTACTCCAAACGCCCCGGGACCCCCGCGGCGACCATGTCCGACCAGGTGCCCGCCGCCGTGTCTGCGGAACGTTCCCGCCGCATGCGCGCGCTCGCCGATGCCATGCGCAGGCAAAACGCCGGTGCGGCCGTTGGCAAGCAGGATCTGGTGCTCGTGCAGTCCCCGGGCAGGGCGGTGAGCGGCGGTCTCTACGACGTGCTGGTGGACGATCGTATCCCCGTTGACTCCCTGGTGCACGTCACGCCGCACGCGATCCTGGAATCTGGCTTTCTCGATGCACGGCCCGTCCAGGCACTAGCCTGAAAGACCGTCGTGGTACATTTGCTTACAAGCGCACCCGTGCCCATCGACACACACCCTCACGAGGAGGAGATGTATTGCAACCGACCCACGTCCGACTGACCATCCCGGACTCCGTGGAACCCCTGGCAATCACGGGTCCCGCGGACGCCCTGCTGCGTCGCATCGACGAGTCCTTCGACGCCATGGTGACCGTGCGGGGCAACCAGGTCTCCGTGATCGGCCCCGCGGAGGTCGTCGAGCAGGTAACGGCCGTCTTCTCGCGTCTGATCGCTCGCGTGGAGACGGGCGAGCCGCTCGCCGTCGCCGATGTGGACTTCATCATCGAGCAGGTCAGGCACGGCGCGCCTGACGTCCAGGCAACCAGCGAAGACATACTGCTCACGTACCGCGGGCGCACCGTGCGCCCCAAGACCGCGGGCCAGAAGAGGTACGTCGAGGCCATCCGCACCCACAAGATCACCTTTGGCGTCGGCCCGGCCGGCACGGGCAAGACCTACCTGGCCATGGCGATGGCGGTTGCCGCGCTCAAGCGACACGAGGTCGCCCGCATCGTCCTGACCCGTCCCGTCGTCGAGGCGGGGGAGTCGCTCGGCTACCTGCCGGGCACCCTGCAGGAAAAGCTCGACCCCTATGTGCGCCCCCTCTACGACGCGCTCTTTGACATGACGGACGCCGAGCGCGCGACCGCCATGATCGAGCAGGGCGTCATCGAGATCTCGCCGCTCGCCTTCATGCGCGGCAGGACCTTCAACGACTCGTTCGTGATCCTCGACGAGGCGCAGAACTCGACGCCCGAGCAGATGAAGATGTTCCTCACGCGCCTGGGCATCTCGTCAACCTTCGTCGTGACGGGCGACGCCAGCCAGCGCGACCTGCTCGGACGCAGCGGCATCGACTCGGCGCGCGAGGTGCTCGCCGACGTCGACGAGATCGCCTTCATCGACCTGGGACGCGACGACATCGTCCGCCACTCGCTCGTCGCAAAGATCGTCGACGCGTACGAGCGGGCGGACAAGCAGCGAGCAGAGGGGAGGATGTCGCATGGTGTCTACGACCTCTGACGGCCTTGCCGCACCATGGCACAACGAGTACGACATCGCCTGCGACGACGACGTCGAGATCATCCTCGACGAGGAAGAGACGAGCGCCGTCTGCGACCTGGTGCTGCGCGAGGAGGATGTCTCGCGGCCGTGCCTCGTGTCGGTGACCTATGTCTCGGACGAGCGCATACGCGAGCTCAACGCAGAATGGCGCGGCATCGACCGTGCGACCGACGTCATCTCGCTCGAGTGCGAGCGTCCGGACGACCCGGGCCTTGCGGAAGGGGAGCCCTGCGAGCTCGGCGACATCGTGCTCGCAACGTCGTACGTCACGCGACAGGCCGCCCGATTCGGCGTGACGCCCAAGGGCGAGTGCCGCCTCCTGCTGATTCACGGCATGCTGCATCTGCTGGGCTACGACCACATCGAGGAGGACGAGGCAGTCGTCATGGAGGCGCGGGAGGACCAGCTGCTGGCGCTCGCGCGCGTCGAGGGCATTCCCGACCACGTCGAGCTCACCCGTCACCGTGAGGAGCAGCCATGATACCCGGCCGCCATCCCTCACACCCGACCTTCAGACGCAGTTTCCTCTTCGCGCTCCAGGGCTTCCGCACCGCGGTGCGCCAGGAACGCAACATCAAGGTCATGCTAGGCGGGGGTGCCGCCGCGATCGTGGCAGGCATCATCGTAGGGCTCGATCTCATGAGCTGGGCGATCATAGCCCTGTGCTGCGGCGTCGTCATCTCCTCCGAGCTGGTCAACACCGCGATCGAGACGGTCGTCGACCTCGTCTCCCCCGAGTTCCATCCGCTCGCCGGTCGCGCGAAGGACATAGCCGCGGCTTCCGAGCTCGTCTTGTGCGTCGCCGTGGGCATCGTCGGTCTGCTCGTGTACGTCAACGCCCTTATTCACTGACACCCATTCGCCCAGCGAGCCGATACGCACCCATCAATCTGCACGCCAATATCCAAAGAAGGAATTCATGTCTGAAGACGCACAATCAGCCAGCACCTTCCGCAGCGGTTTCGTCGCGCTGGTCGGCCGCCCCAACGCCGGCAAATCCACGCTGCTCAACGCAGCGGTCGGCCACAAGGTGGCAGCCGTCAGCAACGTCGCGCAGACGACGCGCCGCGCCATGCGCGCGGTGATCAACACGCCCACCTCGCAACTGGTGATCGTCGACACCCCGGGCCTCCACAAGCCCAAGGACGCGCTCGGCAAGGAGCTCAACCGCTCGGCCCTCGGCTCGCTCTCCGACGTCGACGCCGTCGCGATGCTGGTCGACGCAAAGAGCCCTGTGGGCAGGGGTGACGAGTGGGTCGCAAGCCATGTGAAGGCATGCGACGCACCCTACAAGCTGCTGGTGGTCACCAAGGCCGACCTTGTGTCGCCCCAGGTCGCCGCAGGGCAGGTGAGCGCCGCCCGCGAGATGGCCGACTTCGACGACGCCGTGGTCGTCTCTGCGCAGGAAGGTTTTAACGTCGACTCGTTCGTGTCCCTCGTGTCGGCGCACCTGCCGGAGGGGCCCAAGTGGTTCCCCGACGACATGACCACCGATGCGAGCGACGAGGACCTGGTCGCCGAGTTCATCCGCGAGAAGGCCTTCCGCAACCTGCGCCAGGAGATACCGCACTCCGTCGCCGTGACCTGCGACGACATCGAGTGGCGGGATGAGGACCACGCCTCGATCACCGCGACGATCCTGGTGGAGCGCGAGAGCCAGAAGGGCATCGTGATCGGAGCCGGCGGCCGCATGATCAAAAAGATCGGCACGGAGGCCCGCCGCGACATCGAGCGCCTCTTTGACGCGAAGGTCTTCCTCGACCTGTCCGTGCGCGTGCAGCCCGCCTGGCGCCGCGACAAAAACGAGATCGCCCGCCTGGGGCTCGAGGCGGAAGACTAAATGCCGGGAAGACGGACCTTCCGCACCAAGGCCATCGTGCTGGACACGACCAAGCTCGCCGAGCAGGACCTGATCCTCACGCTGCTCGCAGAGTCGGGCGCCCAGGTGCGCGCCGTCGCAAAGGGCGCGCGCAAGCCGGGCGGCAGGCTGGCGGCCCGCTCGGAGCTCTTCTGCGAGTCCGACTTCCTCATAGCCGAGGGGCGCTCGCTCGGTATCGTGAGCGAGGCCTCCACCGTCGACTCCCACGAGGGGCTGCGCGGCGACCTCGAGCGCGTGAGCGCCGCGTCGGCCGTCTGCGAGGTCGCGCGTCTGACCTGCTACGAGGACGCCGAGGACCTGTTCCTCTTCGACATCTGCCTCGCCTCCCTCGGCGCCTGCGAAAAGGCGGCGGACCTGCCCCATCTGCTGCTCATCGTCGCCGCCTACACCTTCAAGGTGCTGGCACACAGCGGCTGGTGGCCGGTGTTGGACAGCTGCGTCTCTTGCGGCGACCATGCTGTGGCATGGTTTTCTTCGCAGGCAGGCGGTCTGCTGTGCGAGAGCTGCGCGCGGGACGTCGCGGGAGCCGAGCAGGTGACGCCCGCCGAGGTGCAGTGGCTACGGGCCATGATGGCGAGCACGTTCGCGCAGCTGCTGGAAGCCCGTATAGACCCGGACACGGCGAGCTTCCTCGCATCCCTTGCGCATGCGTGGGCCGCGACGCAGCTCGATACCCGCCTCAAAGCATATGAATTCCTGATGAGCGTATAGGCGATGTGCTAGAGTACATCAGGTTGTACCTCATACCTAGACGTCCGTCCCACCGGCGACGCTCTCAGTGTGAGGCGAATTTCGAGGCGGGCACGTCCCGCGAAAGGTGGTTTTACCATGGCAGTTACCAAGGAGCGCAAGGCTGAGCTCATCGCCCAGTACGGCAAGGACGCCAACGACTCCGGCTCCGCCGCCGTCCAGGTCGCCCTGCTGACCGAGCGCATCAAGGGCCTCACGGAGCACATGAAGTCCCACAAGAAGGACTTCCACACCCGTCGCGGCCTGCTGATGCTCGTCGGCAAGCGTCGTCGTCTGCTCAGCTACATCAAGGCCCGCGACATCGAGGAGTACCGTACCCTCATCAAGAGCCTCGGCATCCGCGACAACATCCAGTAAGACACACAAGGTGGGAATCAGGGGAGGTGCCTGCGGGCGCCTCTCTTGTTATGAGAAGGGGTCGCCATAGGGGCGATCCCGCGGTGGCAAGAGAGCCCCGCGAAGCGGTCCACCTGCACAGGGCAGGCGGAGATAGGGAAAAGACATGGCAAAAGTTACACACGAGTTCGACCTCTACGGCAAGCACTACACGCTCGAGACCGGTGAGCTCGCCAAGCAGGCGACGGGTGAGTGCCTCGTCAAGTGCGGCGACTCCACCGTCAACGTGACCGTCGTCGTCTCCAAGGAGCGCAAGGACTACGACTTCTTCCCCCTGACGGTCGACTTCATCGAGAAGATGTACGCGGTCGGCCGCATCCCCGGCGGCTACCTCAAGCGTGAGGCCCGTCCCACCGAGAAGGCCACGCTCACGGCCCGCATGATCGACCGCCCGCTGCGCCCGTCCTTCCCCGACGGCTTCCGCAACGAGGTCCAGGTCGTCGCGATGCCCCTGGTCGCCGACCAGGTCCACCCGGTCGACACCATCGCGATCATGGGCGCCTCCGCCGCGCTGACTGTGGGCGGCGTGCCCTTCGAGGGTCCGCTGGCGTGCGTCCGCATCGGCCGCGACCGCGACACCAAGGAGTTCATCGTCAACCCGACCTATGAGGAGCAGGACAACTCCGACCTCGACCTCGAGCTCGCGGGTTCCGCCACCTACATCTCCATGCTCGAGGCCGGCGCCGACGAGATCTCCGAGGAGGACATGCTCGCAGCCATGACCTTTGGCCAGGAGGCCATCGCCGCCTTCTGCGAGGAGCAGAAGAAGTTCTTCGACGAGGTCGTCGAGACCAACGGCCCGCTGCCCGTCCGCGAGTACGAGCTCGACAAGCCGGTCGCCGAGGTGCACGACCGTGTCCTCGCCCACATGGACGAGATGAAGGTCGCCATCAAGAGCGCCGACAAGGAGACCCGAGAGACCCAGGTCGCCGACCTCAAGGAGCGCATCCGCGCCGAGTTCAGCGAGGAGGAGCAGGACGAGTGGTCCCGCGCCATCCCCGTGGAGCTCAAGCAGCTCGAGAAGCACGCCATGCGTCAGACCGTGGTCGAGACCGGCCTGCGCGTGGACGGCCGTCGCCCGGACGAGGTGCGTCCCCTCTACGTCAAGGGCAACTACCTGCCGCTGGTCCACGGCTCCGGCCTCTTCCAGCGCGGCCAGACCCAGGTGCTCTCCATCTGCACCCTGGGCATGCTCAACGAGTGGCAGCGCCTCGACACTATCGAGCCGATCGACGGCAAGCGCTACATGCACCACTACAACTTCCCGCCCTTCTGCACCGGTGAGACCGGCCGCATGGGCAGCCCCAAGCGTCGCGAGATCGGCCACGGCGCGCTCGCCGAGCGCGCTCTGCGCCCGGTGATCCCCTCCGAGGACGAGTTCCCCTACGCCATCCGCGTGGTCTCCGAGGTCATGGAGTCCAACGGTTCTTCTTCCATGGCTTCGACCTGCGGCTCCACGCTCGCTCTGATGGACGCCGGCGTGCCCATCAAGCGTCCCGTCTCCGGTGTGGCCATGGGCCTCATCCAGGAGGAGGGCAAGACGGTCGTGCTGACCGACATCCAGGGCGTCGAGGACTTCCTCGGCGACATGGACTTCAAGGTCACCGGCACCACCAAGGGCATCACGGCCATGCAGATGGACAACAAGGCCACCGGCCTCACGCCCGAGATCTTCCGCCAGGCCTTCAAACAGTCCCACGAGGGCCGCATGTTCATCCTCGACGCGATGCTCGACGCGGTGCCCGCCGTCCGCGAGGACACCAAGGAGTCCGCTCCCAAGATCATCACGCTGCACATCCCGACCGACAAGATCCGCGACGTCATCGGCTCCGGCGGCAAGGTCATCCGCGGCATCCAGGACGACACGGGTGCCACGATCGACATCCAGGAGGACGGCTCCGTCTTCATCGCCGGCACCGGCGCATCCGGCCAGGAGGCCGCCGACCGCATCAACGCGATCGTCAAGGTGCCCGAGCCCGGCGAGGAGTACACCGGCCGCGTCGTCACCATCAAGGACTTCGGCGCCTTCATCGAGATCCTGCCCGGCAAGGACGGCCTGCTGCACATTTCCAACGTGGCGAAGGGCCACGTGGACAAGGTCGAGGACGTGCTCAACGTGGGCGACGAGGTCAAGGTCGTCGTCGAGTCCGTGGACGAGAAGGGCAAGATCAGCCTGGACCGCCTCGACAAGCCCGAGGCGCCCGCGAGCTCCAAGGGTGCCAAGCGCGAGGATGACGGCAAGCGCCGCGAGCGTCACAGCCGCAAGTCCAACACCCAGCGTCACCCGGGTGACAACGGTGGCAACAACGGCGGAGAGAAGCGCACCCCGCGCCGTCACCACGAGGGCTAGGAACCGGGGGAGAGCAGTCTGCCCTCCCGATCAGTCACCTGCCTCGCGCGTGTCTGAGTAATGCAAAAGAGGGCGCCCCGTTACCTCGACGGGGCGCCCTTGGTCTTTGGTCTGGTACCTTCTCAACGGGCCTTTCCGGTCCCGCGGTACGTGTATGACTGACAAAAAACCGATTTACCTCTGCTAGAGCTTTGCTTCTCTGCCAGGCATCGTGAGAGGTTCGCCTCGTGTGCCTGCCCAAATGTTTCGGGACTTCTGGGTTGGATCGGTTTCGCATCCTGCGCCGGTACCTTGTCGTCAGAGGGCCTTTGCCCTACGGTGTGCGTGCAGACTGTACGCGAAAGAACGGGGTAAGCGGCGGATTAGCAAACCGGGAAATCGAGAAGGGAAGCGGCCTCCTCATCCAGCCCAGAAGCCTCCATGTCTTCTAAGCCCGTCGGAACCACCTCCATTTCTGTAAAAAGCCCTCGTTGCTTTTGTTTGATATATATTTACCGCACGAAAGTAAGCGTATGCATGACATCAAGGGTATCGTCGGTGAACGGTAGTTGTGTGGGATTCGGCGGTCCCCCGCAGCAGGCGTGATGTGCCCTACAATAGATTTGGAAATTTGTGTACCGGCATATCGACCGGTTCAGTAGATACAAAGAAAGCGGGCACGGATCCCGCACGGATAGCATTTCTGCGCACATGAAAGGATTTATTCGACTCTATGGCAAAAAAGAAACCGGCACTCAAGATCATTCCTCTCGGCGGTCTCGACGGCATCGGCAAGAACATGACCGTCTTTGAGTACGGCAACGATATGGTGATCATCGACGCGGGCCTGATGTTTCCCGACGACGACCAGCCGGGCATCGACCTGGTGCTCCCGGACTATACGTACGTCTTGGAAAACGAAGACAAACTCCGCGGCATCATGATCACCCACGGTCACGAGGACCACACGGGCGCCCTCCCGTATATCCTCAAAGACCTGCGTGCCAAGGTGCCCATCTACGCGAGCAAGCTCACGCTGGGTATCATCGAGGGCAAGCTGGCGGAGCACAAGATCAACGAGCCCAGGTTCCGCCAGGTGGAAAACGGCACCCATCTCAACCTGGGCACCTTCTCCATCGACTTCTTCTCGGTCACGCACTCCATCCCCGGCGCGCTCGGCATCTACCTGCGCACGCCCGCCGGGTCCGTGCTGCACACGGGCGACTTCAAGCTCGACCAGACGCCGATCGACGGCGTGACGCCCAACTATCAGGCCATCGGCCGCTTTGCCACCATGGGCATCGACCTGCTGATGTCGGACTCCACCAATGCGAACCTGCCCGGCTTTACCCCGAGCGAGGCGACGGTCGGCGTGCCCCTGCGCCATATCATCCACCGCGCGAAGGGCCGCGTGTTTGTCGCCTGCTTCTCAAGCCACATCCACCGGCTCCAGCAGGTCTGCGACGCCGCCACCGCGGTCGGGCGCAAGGTCGTCGTGACGGGCCGCTCGATGGTCACCAACACACGCGTGGCACGTGAGCTCGGCTACCTGCATATCGACGAGAAGGACCTCATCGACGCCTACGACACGCCCGACATACCCGACGACAAGATCGTCGTGCTGTGCACGGGCAGCCAGGGCGAACCTATGAGCGCCCTGGCCCGCATGGCGTCGGGCGAGCACAAGTCCCTGCGCATCACCGCCGACGACACCGTCATCATCTCCGCCACGCCCGTTCCCGGCAACGAGAAGAGCGTCCAGGGCGTGATCAACGAGCTGTCAAAAATCGGCTGCCGCATCTTCGACAAGACCAACGCGCAGGTGCACGTCTCCGGCCACGGCCGCCAGGAGGAGCTCAAGCTGATGCTGGCCATGACGCACCCGCACAATTTCATGCCGGTGCACGGCGAGGCGGTGCACCTGCGCTCGCACGCGAACCTCGCGCTGAGCATGGGCATGCAACCGGACCACATCTTCATCGCCAACAACGGCGACACCCTCGAGATGCGCAACGGCACCGTGAGCTGGGGAGAGCCGGTGGAGTCCGGCGTCGTGTACGTCGACGGCCTCAACGTGACCGACGCGGACCCCGTCGTGCTGCGCGACCGACAGAAGCTGGGCGAGGACGGCATCGTGACCGCCGTGGTCGCCATCGGCAGGCGCAGCCGTCAGGCGACCGAGGTCGAGGTGTCCGCCCGGGGCGTGTCATACGCAAATGACGACGAGATCATCGCGGAGGCTACGGACAATGTGCGCCAGACGATCGAGCGCACCGCCAAGTCCGACGGCGTCACCACCGACCAGCTGCGCAAATCGGTGCGCAACGGGCTCTCGAATTTCCTGTGGTCCAAGACGCACACGCGCCCGATGGTCATCCCGGTAGTGATGGAGGTATAAGTGCCCTCGAATCGTAATCAAAACGCAGCAAAACGGGGCAACAAAAACGCACGTCAGCAGGGGAGGCAGAGGGCCGCGAAGGCACCTGCCGCCCCGCGTTCGGCCGCTGCGAACGACATCATCGGCGTGGTGCTCATAGCGGTGTCCGTCGCCATGGTCATCGCCGTCGTCGTGCCCACGACTGCCCCGGTGACGGCGGCGGTCGGCGCGTTCCTGAGCCTGCTTTTCGGTCGAGGGGCGCTGCTCGCGCCTCTGGCGCTCGCCCTCTTTGCGCTGACCTTCTTTGCGGACGACGAGGGGCCGCTCTCGGGGCGCATCGCCTTCGGTCTCGCGCTGATTGTGCTCGCCGTCCTCTCCCTCATATCCCTGACCTACCCGGGAGCCGAGCTGAAACCCCTGCTGCTCGTCTCGGACACCGTCGTGCTTGACCGCGGCGGCTACGTGGGCGGCGGCATCGCATGGTGCCTTCTCTCCACCGTGGGGTTCGGCGTCGGCATCGTCATCCTTGTCGGCGTGATCGTGATCGGCTGCATCGTGTGCGGCTTCTCCATCTCGGGCACCGTCGCGCAGCTCCGCGAGCGCATGGGTATCGTCAGCGCTGGCCGTCAGGCCGCGCGGGAGCAGAAGCGCCAGGAGCGGGAGATGCAGCGTGCATTGACCGCAGACGTTCCCCTACAGGCAGAGGCCGGCACGCCGGCCGACGAGCCCAAGACGAGCTTTATCGGTCAGCGCAAGACGAGCGTGCTGCGCCGGGGCTCCCTCAGCACCCCGTCGGAGGAGCAAAAGACCCGCGTGCTGCGTCCCACGCGCACCGAGGACCTGCAGGCGACGCTGCTCATGGGCAGCGAGGACGATGCCACACTGCCCCTCGAGGTGGAGGGCGCCACGACGGTCTTGCCCGCCGACGGCAAGACGAAACGTGTGAACCGTCGCAAGAAGAATAAGGTCGAGCAGCCGGACGAGGCGCCGACCGAGATCACCCCTTCCATCCCCGAGTTCCTCAAGCAGCAGGCCGCATCCCTGCCCAAGCCCGAGGAAGGGAAGATGCCGTCCGTCAACCCGACGAGCAAGGGCGGAAACAAGGGCAAAGAAGGTAAAGGCGCGGCTGCGAAGACCTCGGGCACACAGACCGTCCCCGCAAAGGCCTCCATTGCCCCCGCGACCGGAGTCGCGGCGCGCAGCGGGGAAGGGGAGCCTGTCTACCAGCTCCCGCCTGTCGAGATGCTGGCAGCCGACCCGCACCAGGGCAAATCCGCCGCCACCGACGCCGAGCTTGAGTCCACGATGCGGCGCCTGCAGAGCACGCTGCAGGAATTCGGCCTGTCCAGCAAGGTCGTCGACTATGTCACCGGCCCGCTTGTCACGACGTTCCAGATCGAGATGGGCGAGGGCGAGCGCGTGAGCCGAATCACCAACCTCGAGGACGACATCGCCCTGACGCTCGCGGCCGAGTCCGTCCGTATTTTCGCCCCCATCCCGGGGACGTCGCGCGTCGGCATCGAGATCCCCAACAAGAAGCGCGAGAGCGTCCACCTGGGCGACGTGCTGCCCTACGCCAAGGGCGGCCCGCTGGAATTCGCGGTAGGCCGCGACTCCGAGGGCCGCGCCGTCATCGCGGACCTCGCGAAAATGCCGCACCTCCTGGTCGCGGGTGCCACGGGCTCGGGCAAATCGGTCATGATCAACTCGCTCATCATGTCGATCCTGATGCGCGACACGCCCAAACAGGTCCGTCTGATCCTGATCGACCCCAAGCGCGTCGAGTTCTCCGGCTACAACGGTCTGCCGCACCTCTATGTGCCCGTCGTCACCGAGCCGCGACAGGCGGCCTCGGCGCTCCAGTGGGCCGTCTCCGAGATGGACCGCCGACTCAAGGTCTTCGAGCGGGCGGGTGCGCGCAACATCGGCGCGTACAATGAGATGTGTGTATCGGGCAAGCTTTCGGAGATGGACAACCCTCCCGAGCCGATGCCCTTCATGGTCATCATCATCGACGAGCTCTCGGACCTCATGATGGTCGCGGGCAAGGACGTCGAGGCCTCCATCGTGCGCATAGCCCAGCTCGCGCGCGCCGCCGGCATACACCTGGTCCTCGCGACCCAGCGACCCTCGGCGAACGTGGTCACAGGCCTCATCAAGTCCAATATCGAGACTCGTATCGCCCTCTCCGTCGCGTCGAGCATCGACTCGCGCGTCATCCTCGACGAGCCGGGTGCGCAGCGCCTGCTCGGCAACGGCGACATGCTCTTCAAATACAAGGGCAACCGCACCCGCCGCGTGCTGGGATGCTACGTGTCGGATGAGGAAATCGAGAACGTCGTCGACTTCGTCCGCAGCCAGGGCGAGCCCGACTACCATGAGGAAATCCTCTCGCAGGTGGCGCCCAACACGCCCGGCGGAGGGTCCGGCGGTGCCTCCGAGGACGAAGACGACCCGCTCGTCTGGGAGGCGGCACAGATTGTCGTGGAAACTCGGCTCGGTTCCACGAGCGGGCTGCAGCGTCGCCTCAAGGTGGGGTACGCTAGAGCAGGACGCATCATGGACATGCTCGAGGCCAAGGGTGTCGTCGGTCCTCCCGACGGCTCAAAACCGCGAGAGGTGCTGCTCGACGAAGACGGACTTGAGGAACTCCGCGTGGCGGAGGAGAAATATCGGGAGGTGTGAGCATGACGAGACCTCGCTTCAGCGAGATACTGCACGACCGCAGGCTGGAAATGGGCGTTTCGACAGCCCAGGCCTCCCATGTCCTGCGCCTCAAGGAACAAGTGCTCATCGCCTTTGAAGAGGGCGACTTCGAGAACATCCCCAAGAGCGGGTATGCGCAGGGCATGCTGTCGTCCTATGCGCGCTATCTGGGTCTCAACCCCTCCGCCATTACCGACCAATTCACCCGGGACCTCGCCGAATGGGAGGGGGGACTCTCACCGCGCTATGGGGACAGCGAGCTTGAGCGCCGCTCTTCCGCCCAGGCAAACTCCGGCGCGCGTGGCCTTCTGCCCACATCCGGCGGGTACGCGGGCGACATGGCTGGATTCTCAACGGTGTCGAGCGCCCATACGAGATCCGGCTCGCTGCCCCTCGTAAACGCCCGGCAGGCGCGCGACCAGGTATCGGCGCGTGAAGCCACGGACGCCTACGGGCGGGGATACAACAACGGCAACCGTCCCTACACGACCCGTGAACCGCGAAACACCCCGAACGGACGCGTCGTCCGGGCGCAGGACCGTCGTGCGCAAGGGCGCGACCAGGTGCGCGTCAACGACTACGGCGACTCTGGTTCCGGGCGTCCGCAGGTGCGGCAGCGCGGCGGCAGCTATCGCCCCCGCGTGCCGGTGGATGGGTACGATTCCGGTGAGACCCGCGTGCGCGGTACCGTACGATCCGAACGTGACCGCGTGACCACGCGGCGGGTGTCGACGGAATACGTCGACGACCTGCGCTACGACGACCCTGCGGACCCGTACGAGGCCGCCTCGACGCGTGCCGGCCGTGTGAGCTCGCGCAACATTGCTGCGCCCGCGCGTCCGAACGTCAGGCGCCGTCAAAGTAGCCGTACGAGGTCCGATCTCAGGCGGCGCGAGCAGCCACCCTCACGCGGGGGGTTCCTCGGGTTTATCGACGGACTCTTCTCGGACAGCCGCCGCGCGACGTTTGTGATACTCGGGGTACTCGGCATTGCCATCACGGTAATCATCATCAGCTCTGTCGGTTCGTGCGTGTCCAACGCCATGTCGAACGGCCGCCCCAACAACGTGCCGGTATCACAGACGCAAAGCGAGGGGAGCTCGGCCGCCACAGCTCAAAGCTATACCCCATCAACGGTAGTGGAGGGTTCCGCCGATGCAGCCACGACGACCGACAATAACAAAAAGCCCGACAAGGTCGAGGTCACCGTATCGGTCGCGGACGGCGGCATCTCCTGGATTGAGATCACGCTCGACGGCGAGAGCAAGGTAGCCGAGACCAAGACGGGGCCCTGGTCAGAGACGTACACCGTCACGGACGCAATCAAGATCGAGGCATCCGACCCATCCGTCGTCACCGTGTCGCAAAACGGGGAGAAGAAATCGTTCGACAAGAAGGCATCGGGCGTCGGTACCATCACTATCCAGGGCGTACCTCTCACTGAGACGGACTCCGATACCTCCAAGGATGAAGACGCCGACGCGAAGAACGACACTGCCGCTCAGCATCAGGCGGGCGATGTGAACGCCAACGGGGACTCCTGGGACCCCGACTGGAACATGTGGTACAGCGATACCAACGGGGACCACTATGACGACGAGGGCAACCACTACACCAGCTATGCCGAGGCGATGGCCGCACAGCAGTCGAAGTCGTCCCAACAGGCCGACTCATCAGACACATCTGCCACAACCGACACATCCGACCAATAAGGACATCCGTCACGCATGAATACAGACTACGGAACAGACGCCAAGGCCTATTTCTACATTGTCACCCTCGGATGCGCGAAAAACGAGGTCGACAGCGACCGCATGAGGTCGTTGCTTCTTCGCGACGGCTACGCCGAAGCCGACGAGGTGGCCAAGTCCGATGTCGTTCTCATCAATACCTGCTCCTTCCTTGCGTCAGCCACGACCGAGTCGGTTGAGACGACCCTCGACCTGGCGGAGGAGGCCGCGGCGGGCACCCGTCAAAAGCCCATCGTGATGTGCGGCTGCGTACCCTCGCGCTACGGTGACGATCTGATAGCGGAGCTCCCGGAGGTCTCGGCGTTCGTCAAGGCAGACGAAGAAGACCAAATCGTGTCGGTCGTCGACGGGGTGCTCGGCATCGCTCCCGACTCCTGCGAAGACACGCGGGGCGACGTCCTCCGCACAATCGACGGGGCGAGCGCATTCGTCAAGATCTCGGAGGGCTGCGACAGGTTCTGCGCATTTTGCGCTATCCCGTATATTCGCGGCCGCTACCACTCGCGTACGGCGGACAGCATCGTGTCCGAGGTACGCGCGCTGGTCGACGGCGGGGTGCGCGAGATCGTCCTGATCGGCCAGGACACGGGCATCTGGGGCAGTGATTTTGAGACGCCGTCCTCGCTGGCCTCGCTGCTCCGGCAGGTCGCGGCTGTGCTGGCGCCCGTCAACGGCTGGGTACGCGTGCTCTATCTCCAGCCAGAGGGTATGACCGACGAGCTCATCTCGACCATCCGGGACACTCCCGCCGTGCTGCCCTACATCGACATTCCCATTCAGCACTGCAACGAGCGCGTGCTGCAGAGCATGGGCCGCTCGGGGTCCCGCGGACAGCTCACCGAGCTCTTCGCTCGTCTTCGTCGGGAGATTCCCGGCATGGTGCTCCGGACGACAGGCATGGCCGGTTTTCCCGGCGAGACAGACGACGAGGCCGACGAGCTCGCCGAGTTTCTTTCCGAGGAGGGCTTTGACTACACGTCCGTCTTTGCCTACTCACCAGAGGACGGTACGCGGGCGGCGCGCATGGCCGACCAAGTACCCGACGACGTGAAGCTCGAGCGCACCCAGCGCCTGCAGGACATCGCCGAGGCCGCCGGCTTTGCCGCGACAGCACGCCATGTGGGCGAGACGGTCGACGTGATCGTGGACGGTGTCGAGGAGGGCGAAGACGGGCCCGAGCTCATCGGACACGCATGGTTCCAGGCCCCGGATTCTGATGGTGCTGTGCACATTGCAGAGGGGGAGGCGTCTGTCGGCGACATCGTGCGGTGCCGACTGGTAGATTCTGTGTGTTATGAGCTGTACGGTGAGCTTGTCGCTGAGGGGAGCGCCGACTAATGAGTACTGGTAAGAACGGGTCTATCTGGACCCCCGCAAACGTCGTGACCTGCATTCGCATCGCCTGCGTGCCCGTCTGGCTGCTGGTGGCCGAGCTGGTGCCCGCGGCCACCACGGGCTTTTCCGGCGCGGCACTGGGCGTCGCGCTGTTTTACATGCTCATCTCCCTGACCGACAAGCTCGACGGCTATCTCGCCAGGAGCCGCAACGAGGTCACGACGTTCGGCAAGTTCCTCGACCCCATCGCCGACAAACTGGTGGTGCTGGTCGCGCTGGCCTTTCTGCTCGAGCAGGGCATGACGTCGAGCTGGGTGATCTTCATCGTCGTCACGCGAGAGTTCCTCGTGTCCGGCCTGCGCATGGTCGTGGCCTCCAAGGGCGTTGTCATCGCCGCCAGCAACCTCGGCAAATGGAAGACGGCCACAACCATGGTCGCCATCTCGGGCCTCTTGCTCATTCGCTGCCTCGCGACGACCAGCACGCTCCACACCATCCTCTCGGGCATCTCCTATCTTCTCCTGATCGCGGCGATCGTCCTCACCGCGTGGTCGGGAATCGACTACTTCAAGAAGTCCTGGAAATACATCGTCGAGGCCTGATCATGCCGAGCTTTGATTTGGATAGGCCGCTGCCGACGGCAGACGAGCTCTATGGGACTGCGGCCCGCGTGCTCGAGGCTGCGAGGGCAGGCGGGGTGACCGTGGGCACCGCCGAGTCGTGCACGGGCGGCCTCGTCGCTGCGACGCTGATAGACGTCCCCGGCTCCTCGTCGGTGGTACGCGGCGGCGTGGTCAGCTATGCGATCCCCGTCAAGCACGAGGTACTCGGCGTGTCGTCTGATATCCTCGACGACCCCGCGCTTGGTGCCGTCTCGGCAGAATGTGCAGGGCAGATGGCATGCGGCGCTCGCCAGGTACTCGGTTGCGACGTCGCCGTGTCGGTGACGGGTATAGCGGGACCCGGTGGGGAAGAGCCAGGCAAACCCATCGGCACGGTGTGGTTTGGCTGCTCATGCGGAGATTCTGCGAGCACGGTGCTGCGCATATTCTCCGGTTCGCGTTCGGACGTCAGGCACAAGGCGGTCGCCACGGCACTCGACCTCGTGTTGGACGCCTTGACCTCATAGTCTCTACGCGAATCAATCTTCCTTAAATACAAAGAAAGTTTCCATGCAAGGAATGGCTTGCTGCCGTACCCATCGTTCCACAAACAGGTGTGTCCTTTTCCTCACATCCGTCAACCCACTAGGCTGAACCGAACATCTTATGTGAGATTGATGTGGCTCGTTTTCACTTGCACGCTAGCAAGATACATGCTCATCATAAATGCGCAGCTCATTCCTGACACGCAGCTGACAAGGACAAACTTGCGAGCAGCTGCATGCCAGGATGCCGAAAACGCAAAGCTTGCCTCGGTAATAGAGTGTCAATACGGGTCTTGACCGCGAACGACTGTACGCGTACACTCGTACGTGTTCACCAAAGTTAGGGGGATTGCGAATGGCAAAGGCAAAGGGACCCAGCCGCGAGGTCCATCAAAAGACATACGGCGAAGAGCGCGACGCGATGCTCGCCAGCACGACCAAAGAGATCGAGAAGAAGTTCGGCAAAGGCGCCATCATGCGCTTTGGCGACGGTGGCCCAGAGCTCGAGGTCGAGGCGATTCCGACCGGGTCACTCGCTCTAGACGCCGCCCTCGGCATCGGCGGCGTGCCTCGAGGCCGTATTATCGAGATCTACGGACCAGAATCCTCCGGCAAGACGACCCTGTCACTCCAGATACTCGCCGAGGCACAGGCCATGGGTGGTGTCGTGGCGTTCATCGACGCCGAGCATGCACTCGATCCTGGGTATGCAGCGCGCATCGGCGTCGACATCGACGAGGTTCTCATTTCGCAGCCCGATACCGGCGAGCAGGCACTGGAAATCTGCGATATGCTCGTCCGCTCCGGTGCCATCGACGTTGTCGTCGTCGACTCCGTCGCCGCGCTCGTACCTCGTGCGGAGATCGAAGGAGAAATCGGCGATACGACCGTCGGCCTGCAGGCACGCCTCATGAGCCAGGCTCTGCGCAAACTCGCCGGTTCCCTTTCAAAGTCCAATACGACGTGCATCTTCATCAACCAGCTGCGTGAAAAGATCGGCGTCATGTTCGGCAATCCCGAGACCACGCCCGGCGGGCGCGCCTTGAAGTTCTTCTCTTCCGTGCGCATGGACATCCGCCGCATCGACTCCATTAAGGAGAACAACGAGATCATTGGCAACCGGGTGCGCGTAAAGGTCGTCAAGAACAAAGTGGCGCCCCCGTTCCGCCAGGCTGAGTTCGACATCATGTACGGCACAGGCATCTCCAAGGAGGGCTCTGTCCTCGACATGGCTGTCGATTACGACCTCGTCAACAAGTCGGGCTCTTGGTACACCTACGGAGAGGAGCGCCTCGGCCAGGGGCACGAGGCTGCCAAGAAGTTCCTTGAGGCCCATCCCGACCTGAGGGACGAGATCGAGCACAAGGTACGCGTCGCCTGCGGACTCCTTCCGGAGGAGGAGCCCGTCGGCCTGCCGGTCATTTCCGATGACGCCGAACCTGGCAGCGACGAAGTCGTCGACAATCTGTAGGACCGTTTGCACCGCTTATGACGTTCTATATCGAAGCAATCCCGGCAAAGAAACGATCGCAGCTAGGTCAACGGCGGCCGCGGGGAGAGGTTGTCTTTCTTCCCGACACCCCCGAAGAGGAGCACATTGTGGTTCCGGCCGCCGTTGCCACGGCTCTAGGGAAAAAATTAGCCGCAGAGGAGATCGAGCCGCAATCTCGGGCAGAGGCGCTCTGGCTGATCGGCGAGACTGCTCGCAGCTGTGCAGTCTCCCGAATCGAGGGGCTCGTAAACCGCAGGGATTATGCCGAAAGCGAGATTCGTCGCAAGCTTCGCGACGACGGATATTCAGCACATGTCATAGACGACGTCGTCCACCGGGCGATCAAAGGACTCGCGGTGGACGACAAGAGGTTTGCCGATACGTTCATCCGCTCAAAGGTTTCCGCGGGGTGGGGCACACGTCGCATCGAGCACGAGCTTTCGCTGCGGGGTATCGAGGCGTCCGACATCCCCGGGTGGCCGTACGATTACCTCGATACCGACGCGGAGTCCGATAGAGCCTATGAGCTCGTATCACGTCGCCGGCTGACCGGTAAGAACGACTACGCAAAGCTCGTGCGATTCCTCGTGAGCCGCGGCTTCGGCATGCGCGATGCAACCGCGGCGGCCTCCCGTGTCATTCGGGAAAACAGCGACGAGGAATAAGTTTGACACGGGCTTAACTACGTCATAAAGTTTAGTTGTCATCTGTGCTTTTTCTCGCTGCATCGTATGCGGCGGAATATAGTTCTTATTGGTTGTTCTATATGCTCATATAGCGGGATAAACCCCAGGTGGCGGGTTCCTTAGCCCTGTGCTGACTAAGGTCTCCAGAACTTTACGGAACAAATGTACCACACCTGAGGAGTAGCCATGACCGGAATTTATATTGTCGTGGGCATAGTTTGCCTAGCCCTCGGCGCAGGCATTGCCTATTTTGTCGTATCCAACTCTTCGAACTCCAAGGTCAAAGAGGCCGACAGGCGCATCGAGGACGCCCGCAAGGAGGCGGAGCGCATCGCCTCCGAGGCACAGCGCGATGCGGAAACCACCAAGAAGACAGCCCTCGTCGAGACCCGTGAGGAGATACTTCAACTCCGTCAGAAGTCCGATGCGGAGGAAAAGAAGCGTAAGAACGAGATTTCCGCTATGGAGCAGCGCGTGCTGCAGCGCGAGGAGCTGCTGGACAAGCGCTCCGACACGCTCGACCGCAAGGAGCACCAGCTGTCGAGCCTACAGGGACAGCTCGATAGCCGCAAGCGCGAGGTCGACTCGCTCTACCAGAAGCAGACCGCGGAGCTCGAGCGCGTAGCCGCGCTGACCAAGGAGGACGCCAAGCAGGAGCTCTTGGACCGCGTGCGCCAGGATACCGTGCGTGAGGAGGCCCAGATCCTTCGCGATTCGGAGCAGCGCGTGCGCGCGCAGGCCGACAAGACGGCCCGTGAAATCGTGTCGACCGCCATCCAGCGCTGCGCCGCCGATCAGGCCGGCGAGATTACCGTCACGTCAGTCCACATCCCCTCTGACGATCTCAAGGGCCGCATCATCGGCCGCGAAGGTCGCAACATCCGCGCTTTCGAGCAGGTCTCGGGAGTCTCCCTTGTCATAGACGACACCCCGGAGACGGTCGTGTTGTCGAGCTTCAACCCCGTGCGCCGCGAGACCGCGCGTGTGGCACTCGAGAACCTCATCGCCGATGGCCGCATCCACCCCGCCCGCATCGAGGAGATGTATAAGAAGGCCGAAAAGCTCGTGAACGAGCGTGTCCAGGAGGCTGGCGAGACCGCAGCGTTTGATGCCGGCATCCACGACCTGCACCCCGAGCTGATCAAGACCCTTGGCGCGCTGAAGTACCGCACTTCCTTTGGCCAGAACGTGCTCGAGCATTCCGTCCAGGTTTCCGCCCTATGCGGTCTCATGGCAGAGGAGCTCGGCATGGACCCGACCGCTGCTAAGCGCGCGGGTTTGCTCCATGACCTCGGCAAGGCCATCGATCATGAGGTCGAGGGTCCGCACGCCGTTATCGGCGCCGACCTCTGCCGCCGCTACGGCGAGAAGGCGGACATCGTGCACGCCGTCGAGGCGCACCATGCGGATGTGGAGCCACAGACGGTCCTAGATGTGCTCGTCCAAGCGGCCGATGCCATCTCCGCCGCACGTCCTGGCGCCCGTCGCGAGTCTGCCGAGAACTACATCAAACGCCTCGAGCGTCTTGAGGAGATCGCGAATGCCCATGAGGGCGTCGAGCGCACCTATGCCATGCAGGCAGGACGCGAGCTCCATGTGATGGTGAAGCCCGAGCAGATCTCCGATGCGGAGTCCACGGTTCTTGCACACGATATCGCAAAGCAGATTGAGGACGAGATGGAGTACCCCGGACAGGTCCGCGTTGTCGTAATCCGCGAGTCCCGTGCGGTCGACGTCGCAAAGTAAGAGCTTCCACCATGTCCGGTACCTTCAGTGGCGGCGAAGGAGGCAACCTTGTTGACTTCGTCGCCGAGGTTGCGGGAAGCGAGCTGCGAGTAGAGGAGAATCTCGGTGAGGGCTACGTCCGCCTGCGCGTTGACGAGGCCGAGCGCCGTCAAGCGGCACACGACATCCGCTGTGTTGAGGATGCCATTGTCGAGATGTTGCGCAACTCTCGGGATGCAGGCGCTCGCCATATCTACGTGGCAACCAGCCGCGAAGGTGCCATGCGCACCACAACCATCATCGATGACGGTGTAGGCATACCCGAGGACATGCAGGAGCGTATATTCGACGCCCGTGTGACATCAAAGCTCGAGACCATGAGGATGGACCGATGGGGCGTCCATGGCCGCGGTATGGCCCTGTATTCCGTACGCATGAATACCGAGAGCGCCCGCGTCGCTGAATCCGGCAGGGGAAAAGGTGCCGCCATCCAAATAATCTCCAACGCGACGAGACTAACCGAGCGTGCCGACCAGTCCTCCTGGCCCGGTGTGGGTATCGATGATGACGGCCTCACATCCGTTGTCCGCGGACCGCATAACATCATCCGCTCATGCGCCGAATTCGCCTTGGAGGAGCACGGCACCTGCGAGGTATACCTCGGATCGCCGACAGAAATAGCCGCAACGGCAAGGGCCCGCGCCAAAGCCAGCGTACGCGGGACGGACCTGCTTTTCCTTGACGACCTGCATGACCTGCCTATCTTGGAGCGCTTCAACGTCGCGGCAGACGCTCGCGAGCTCATGGCCGTCGCGGAGGAAGCTGGTCTCACCCTGTCCGAAAGGACTGCGCACCGGGTGCTCGCGGGCCAGATTAAACCCCTGCGCGGCGTGTATGCTCGTCTTACCCATATGGGACAGGCAAAGACAGGGGACAGGTCGATTGACCTGGATGCCGACCGGCGCGGCCTCAAGCTGTCTAAGGATGACTCAGAGGAGTTCTCACGCATCATGGAGCGCGATTTCGCCTGGTTGGCCAGCAGGTATTACATCGAGCTGGCTGGCAGCCCAAAAATCGCCGCACGCAATGGCAGGGTCACCGTGACATTCCCGCTGGTGCATGACGACTGAGCTCCGTCACCCCATTGAACTGCGCTATTATGATAAGTTGTTACAAAACAAGTACAAAGGTTACAGCACTCACATCATCAAGCATCGACATCAACACGGTTTAAATACAGCCCCTTTACAGCACCTGGAGCAACACATGGATTTCCTTAAGGTATCGAGCAAGTCGTCACCGGCGTCAGTCGCGGGCGCAATCGCGGGCATGGTCAAGGACGGCGTGCCCTGCACGATGCAGGCCGTCGGGGCAGGAGCTGTCAATCAGGCGACCAAGGCTGTCGCCATTGCACGTGGATTCCTGATTCCGACCGGTATAGACATCAGCTGCGCACCGACCTTCGCGGAGATCAACATCGACGGCGAATCCCGTACCGCCATGCGTATCGCCATCTACGTACACCCCATCACCTTGTCGGCAAGCTCCCAATCGGTGCCTGTGCAGGAGCAGCCCTACCAGCATACGGAGGCGTAATGGGGGCCATCACGACCTCGAGTCCAGCAGGGCAATCCGACCTTGTTGGTCGTACCTACCTTGTTAAGACGTTCGGTTGCCAGATGAACCTTCATGATTCCGAGCGGGTAGCCGGGCTGCTCGACTCGTGCGGGTGCATCGCCGTCGAGACACCCGAGGAAGCGGATATCGTCGTCTACATGACGTGCTGTGTGCGTGAGAACGCCGATACGCGTCTCTACGGGCAGGCCTCTGCCATGGTGAGCGCGCCAAAGCCTCCTTCGGGGCGACGCGTCGTCTGCATCGGTGGGTGCATCGCCCAACGCGACGGCGAGAGGCTGCGCGAGCATGTGCCCGGGGTCGATGTCGTTTTCGGCACCAGCGCTTTGGCTCAGCTGCCGTCGCTGATCGAGGCGCGCCTCGGCAAGGGCAAGGGCGACCTGGAGGTAGACACACAGGAAGAAGGACGCGGGTTCTCGACGGAGCTGCCGAGTCACCGGGCGCAGTCGTTCCATGCCTGGGTGCCCATCATGAGCGGCTGTAACAATTTCTGTACGTACTGCATCGTGCCTTACGTGCGCGGACGTGAGCGCAGCCGTGATTTCGACCGCGTCGTCGATGAATGCAACAAGCTCGTCGCGGATGGCGTGCGTGAGATCTGTCTTCTCGGGCAAAATGTCAATTCGTACGGCCGCGATCTCTATGGCGAACCGCGCTTCGCTCAGCTGCTGCGAGCGGTAGGGGAGACGGGAGTGGAGCGCATTCGTTTCACCTCTTCCAACCCCAAGGACCTGACCGACGAGACCATCGCCGCGATGGCAGAGACGCCCAATGTCATGCCACAGCTCCATCTCGCGGTGCAATCCGGTTCGACTCGCATCCTCAAGGCTATGAACCGCAGCTATACGCGTGAGCAGTATCTCGCGCTCGTCGGTCGCATCAAATCTGCAATGCCCAATCTCTTCCTCTCGACCGACATCATCGTTGGGTTCCCCGGGGAGACGGAGGAGGACTTCCAGGACACGCTCTCGCTTGTACGGGAAGCCCATTTCTCGTCCGCATTTACCTTCATCTACTCCAAGCGCCCCGGCACCCCCGCCGCACGCATCGTTGACTCGACGCCCCACGAGGTGATCCAGGACCGCTTTGACCGTCTTGCCAGCCTCGTGGAAGACCTCGCCCATGAGGCAAACGCCCCATTTGAGGGAACTGTGGTCGAGTCTCTGGTCGAAGGCACATCCAAAAAGGATGCCGGTATGTTGGTAGGCCACAGCAAGCGCAACCAGACCGTGCTATTCCCTGTCCCCTCCGGCCATGACGCCGCGGAGTATATCGGTAAGCTCTGCGACGTGAAGGTAGACACAGCAAAGACCTGGTACCTGCGCGGACAGCTATCTGGTGAGCCGCGGTGAGTCTGCCTGGTCCCCTTGTCGCCATCGTCGGGCCGACGGCGTCTGGCAAAAGCTCCCTCGCTGAGCTGGTGGCGTGCGCGCTCGGCTCCGCCGTGTTGTCCGTTGATGCCATGCAGGTCTATCGAGGCATGGACATAGGCACCGCAAAGACACCTGTGGCAGATCGCGCCTGCCCGCTCTTGATGGTCGATGTCGCAGATGTCGGCACGGCATATTCTGCCAGTCTTTTCCAACGCCAGGGCCGAGAGCTGATAAACCGTCTGCTGCTGGAGGGCAAGACGCCCGTCCTCTGCGGGGGTACCGGTCTTTACCTCAACGCCCTCATCGACGAGATGGACTTTCCGAGGGGGGAGACCGGCGGTAACCGGCGCCGCCCTTATGAGCGCATCGCCGAGACACAGGGCAACGAGGCGCTCTACGACGTGCTCAGGCGTCGAGATCCCGAAAGCGCGGCCCTGATACACCCCAACAACGTCAGACGCGTTGTGAGGGCTCTGGAGCTCTCCGACGAGGGCCTGTCGTACGCGCGTCAGCACGAGGGACTCCACAAACGCGCAGCGCACTACGACTGCCGCATCTGGGGCATCGAGCGCGATCGCGACCTCCTCTACCGGCGCATCAACGACAGGGTCGATGCGATGTTTGATACAGGCCTCGTCGCAGAGGTGCAGGGGCTCGTCGACCTAGGACTCGCGTCCGCGCTCACGGCGAACCAGGCGATCGGATACAAAGAGGTCATCGACTACCTTGAAGGCGCATGCACGCTCGACGAGGCAATTGATACCATCAAGCGACGTTCGCGCAACTACGCTAAAAGGCAAATCTCCTGGTTTCGGCATGACGGGCGGGTCCGATGGCTCGACCTTGACAGCATGAGTGATGCAGACGCCGTGCGATGCATCCTCGACGACCTGAAGGAGCCCTGCAATGGGTCGTTTTAAGTACCGTTCCACAACCCCGGCACCAGAACGCGCCATTCTTGTGGGCGTCGATTTCGGACACGACGACGCCTGGCCGATTGAGGAGTCGCTCGACGAGCTCGGCAGGCTCGCTGAAACGGACGGCGCGGAAGTCGTGATGCGTGTCACGCAAAAGCTCGACGCCCCTGTACCGCGCACGTTCATCGGCAGCGGCAAGGCTGCGGAGCTTGTGACGTACGTGCGCAACCTCGATGCCGACATCGTGATATTCGATGACGAGCTCTCGCCTTCGCAGCAGGCAAATCTTGAAAAGATCATCGGCGAACCGACGAAGGTCATCGACCGCACGGCGCTTATTCTAGACATCTTCGGACGCCACGCAAAGACACGCGAGGGCCGCCTGCAGGTCCAGCTGGCACAGCTTCAGTACCTCTATCCGCGTTTACGCGGCATGTGGAGCCACCTTGCGGGCAACCAAACGCGCGGCGGCATTGGCAGCCGCTTCGGTATGGGCGAAAGTCAGCTCGAGGTAGACCGCCGTCTCATCAGGAACCGCATCTCCACGCTCAGGACACAGCTCGATGAGCTCGACAGACGACGCGGCGTGCAATCAAAGGCGCGCTGGGATTCGGGCGTCTACCGTGTGGCGCTGGTCGGCTATACCAACGCCGGCAAATCGACTCTGCTCAACCACCTCACGGGATCCGAGGTGTACGCGAGAGACGAGCTCTTTGCCACACTCGACCCCACGACGCGCGCCCTGACCCTCGAGGAGGGCCGCAAAATCACCCTCACCGATACCGTGGGCTTCATCCAAAAGCTCCCGACGACCCTTGTCGAGTCTTTCAAATCCACACTTGCTGAGGTCACGGCCGCAGACCTCATCCTGTGCGTCGTCGACGCCAACGACCCAAAAGCAGACCGGGAGATCGAAGCGGTCAAGGAAGTCCTCACACAGATCGGAGCGGACACCATCGCAAGTGTCACGGTCTACAACAAATGCGATTTGCTTGGCAAAGACGAGCTCTCCGACCTGACTCACCTGCATCCGGAAACCGTGCCCGTGTCGGCGCTCGAAGGCACCGGGCTACGCGGCCTGCTCTACCGCATTGCCAAAGAGGCTTCCGCCGGCGATACGACGATGACGGTGCTCATTCCGTACGACAAGGGCCTTCTCATGAACATGGTGCACGAGCGCTGTCAGGTGATGAGCGAGCGCTACGAGCAGGGCGGTCTGCTCGCCACCGTCAAGGCTTCAGCGCGCATGGCCCAAACGCTCGATCCGTATCGGATAGAGGATTGAGCTCGTCTGCCGGGCAATTGGAGCAATCAATCAGCGCATCGATGCGATTCAATTGATTGTTTGACATCCCGACTACTACAAAGATGCAATACCGCAAGGGGCGACACCGGATGCTTCGCCGGTGTCGCCCCGTCATGTTTGCCATGCGGAGATAAACCGCAGGCTATCTGACCGTTTATCGATCCTCGCGGAAATAGGGGAGACCCAAACTCGCGGGTGGCTGGCTCTCTCGCTTGTTTCTCATCGAGGTAGCGATCAGGACTACGATGGTCACGATATACGGCAGCATCTTGTAAAGCTCTTTGACCGAGAGGTTGGTGCCAGTCGGGATAAAGAGATACAGGATATACAAGCCACCGAAGAGGATGGACGAGGGGATGCCCATCGCGGGGCGCCAGAGCGTGAAGATGACGAGCGCGAGTGCCAGCCAGCCACGGTCGCCAAAGGCGTCGTTTGCCCAAATGCCCGCCGAGTAGTCCATCACGTAATACAGGCCGCCGAGTCCGGCGATCACGCAACCGGTGCACGTTGCGATGTACTTGTAACGGGTGATGTTGATGCCAGCCGCATCGGCAGTAGCCGGGTCCTCACCGATGGCGCGGAGCTGCAGGCCTACGCGGGTCTTGTTGAGCACGTACGATGCAATCACAGCGATGATGATGGCGACATACGCCAGGAATCCGTAGGAAAAGAACACCTTGCCGACGGCACCGAGGCTGCTCGCAAAGGGCAATGTCTTGCTGATGATGCCCGAGCTGGCCGATAGCGAAATGGAGGGGACATCGCTGTCGGTCAGATTGATGAGGGAGCCGCCGAAGAAATTACCGACGCCGACGCCGAACGTGGTCATGGCAAGGCCGGTGACGTTTTGGTTTGCACGCAGCGTCACGGTCAGGAAGCAGTACAGAAGGCCCATCAGAAGCGAGCCGACGATACAGCAGACAAGGGGTATCAGCACGGCGAGCACCGCATTGATCTGCGAGGGGTCGGGCAACGACTGCTCGTAGAAGAAGGAGCCGATGACTGCGGAGATGGCGCCGATGTACATCACGCCGGGCAGGCCGAGGTTGAGGTTGCCCGATTTCTCGGTGATGGTCTCGCCTGTGCACCCGTACAGCAAAGGAATGCTCTGGACGATGGCACGCTGGATGAAGGAGGTGATATCAAACATTGCCTATGCCTCCTCTCGAGCAACGGCATCCTGGGCAGATTTGTCATGCCCGCGGAAATGCACTTGATAGGTGATGAAAAACTCGCTGCCGATGATGAAGAAAAGAATGATGCCTGTCAGGATGTCGGAGAACGACTGGTTGAGGGAAAAGGCTGTCGAGATCTCGCCCGCGCCGCACTCCATGAAGACGAGCAAGAACGAGCTTGCTATCATCCCGAAGGGATTGAACTTCGCCAACCAGGCAACCATAACGCCGGTAAAGCCGAGTCCGCCAGACACCGTGGTAGTGAGGGTATGGTTGGTACCGGCGACCAAGAGGAATCCTGCGATACCGCACACGGCACCGGACAAAAGCATGGTGCGGATAATCACTCGTCCCGTATTGATACCCGCATAGTGTGCGGTATCAATGCTCTCGCCAACAACCGACAGCTCAAAGCCGTGCTTGCTATAGCGCATATAGACGTACATGAGCACCGTAATGATGGCGACGACGATGATATTGAGCAGGTATTTTGAGTTGCCGATGGTCGGCAGCCAGCCCGCCTGGGATGATTGGTTGATCATACCGATCTTGCCGGAACCCTTCGGGTTTTCCCAGACGATGACAAAGTAGGCGACAATCTGCGTCGCGACGTAGTTCATCATCAGCGTAAAGAGCGTCTCGTTTGTGTTGAAGCGCGCCTTGAAAAGGGCAGGAATAAAGCCCCACAGGGCGCCAGCCGCGACGGACGCTATGAGACTCACGAGGATGAGCAGAGGGTTCGGGAGCTTTGAGCCAAAGAGGATCATGCAGGTAGAGCAGGCAAAGCAGGCAATCAGCACCTGACCCTCGCCGCCGAGGTTCCAGAACTTCATACGGAATGCCGGCGCCAACGCAAGCGATACACACAGCAGCATAGCCAAATCCTGCAGCATGACCCAAATCCTGCGCTGCGTACCAAAGGCACCCTCTATCATGGTCGTATAGACGGCAGCCGGGTTCAGACCTGTGAGAAGTGTCGTCACGATACCACACACAATCAGCGCCAACACAATTGCGACGGCATAGACGACGATCTTCTTTTGCAGCGGTACGGCAGGACGCTTGCTGATGTGGATCATGGGCGTCTTAGCGTTTTGAGCCATCGTCCGCACCTCCTTCCTCGTGGAGCTCGGTCATCATCATGCCGACCTCGTTCTTGTCGGCAGCGCGACCGTCCACGATGCCGCTGACCTTGCCGTCGCAGAGCACCAAGATACGGTCGGACAGCGCGATGAGCACATCGAGGTCCTCGCCCACATATAGGACGGCGACTCCGCGCTCCTTTTGCTTGTTGATGAGGTCGTAGATAGTGTACGAGGAGTTGATGTCGAGGCCGCGAACCGCATAAGCGGTCAAAAGTACGGTCGGATGCGAAGCTATCTCGCGCCCTACGAGCACCTTCTGTACGTTGCCGCCCGACATACGGCGCACGGGGGCACCGATGCTGCTGGTCTGTACCTCGAGCTCCTTCACGACCTTCTTTGCCAGGTGACGCGGGGCCTTGCGATCCGTGAAGGGGGAGTGGCCCTCGCGGTAGGACCGCAGCATCATGTTGTCGGTGATATCCATATTTGCGACGAGGCCCATACCGAGTCGGTCCTCGGGCACAAAGGACAGAGCGATACCCATAGAGGAGATGTCGCGCGGGTCCTTGCCCACCAGTTCCTCGCGCTGACCGTCGTCCTCAACATAGGTGATGCTGCCGGAAGACACACGCTGCAGGCCGGCGATTGCCTCGAGCAGCTCCTTCTGTCCGCTACCGGAAATGCCAGCGATGCCGAGGACCTCGCCCGAATTAGCGGTAAACGAGACGTCATCGAGCCTGGCTATGCCATCGGAGGACCTCACAGTGAGCCCTCGCACTTCGATGCGAGGCTTGGGATCGACCGGTACGGGACGATCGATATTGAGATGGACCTCGTGTCCGACCATGAGGTCGGTCATCTCCTGCTCGTTGGTATCCTTGGTGATGAGGTCGGCGACGTGCTGACCCTTCCTGAGGATAGCGACGCGATCCGAGATGTCGAGGACCTCGCGCAGCTTGTGCGTGATGATGATAATCGCCTTGCCGTCGTCGCGCATGTTCCTCAGCACGGCAAAGAGTTTGTCGGCTTCCTGGGGAGTGAGTACGGCCGTCGGCTCATCGAGGATGAGGATGTCGGCACCCCTATAGAGCAGCTTGAGGATCTCCGCCGTCTGTTTCTGCGACACGGACATGTCGTAGACCTTTTGGTAAGGGTCGACATCAAATCCGTAGGCAGATGCAATCTCGCTGATTTTATCCGCAGCCGCCTTGAGATCGAGTTTGCTGGGCTCATCGAGGCCGAGTACGACGTTCTCCACCATAGTGAACACGTCAACGAGCTTAAAGTGCTGGTGAATCATGCCGATGCCGTACCCATAGGCATCCTTGGGCGAGCTGATAGTGACTTCTTTGCCGTCAATTAGTATCTGGCCAGCATCGGGAAAATAGAGACCGGACAAGACATCCATGAGCGTCGTCTTGCCGCTGCCGTTCTCTCCAAGCAGCGCGAGAACCTCACCTTTGTGCACCTCTAGGTCTACGGAGTCATTGGCAACAACGGATCCGAATGTCTTGGTAATACCACGCATCTCGACGGCGGGGGTCTCACCGGTCAGCGCAACCTTTTTGTCTGACACGTCTGTCACAGATGCCCTCCTAAACAAAGGGACCCCGGCAGTCGCAGGCGCAGCCTTTGGCCGTCAGGGTCCGTCTCACACCTTACACGCTCAAACCCCTATTAGAACTGGGTATCGAGCAGGTTGATGCCGTCGATCTGGACATCGAAGTACGGAGCGGAACGGTACTCGGACTCGTGGAAGTAGCCGTCGGAGACAGCCTCGGTATCGCCCTCGAAGGCCTCGTCGGTATCGACATCGGCCATGTAGCTGGTCAGGACACCGCTGCCGTCGACCTTGGCATTGGCGTTCTTCTTGTCGTCAACGGTGACCGTGAAGGTGGAAGTATCAAAGACGTGCAGGTCGCCAGACTCGAGATCCTTCAGTGCCTTGTCGATCGCATCCTGTGTGCCCTCGGCCGCAACATCCGTATTGATGTCGGTAAGCAGGACAGAGCCAGTGGACAGATCGCCAGTCCAGTCGGTGTCGATGGAATCGCCGTTCATAGCAGCCTGGATAGCGTACTTGTAATACGGGGTCCAGTCGATACGTGAGGAGACGATGAAGGTATTGGGGCAGGCGTCGATGGTGCTGCCGTTGTAGGAGACATTGGGGACGTTGCGCTCCTCGCAGGCGGAAGGTGCGCCCATCGAGTCGGCGTGCTGGGAGATGAGGACGCAGCCGTACTCATCGATCAGTCGGGCAGCAGCCTCCTGCTCGGCAGACTGGTCGTACCAGGAACCCGTGAAGGTGACGTCCATCGTGACAGACGGGCAGACCGACTTGGCGCCCAGGTAGAACGAGGTATAGCCAGAGATGACCTCAGCGTAGGTGAAGGCACCGACATAGCCCATATGAGCCTTGTCCTCGGTGATGGTGCCGTCGGCGATCATCTCATTGAGCTTGAGGCCGGCAGCGACACCAGCCAGATAGCGGCCCTCGTAGATGCTGGCGAAAGCGTTGTGATAGTTGTCAAGGCCCTCGGTGTGCGCCTTGGTGCCCGTGGCATGCGAGAACTGGACATCGGTAAACTCCTTGGCAGCCTCGATCATGTAGTCCTCATGGCCGAAGGAGTCTGCAAAGACGATGCCGCAGCCTTGGTCGGCGAGCTCCTCAGCAGCCTGCTGGCAAGCCTCGGACTCGTCAATATTGGTCTTGAGGACGGCCTTGACGCCGAGCTCCTCGCAAGCAGCCTTGGCAGCATCCATGAAGTTCTTATCATAGGTGGAGTTCTCATCGTGGAGGAAAATGAAGCCAGCCTTGAAATCAGAGGCGGCCGCAGAACCAGAGCCAGACGCAGCAGCACCAGAGCCACCACCGCAGCCAGCAAGGCCACCGAGAAGGCCGGCGCCAACCGCTACGGAAGAGCCCTTGAGAAACTCCCTACGACCAAAGCTGATCTGTGACATTCCAAATCTCCTGTCTTCCCCGTGCCCCTTGGCACTATCCAACACTGCTCATATTCTCATGACAGTGCTTATGACCCAATTACAATAGATGGTTCCTTGCGTTTACGCCACCACAAGGGGTGGTATGTATTCATAACGAAACTAAAAAACAATTGATATGCACACTTTAGTGACGGAACGTGATGACGCCGTCATCCATTGACTCGATGCCCGCAAGGGCTTCGACTCGCATGCCGCTATCTCTCAGCTCGTCGCCACCGCCCTGGAAACATTTCTCAACGGAAACGGCGGCACCAATCAGGGTCGCGCCTGCTTCTTCAATGAGCTTTGAGAGACCCTTGAGTGAATTGCCCATCGCAAGGAAGTCGTCAATGAGCAATACGCGATCGTCCGCAGTAAGGTAATCCTTGCTGACAACAATCTGATAATCAATGTCATGCGTGAAGGAGTGCACCATAGCAGTCAGCACATCGCCATCGACATTGCTTGTCTTGTGCTTCTTTGCAAAGACCATCGGTACATCCATCACCATTGCCACAGCCGCAGCAAGAGCGATGCCGCTGGCCTCTATGGTCAGCACTTTGTTGACACCGGTACCCTCATAAAGGCGATTTACCTCAAGCGCCATCTCATGGAGTAGACGTTGGTCGATCTCTTGGTTGAGGAAACTGCCGACTTTTAGGACGCCGCCCGGCAAAACGACGCCTTCTTGCAAGATACGCTCTTCCAGCAGTTGCATGCGGCAGCCTTCTCTCGGTAAAAAATGTCTGATGCAAGGATATCAGCAGTCGATGGTACCAGTATATTCCATGAGCGGATGTGCTCCCACAAGGATGTGCGTCTACGAAATAGCGTGTAAAAGTACTTTATTGTTCTTCGCCATCAAACAAGCCCCAGCGCGAGCAGGATGAGCGGTTGGTGGAGTACATAAATTGGTAAAGCATAGGAACCGACAAGCTCCAGAGGCTTGCAACCCACGTCCTGGCACCATTGAGGAAAACCGCCATGCGACTGTACGTAGGATGCGAAGTGCGCACCGGCGAGATATAGGAGGGAGTAGGGGACAAGTGGGTAATAGTCTCCCGATGCGAACATCGGCCCAGGAAGACCGAGCCAAGAAAACCAAGGTGTTGAGTATAGCTGCGTGGGTACCGCAATTCGTAACCCACCAATCCCCACCCAGCCTGATTGCAAGTTGAGCGTCAGTAGGAAAAGTATGACGAATACGACCACCTTTACCCTGTCATGCCTGCCAAAGACTCCCGCCTTTTGAAGCAGTGCTGCGACAAACGTGGATCCTGCCATGCAAAAGATGATGCCGAAGTTAATGGGCGTATCCACCGCGGCAACAGTCGTCGCTAAAAATATGGCAAAGGCGACGGCACCATATTTCAGGGATCGGCGAAAGTTGTCGCGGGAAAAGCTACACATAATTCCAGCGATGAGCAGGAAGGTCCAAGATATCGAAGCACGCCAGACATCTCGGTACGGTGGCTCGAAAAAGGGGAGTTGCATGCCCCTTAGGAACACAAGGTCATACGTCATGTGAAAAAGCACCATCGATATGACCGAGAATCCCCTCAGGGCATCAAACAGACGCAGACGCCTTGTGTTTGACATTATGAAATGTGACGGATCAGCGCAGTGACACGACCGAGGATCTGCGGGTTACGGACATAGATGGGCTCCATCGTGTCGTTTTCCGGCTGCAGGCGAATCCGATCCTCTTCGCGGTAGAACGTCTTGACAGTAGCGGATTCGTCGAGCAGGGCGACTACAATCTCCCCGTCGTGAGCCTCATGCTGCTCTTTGACGACAATGTAATCACCGTCAAAAATGCCGGCGTTGATCATCGAATGTCCGTGGACGCGCAGTATGAAGGAGCTGGAATCCCCGACGATGCTCGTCGGTAGCGACAGGGTGTCTTCGATATTCTGCTCCGCCAAAATAGGCGTGCCCGCAGCCACATGTCCCACCACCGGCAGGCTGATGAGGTCGTGATCGAGATCCTGTGAGACTTTGGCCAAACCGTCGTTGTCTTGTCCGACGATCTCAATGGTGCGGGGTTTATTGGAATCGCGCGTAATATATCCCTCGCGCTCAAGCACCTTCAGATGCGTGTGTACCGTAGAGGGGGAGGCGAGGCCGACCGCTGCTCCGATCTCTCGCACCGAGGGAGGATAGCTGTGCTCTTTTGTGTAGGAGCAAATATAGTCGTAAATTGCCTGCTGCCGCTTGCTTAGTGGTCTACCCGTCATGATGCCCTCCTTTGAACGTGGCTCATAGTATAACCGATGTTTTGTTCGTGCGCAAACAGTCGTTCCAAAAAAGTTCTTGACTTTGAAGAACGTGTGTACATACTTATGTACAGAGGTTCGAAGGACACTCGTTCCCCTCTCGCACTGCATCGGTGTCCGGTCGTACTGAGACACTATGACCAGAAGATAAACGCCTGAAGAAGGTCGAGAATACTATGAGCGGTTATGAGTACATATTCGAAAGCGAAGGCACATCGGCACTTCAGCCTCATGAGCATCCTTATCTCAGGTTGGTGACTGACGACGATCTGTTTGTTCCTCAGCATGATGGCTGCATTTCCGAATCTGCCGGCCATCCGGTTATTGAACCATTTGACATGCAAAAAGCCGTGAGGGTCTTCCTGGCTGTTCTGTTTTCGTTCTCATGCCTCATGGCAATCATGATGCACTCCGACCGCACCATCACGAATCATCGTTCGGACCTCGTCGAGGATACGTCCTTTGAAATAGTGACGGTCGCGCAGGGAGATTCTTTGTGGGATATCGCCGAGAGCCATGGCATCGATGGAGAGGACACTGCCGAAGTCGTCCGTGTTATCGAACAGCGCAACGGCTTGAGCAGCGCTACGCTTACCCCAGGTCAGCTTCTGGAGGTTCCCGCAACGGTATAATTGGTGGCATCAAGAGGAATATCTTTCGTGTAGGCTGTTTACGACAGTGACACACGGGGTTAAGGGGATCAGATGCGTTGTCCCAAATGCGGCTGCGAAGAGTCCAAGGTAGTCGATTCAAGACCTTCCGACAGCAACGATTCCATTCGGCGCCGCCGTGAATGCGTTGAATGCGGGTACCGCTTTACAACCTATGAGCGCCGCGAAGAGGTACCTCTGCAAGTCATAAAGAAAGACGGCACCAAAGAAGCATTCAGCCGTTCCAAAATCATGCATGGCCTGGTGACTGCAACGGTCAAACGGAATGTCGATATATCGCTGCTCGATAGCCTCATCAGCGATATCGAGAGCGAGCTTCGCGACGCCGGCAAGACAGAGGTCACCTCTCAGGAACTCGGTTCGATGGTGCTCGTGCGTCTTCGCGATATCGACGAAGTGGCTTACGTGCGCTTCGCTTCCGTCTATCGTGACTTCAAAAATGCTAGCGAATTCAGCGAGGAGCTAAGGAGCCTTTCCAAGTGAGCCCGACAGCCGTTCGTATAAAGGTACCCATTAAAAGGCTCGATCCCACCGTTGAACTACCCTCATATGCTTACGAGGGGGATGCCGGCCTAGATTTGCGCGCATCCGAGGACGTGACTCTCCAACCGTTTGAGCGACGTCTTATTTCGACCGGGCTTGCTATCGCCATTCCGGAGGGGTACGCGGGATTTGTGCAGCCACGTAGCGGGATGGCACTCAAGCGCGGACTATCCATGGCAAACACGCCAGGTCTGATCGACGCCCACTATCGCGGTGAGCTAAAGGTCGTTGCGATCAACCTCGATCCAAAAGAGGCTATTCATATCGAGCGCGGCGAGCGTATCGCACAACTTGTGATACAGCAGGTGCCCGTAGTCGACCTCGAGGAGGTAGACGAACTCGACGACACAGACAGGGGAGCCGGCGGCTTTGGATCGAGCGGGGCCCAATAGCCTTGTTGTTAGTTGTTACTGCCGGTTGTAGTTACAAGTTGCCGTTGCTGGTTGCCGCGAGTGGTAACAGCAGCAGGCATCAAATTGCCCAGGAGAAAACGGTATGGATACAACCAAAAAAGACCTCGTCATAGTAGGCGGTGGTCCCGCCGGGCTTACTGCTGCCATATACGCAGAGCGCGCTCTGCTCGACACCGTATTGCTCGAGCAAGAAGCAATTGGCGGACAGGTCATCCTGACCAGCGAGATCGACAACTATCCGGGCCTGCCGCACACCGACGGGTTCACCTTGACAGATGCGATGCGTCATCAGGCCGAAGACCTCGGTGCAAGCATTACCATGTCCCTTGTCGAAAAGATAGAGCATACCCACGTAGGCACTTTCATCGTCCGCACGCCAGAAGAGATTTACGAAGCAAAGACAGTCATTCTGGCAGGCGGAGCCACACCACGTCATGCCGGGTTTGGCGGCGAGGAGACTTTTACAGGCCATGGCGTCTCGTATTGCGCGACATGCGATGGTATGTTCTATCGTGGCAAACAAGTTTTCGTCATCGGAGGCGGAAACTCCGCCTGCGAGGAGGCACTTTTTCTGACGCGGTTTGCCGACAAAGTGACGCTCGTGGTGCGCAAAGACCATCTTCGCGCACAGGCTGCGGTCGGCAAACTCGTAGAGGAAAACGACAAGATTCAGATTCGGTTCAATACGTCAGTCGTCAAGGTCGAAGGCCGCCAACTATTGCAAGAAATAACTTTCCGCGACACGGTTACTGGCGCAGAGATGACCGAAGCCTATGATGAGGGCTCCTTCGGCGTGTTTGTCTTTGTTGGCCGAGTGCCTGCGTCTGAACTGGTCGGAGAGTTGGTCGACCTGGATGAGCGCGGGTACATCATCACCAATGACCGCATGGAAACAAAGACGCCGGGGCTGTATGCAGCTGGTGACGTGCGTCAGAAACCGTTGCGTCAGATAATAACCGCCGCAGCCGACGGGGCTTATGCCGTAAATTCCGTGTCCGCATATCTCGGGCAACCCGTAGAGGGCTAAGGCCGCAGGCTTTGCGGCGGGTCGTAGCGATAGAGATCTGACTACTCAATATGTTTCCGTGATAATATATATTATGTAAAGTAAGACTTGAAAACGGAGCTATATACAAGGTGGGTCTCCCATAGCGGGATTCTCACATCCACTGCCCTGCCATCACTGCTCTCATTGGCGTATGACAGGAAGGCATGCACAGTTCGTCTTTGTGTGGTGGGCTGCGGCTCTACACGTAACATGACGTGTCACTGCGCGACAGGTCGGACAGGTCGTCTTGAAGCATTTCGTCAGTAGATATAGTCTGACTTTATTGATACGTATGCGGCAGACTGTCAGACATGACGGAGCCACGGCACATATGCCAGAGCCACTGCTGGCTCGCCATCTCGTAACCCGTGCTCATGATGCACAGCAGCTCATCGAGCGCCTCGATCGTCGTATCCCCCGTCGGGATGATTTCAACCCCCGCACGCGTGAGGGTGACGACCCTCATGGAGACGGGCCACGCTATATCCTTGATTTTCTTGCCCTCAATCTTGGATCCGGTGCCCACCGTGTGCACATGCAGGACTTTCTCGCCCGAAAATCCATTCGTTGCTACTTTCTGTCGAGGCACGCTAAGCAAATTGCCGAGAAGGTACTCGTAAAAGGCGTCGATATCCAGGCATTTCACGGTCGCATACGAGACGATCGACACAATGGAGACCGACAGCAGGGCATCCAGGCTACCCGTGAGCTCGAACGCGAGCACGACGCCAGTGACCGGAGCCTGCACAACCGCCGAAAAGAGTCCTGCAATGCCCATGACAACGAAATTGCCGACGAACTCCGACGGCAGCGACGTGACATGCGTGGCCGCCAAACCGAACGCCTCGCCCACCAACATGCCCATGACGACCAGCGGAAACAAAGTACCGCCTGGAGCACCGGAGGCAAAGCTCGCTGTCGTGAAGAGATATTTACCTATAAGCAGTGCGCACACCAAGAAAAACGGCTGCACATGATGGTCCTCGATGAGCTCGAGGATCGCCTCGCCGCCGCACATGAGCGACGGGAAACAAAACGCCGCGACACCGGCGATGGCAAAAGGTATGGCAAGGCGGGCGTACGGTACGTAGTGCTTGATACGGCCGTAAAGCTTCTCCTGCGCGAAGAACATGCCCTTGTTGTGCAGACCGCCCATCACTCCGCAAAAAATGCCAAGCAGTATGAGTAAAAGATAATGACCATGCGGCAGATCCCTTATGAAGGTCAGGCGAAGCACGGGTTCGAGCCCCAGGACCTGGGAAACGAAATAATCCGCGGCAACAGAGCTGGTCATGACGGACAAGATCAGCGATGCCGTGAACTCCTTATGTATCTCCTCGAGCGCAAAGAGCACGCCCGTCAGCGGCGCACCAAAGGCGGCTGACATGCCTGCCGCGGCACCGCACGTCATCAGTAGGCGCTCCTCGCCACGCCCCCGTTTCAGGCCACGCGATACGGCTTTGCCGGAGACGGCACCGAGCTGAACGCTGGGTCCCTCACGCCCCAGCGAGAGCCCTGCAAAGGCGCAAAGGGTACCCTCGACAAACTTCACAGGCAATACACGATACCAAGGCATGTCGAGCTGACCAATGACCTCGGCGTCTGTCTGAGGTATGCCTGAGCCCTGCGTATAGGGTTCCCAGAGCATGAGTTTACAGACGACGAAGCAGATAAGAGCAAGCAGGGCGAACCAGCCCGCGATCATAATCGCATGTCCAGCGGCGGCACCCGTGATGAAACGAAGCGCCTGCTCGGCCTGTGTGAGCGACCAGCGGTAGAGCGTGACTACGCCGCCCCCGACGATACCTACGAGAAGGCCCTCCCCGACCAGCTGCAACTGAAATGTCGGAGAGAGCCTATTGCCGATCGTGGAGGACCTGCCGTCGTCTATGGCACCGGCATTAGTGTCGGAACCGTTATCAGCTTCTTTCTTGCCAGTGAGCATCCTAGAACGTACCGCCACCGTAGAACGCGTAGACAGGCGCCACGCACACCGTGCGGCCAGGGCTCGGCGCATGGACCATCATGCCGTTGCCGAGGTAGATGCCGACGTGCCCTGCGTGCGTAAAGACGAGGTCGCCATAGGAAAGCTCGCTCATGCTCGTCTTCCAGTCGCCAGAAGCCTGAAGAGAGGCAATCATGGCATAGGTGGTGCGGCCGCGGCCATATCCGTACGAATAGCAGACAAGGCCGGAGCAATCAAAGGAGCTCGGACCGGCAGCACCCCACACATAGGGGCAGCCGACTGCTGCCAGAGCGGTGGACACTCCCCCGCCGCCGGGAACGCTATGACCGGTATTTGAGCTGTTGCCCGAGTTGTTATTGGAGTTGTTATTCGAGTTGCTGTTGTTGTTGGATTTGTTGTTTGAGTTGTTCGAGTTGCTGTTGGAGTTGTTGCTGGAATTGTTGTTTGAGTTGTTCGAGTTGCTGTTGTTGGAGTTTGTATTCGAGTTGTTGCTATTGGAATTGCTGTTGGAGTTGTTGTTCGAGCCGCTGTTGGAATTGTTGTTGCCCGAATTGCTGTTGGAGTTGTTGTTTGTATTGCTGGATTTACCGCTGGAGGAACCGTTGTTGTTGGTAGTAGGCGCAACGGTGTTGATTGCCTCCTTCACCTTGGCCGCTGCGCTCTCGCGCTCAGCCTTGGCCTGCGCCTCGATCTGCGCCTGCAGCTCGCTGTCGAGCGACTGCACGTAGGACTGCGCCTCGGCGACGGTGGCCTGGTACTTCTCGACCTTGTCTTGAGTGTCATTGAGCGTCTGCTGCTGCTCGCTCTGCTTGTCTTCCAGATCCGACTTCTCGCTCTCGAGCTGGGACTCGAGCGTCTGGACGTTGGAGATCGTCTGGGCGTCCTGCTCCGAGATCTTGTCGGCGTAATAGATGTTGGAGATGAGGTCCTCGACGTTGGACGAGCCCAGCACGACCGCCATCAGAGAGGTGCCGCCGCCCTTGTAGGTGGCGCGCATGCGGGCTGCAAGCGTGGAGCGTGCATCCTGCAGGTCGGCGGTAGTCTGGTCGATCTCCCCCTGCTTGTCGCTGATGGCTTGCTGGGTCTGCTGCAGCTCGGACTCCTGGTCCTCGAGCTGGGACTGATAGGAGTCAAGCTCCGCCGCAATGGATTCCAGCTTTGCCTGTGCCGCGTCGACATCGCTTTGCGTGACGGCAAAAGCGGCAGGCGCCGCCGTTCCCATCGTCAGAGCGACGGTGAGCGCCGCCGTGATGGCCTTGTTCCTAAAATTCATGACAAAGTCTCCTTTGTCCCGTAGACGTATGTGCACACGAACAAACGTGCGTGAAGGCAAGTTACAACCAAGCATTATAGACCGATATGGCTTATGTCATAAACACTGCACGTCACATTATGTACATTCAGAGGCACTATTGCACGCACGCACCCGCGGCAAGCGGCGCAAAAAGCCAGCTCAACGCAATGCTGAAGATAACTTGAAAGCGAAGCAACCTTCTGTATTACGCGGCACGCGGGTACAGGTAAAAAAATGCGCCCGCCTGCACACATACAGACGGACGCATATTGCTCTCGTGCCCCAATAAACACCTAAAGAAGCTCTTGCACAAAGCATCTGTCGTTCGCGATACATCCCGCATGGGACGACTTCAGGACAGCTCGGGCTACTGCACCTGGATGAGGGTGTAGACCTCCTGGCCATAGGACTCGGAGATAATCTTGCGGGGGTCGAGGTAAGCGAGCTCGAGGATGAACGAGAAGCCGATCACCTGCGCGCCAGACTGCTCGACCAGCTGTGCGGTCGCGACGGCCGTACCGCCCGTGGCGACAAGATCGTCCACGATCAGGACCCGGTCGTCGGGCGTGAGGGCGTCTTTGTGAATCTGCAGCTCGTCGGTGCCGTACTCCAGTGAGTAGGTCTGTGAGTAGACCTCGCGGGGCAGCTTGCCGGGCTTGCGCGCGGGGACAAAGCCGGCGCCCAGGCGATACGCGACAGGGGCACCCACGAGGAAACCGCGCGCCTCGGCTCCCACGACCTTGGTGATGTGCTGATCCAGGAAATGGTCGGCGATGCGGTCGATCGCAATGGCGAATCCCTTGGGATCGGCCATGAGGGGCGTGATGTCCTTGAAAATCACGCCCGGCTCCGGGTAGTCGGGGATGTTGACAATGAGGCTCTCGAGATCGAAATCAGACACAGCGCATCCTTTCCTTGGCCCCGCGCCGCGCGAGGCGATTTACCTGCTTACTGACGCCCACGCCTCGCGGTATCGGCATCCCCTTCCGCATACATCTGCGGGAATGACTTTTGGACCTGGCGCTTGATGAGTGTGTCTCGCAGCTGGTCCGTGAGGCCGACCATCTCCTCGAGCGCGGCCTGGAACTGCGAGCGGGTCTCGTCGGTCACGGTGCCCAGCGCACTCCCCTTGCGCGCGTACGGAGCCATCGCCTGCTCCACCATGCCGCTCTCCCTGCGCGCCGCTTGGACATAGGGTCGCAGCGTGCGTGGGCTCAAACCGAAGTGACCGAGGCGATCGCACAGCCTGATGATCGCGAAGTCATGCCCATCCACAAGCACGCGCCCGTGCGGGGAGCGCTCGAGCTGAATCACACCGACCTCGGCGAGCTGCTGCACAAAGCCGACCGTCACGCCAAGGAGCTCGGGCATGTCTTGGATCGGGTGGTACTTTGAGATCGTCTCCTCGTCGTCGACCTGCACGGGGGCCGCTAGAGCCGCACCGGCTCCCTGAGGGCCAGCCGCCGCCGGATTCACCGATGCCGGGTCCGTGATGGTGGCTCCGCGCTCGAGCTCCTCCCGAATGACGGACAGGGGCATAAAGCGTGTCTTCTGAAGATAGAGAATCGTCTCCAGCCTGCGCACGTCGTGCTGCGAGTAGAGGCGATAGCCGCCCGGTGTACGCGAGGGGTTGAGCAGGCCCTCGTCCTCCAGGTAACGCACCTTGGAGACGGAGAGATCCGGGTATCGCTCCTGCAGACGGGCGACGACCTTGCCTATGGTCAAGTAGCCGGCATCAGCCATTGGCTATGCCCCGGTTTCGATGCGCACCGGCTTCGCGTTGGTGTGGAACACCATACGGAACGTACCGATCTGAATGGTCGAGCCGTCCTTGAGGCTCGCCTTGTTGACGATCGCCCCATCGACCCAGGTGCCGTTGAGCGACCCCAGGTCCTCGATCGTCGCATAGCCCGTTGCGATGTTGCGCAGGTCGATGCGGGCGTGATGGCGCGAGACCGTCATGTCGTTGAGAAAGACGGAATTGCCAGGGTCGCGGCCGAGTGTAGTCGTGTCGTCCGTCAGCGTGAAGAGCATGCCCGTGTGCGGGCCTTTGACTATTGCAAGCGTCGGGCGGTTGTTGGTCTTTTCGCCCATCAGGTCGGGAACGGTGGAGTCTGCCGAAGGCATACGAAATATCTCGGTGGCACCCATGTCGTTTGTGCGCTGCGGCTGCATGTGCTCCTCCTTGGATGAGATATGGTCGCAAGTTGTGCACTCCTTGTGCACCTTAATAGTACCCCAATCCGTCAACGGCAGGCGACGCAGTCCATCTCTACGAGAGCGCCCATCGGCAATTCGCTGACGGCGACCACCGAGCGCGCAGGCGCCGGCATTGTGAAGTGCTGCGCATACACCTCGTTGAACGCGGGCAGGTCTTGGAGGTCCGCGAGGTACACCGTCGTCTGGGCCACGTCGGAGAGGCTGCAATCGACCTCTGCCAGCAGCGCCTCGACGTTGGCGATGACCTGCTCGGTCTGCTCTCGTATGCCGCCCGACACGATGTGGTGGGGATGGGGCGCCGCTATGGGCAGCTGCCCGGAGGCAAAGACGAGCCTTCCTGCGGTCGTCCCCTGGGAGTATGGCCCGATGGACTCGGGAGCCGCGGGGGCGTTGATTGCATATTTCATGTCCGTTCCTCCTCGGTTCTGGCGGTATGCCCACCTATACGTTGGTTGTATCCGGCGTAGGAACCGCTGGACACTCCTGGCGACACCGTACGTTAACTTGCGAGACTGCGGGCACCGACGAAATCGCTGCCGGATCGCACGAGTCCGTACGAACGGAGCTCGCGTGCGGGCAACTCAATCCTATCAGTACCCCTCACGAGAGCGTACCACGCCAGCTCACGCTCGAGCCAGGCGTCGACCGCCTGCCGACCGACCGGCGTCACAATGGGAAACGAGAGGAAACTGCGCCACAGGATACGCGCTGCCTGCGGCGGCACCAGCATCAGCCATGCGGACGTCTGCACGGGCAGCCCTATAGCGAGGCAGTGAATGCTGTCCAGCATGAGGGTCGTGGCCTGGCCGGCGTCAGGCAGCGTGCCCTGATGGATATAGTCGAGGAGCACCGTCGGCGCGCCGGGTCCCGCCATGAGGAGCGGTACGAGACGCGTCGACATATCGGTCGTCTCCACGCCGGAAAAGGGGGCCTGATCGCCCTGTTGGATTGCGGCAAGGAAGCCAAGCCACGAATAGACGGTCTCGGCACGGTCGGACAGCTCGAGCGCCACAAACTCGCGGTCGCCCGTACGGGCGAGGAGAGGGGCCCCGAGCAGGGAGCCGTCCCCAGAGATCACGCCCTCGAACGAAACCTCCCCTACCCCCAGCTTGCGCCCGGCAAAGGCCATGGTCGCCAGAGCCTCGGCGGGCTGGCCGGAGACGAGTATCGAAGCCAGTCCGGTCAGATCCGCTAACGCCGCGCCCGAGGTGAAGGCATCGACCTCGGGCTCGAGCTCCTGATATCGAGCGACGTACTCGAAGTCGCGCAGGTCCGAGCGCACGAACGCCGCACCCAGCAATTCGTGTTCCGCACGGAGCAGGTCCGCGAGCTCGGCAAACGAGGGAGCACGGTCCTCCGCCATCAGGCATCGGCCTCCGCGTCGGCGCTAGCCGCAGCCGCCTTTGCCTTTGCCGCGGACCTCGCCGCCATCTTGGTGACCACCTTGGCGTCCGCCGTACCGGCTATAACCGCGGACTCGGCGGCGGCCATAGATTCCGCGCGGGCGTCGGAGCCCTTCTTGGGACGGGCCGCCGCGCGGGCGCGCTTGTTGGACTCGACGGTCTCGACGTCGCGGCCGGCAACGCGCTCATGCTTGAGGAAGAAGCCCTCGCGCGTATAGATAACCGCGGCGATCGTCGTGCAGACGACACCCGCGTAGACCAGCCAGATGCCCAGGGAAGCCGCCGAGGCACCGAGACCGGGCAGCCAATCCGTGTCCACGAGACCGAGACCGGGCAGCATGGGCCAGCCGACCAGCAGGAAGCAGAAGCCGCTCATCAGCAGCGCCGTCGCGACCTTGCCGACATATATGACGTCGATGGGACGATGACGGTACTTCTGGAGGCGGAGCGCGCCGAGGGCGAGGTACACATCACGCCCAATCACAAAGACGGCCACCCAGATAGGCAGGTCGCCGTTGATCATGAGCCCGAGCACGCCGGTAAAGAGCAGTACGCGGTCCATGACCGGGTCCATGATCTTGCCGAGCCAGCTCACCGATTGCGTCGCCCGGGCGATGCTGCCGTCGAGAAAATCGGTGACGGCGGCGATGGAGTAGAGCGTCAGGGCAAGTACCCGGTTGCGGTCATTGATGTAGAAAACAAGGAACAGGACAACCAGGACAAAGCGGCAAAACGTGATGACGTTCGGAATCGTGAAGATGGCGTTTGAGGGGTTGTCAGGGGTGCCGAGAGGAGCGTCCGTCTTGCCGTGTGCCTGCGCATGCGCGGCATCGGGGTCGACGCGCTGCTTGATGATGTGCGTCCTCTTCGGTTTGGCCTGAGGATCGGTGGGTGTATCCAAGATAGCTCCAGTCTGTAACCATACAGAGCGTGATTCTAGCACCACCCCACCGTCGGAGTGTGGCGTTTTTACATTGCCAAGCCGATAATTCGGCCCTCGTCTGGGCATTTGTATAAGAAAAGAAACCTGTCCGGGGGCTTGGCTAATGCTGTTGTACGGTCAATGCTGCGTGTACGAGCGCCTTGCCTATGCCTATTGCTCGGATTTCGGCGCGGGTGCCTTCGCGGGGTGCTTTGACGCTGGCTTCTTGCCCGTGGGAGCGGGCTTCTTTGCGGCCGGCCTGGAGGGGCGCTTCGCTACATTTTTCCGGGCAGTCGGCTTCTGCGCCGCCGGCGCCTTTTCGTGCGCCGCAGCCTCGAGATCCTCGACCTCCGACTCGTAGCTCTTCTTGACCTCATCCGCTTTGTCCGCCTCGGCCTGGGCTTCCTCGACACGGCCCTCGGCCTCCTCGACACGGCCCTCGGCCTCGATACGGGCGGCGTGTGCCGCAGCCAGCTTTTCGCGTGCCTCGCCGGCAAACCATTGTGCGTCGGCAAGGGCATGAGCCGCGGCATCGGCGGCGACCTGCAGGTCGTTTGCCTGCTTGTCGAGTGCGGCGAGCTGTGCGGCCACCGCGTTGCGCTGCTCCCACGCGTCGCGGGCGAGCGCGCCTGCCTTGTCGGCGACCTCGGTCTTTGCGACAACGTCCGCCTTGCATTGCTCGGCATGGGCCTCCGCGGCCTTTTCTTCCTCGAGACGCTGCTCAGCCGCTGCCTTGACGTCTTCCAGATGGCCAGCGGCGATATCCGCGCGCGTCTTGACATAGTCATACTTGCGGCGCGCGAGGCCGGCGGGTTCAAGCAGGGCGGGAAGGAACTGCTCGGCCATCTGCTGCCACCAGCCCCAGGAATGGGTCACGTCGTAGCCCCAGTATTCGAAGGTCGCCTCGAGCCCGCGCTCTGCCGCGAGGGTATCCAGACGACGCTGGGTCTCGATGCCCTGCTCGTCCGGGGCCTGGCCGCAGACGAAGGCGATCGGCAGTGCCTTGAGGGTCTCGATCTGGGCATCGGACAGGGTCTCCAGCAGGTCAATCGGCGAGCAGGAAAGCCACTCGTCGTTTGCGACGCCGTCGGAGTAGAAGCGCGCGTCATAGGCGCCGGAGAGGGCCAGCAACCCGCCCCATCGCGACGGGTCGCGGAAGAGCACCGCAGCCGCGTTGGTGGCGCCGACGCCGCAGCCGGCCAGAATCGGCTTGGCGGAGGAACCGTTTGTCTTGCCAACATAGGTCAAAAGCTCGTCGGCCACAAACGAAAGGTAGCCGCTCTGGCGCTCGGCTCGGTAGTCGAGGTCGGAATTGCGGGCGTACCAGCTCTGGGCGTCGGCAGAGTCCACCGCGAAGAGCTGCACCTTGCCGTCGTCGATGAGGGACGCGATGGCATCGACCATGCCGCCGTTTTCCCAGCTGCCCGCGGAGAAGTCAAAGGTCGGGAAAGCGATGACCGGCACACCCCGTGTGCCGTAGACGATTACGTCGAACTCGCTGTCAAGGTCATGGCTCGGAAGTGTGATGTCAAAGCTTTCCATGAGTGCCCTTTCGTCTGCGGTGCGGCTCCGATGACGTGCTCAACCTTTCACATTCTAGCGCAGCGCATCCGCGGAAATCCAAGGCGTCGGTGTAGTGCATATATGGCATCCTGTCTTTGGCAAGGGTAATGATTACGTAAGCGATGTCTCGCCGGGGCGCGCGATCGCAAGGCTCGTGAGCCCCCAAGACCCACCTCGTCCCAAAGGGGCTGTCGATGGACAAATACAACTTCTATACCGGCAAGGAATTCTACGCGCAGGACTGGCTCGGCGCGCACGTCACGGACGGCGGGACGGTCTTTCGCACCTTCGCTCCGGCGGCGGAGGGCATCGTCGTCGCGGGCGACTCCGGCGAGTGGGTGATGCACAAGGTCATGGACGGCAATTTCTGGGAGGCCTACGCGCCGGGCGTGGGCTACGGGGAGCACTACCTCTACCGCATCTACCATGCCGGCTCGATGCAGGAGCATTGCGACCCGTACGGCTTTGCGATGGAGCTGCGTCCGGCCTGGCGCTCGATCGTGTGCGACCTGAGTTATACGTGGCACGACGACGATTGGATGCAGACTCGCCGCGCCGGCGGAGCCGAGGCTACCTACGGCGAGCCCATGAACATCTACGAGATGAACCTGGGCAGTTGGCGCAAGAAGTCGGGCGACCAGGTCTCCGACGACCCCGCCGACTGGTACACCTACAGCGAGCTGGCTGAGTCGCTGCCCTCCTACCTGCAGGAATCCGGCTACAACTGGGTGGAGTTCATGCCGCTGTCGGAATACCCCTTCGACGGCAGCTGGGGGTATCAGCCCACGGGCTTCTTTGCCGCGACGAGCCGCTACGGCACGCCGACGCAGCTGATGGAGCTGGTGGACGCGCTGCATCAGGCGGGCATCGGCGTGCTGCTGGACTTTGTGCCCGTGCACTTCGCGACCGACGCGTACGGCTTGGCCAATTACGACGGCACCCCCCTCTTCGAGTACCCCAACGACGTCATCGGCGTCTCGGAGTGGGGCAGTCACAACTTCATGCACTCGCGCGGCGAGACCTGCTCCTTCCTGCAGTCCGCCGCCAATTTCTGGGTCGGCGCCTACCACCTGGACGGCCTGCGCCTCGACGCCATCTCGCGCATCATCTACTGGCAGGGCGACGAGGCCCGCGGTGTCAACGGCAACGCGGTCGACTTCATGAAGACGTTCACATCCGGCGTGCGCAGCCTCAACCCCGGCGCGGTCATGATCGCCGAGGACTCCACCAATTTCGACGGCACGACGCGACCGGTGGACCAAGGCGGCCTGGGATTCGACTACAAATGGGACATGGGTTGGATGCACGACACGCTCGAGCTCTTCCAGCTGGAGCCGGCGCACCGCCCGGGCAACTACCACAAGCTGTCCTTCTCGATGATGTACTTCCGCAACGAGCGCTACCTGATGCCGCTGTCCCACGACGAGGTCGTGCACGGCAAGGCGACCGTCCTGCAGAAGATGCACGGCGACTACGAGGAGAAGTTCCCGCAGGGCCGCACGCTCTACATGTACATGATGGTGCATCCCGGCAAAAAGCTGAACTTCATGGGCTCCGAGATCGGCCAGCTCCGCGAGTGGGACGAGAACCGCGAGCAGGACTGGTTCCTGCGCGAGTATCCGATGCACGACAGCTTCTACCGCTACTGCTGCGACCTCAACCACGCGTATCTCGAGCATCCCGCGCTCTGGTCCGAGGACTACGATGAGGACGGGTTCCAGTGGCGGCAGGTCGACGACACGGACCGGTCCACCTATGCGATCGAGCGCCGCGGTACAGCCGGCACGACACCTGGCGGCTCGAGTGCAGATGCAACAGCGCCTGCAACGGAACGCCTCCTCTGCGTGCTCAACCTCTCCGACCAGCCCTGGCCCGCATACGAGGTCGACGCGCCCGACGCAAGCTCGGCGGTCGAGCTGCTCAACACCGACTGGGACATCTACGCCGGCAAGACACCCACGCCCGCTTGCAAGGCATCCAAACGCGCCGGAGAGAAGCCCGCACACGCAAAAGAAGACAAGACCCTCGCCGATCTCACGCTCCCGATCAAGAACGGCCGTCTTACGCTCGATATGCCTCCCTACTCCGGGCGTCTCTTCTTGCTCAAGTAGAGCTAGCAAGCAAGGCAAAGAAGTACTTCGAGCTCGATAGCTCAAGGGAAACCGGCGACAACCGCCAACCAGCGTCACCCATACGCGCCAGCTGGCGGTTGGCGTCACACATCATGACTATTCGAACGATAAGATTAAGAAGTACCGTGTCGGTACACGCCAGTATGGGGCGTGATATATCGTGGTCCCCATACGGATTCCGCATCTGCTGCGGGA
>Ga0256404_1000207_pt1 | contig 148753 bp, 115 predicted proteins | sample RumenRJG_01DNA_FD_185990 | JGI IMG/M metagenome (GOLD analysis project Ga0256404, IMG submission 185990) | Bovine rumen microbial communities from Lethbridge, Alberta, Canada - RJG_01 | ecosystem: Host-associated > Mammals > Digestive system > Stomach > Rumen | place: Canada: Alberta...
TCAGACCGAAGTGAATGTTGAAGCCGTGAGCAAACATCAGCATATCGCCGGCCTTGAGGTTGGGCTCGATGTCCTTCTTGTACATAGCGGCCTGCTTCTCATCGTTGATCAGGATCATGATGATGTCAGCCATCTTGGCTGCCTCAGCAGTATTGTAAACGGTGAGTCCCTGAGCCTCAGCTTTAGCCTTGGACTTGGATCCCTCATAAAGACCTACGATGACGTTGCATCCGGACTCCTTGAGGTTGAGTGCGTGCGCATGACCCTGGCTGCCGTAGCCGATAATAGCGATTGTCTTGCCTTCCAGTACTGACAGGTTGCAGTCTTCCTGGTAATAGATCTTAGCTTCTGACATTTTTCTTTTCCTCCATAAAATCTTTTTGTATCTCTACCGGGCCAAAAGATAGCAGGTCCGGACAGAAAACGTAGTGAGGGGCCTTCATGGGCCGCTGACATCAGGTCGAATCAGACCAGCTTGTCGAGATAGATGACGTTCTTGGTACCTCTTCCAAGACCTGCGACGCCGGTCCTGGCAAGTTCCAGGATTTCATAGCCGCTGACAAGTTTCAGGAATGCGTCCACCTTGCCGGAATTTCCGGTGACCTCGATCATAAGGCTCTCGTTGGAAACATCGATGATATTGCCTCTGAAAATATTGGTGAGGGCGATCACGTTCTCTCTCTGGTCCGCGTTTGCCCTGACCTTGATCATGGCCAGCTCGCGGAAAACGCTCTCATCCGGCTTGAGTTCATGGATATCCCTTACGTCCACAAGCTTCATGACCTGCTTCTCGATCTGCTCCATGATATCGTTGTCGCCGGAAGTCACTACCGTGATCCTGGTAATAGTAGGTTCTGCTGTGACTCCTGCTGTAATACTCTCGATGTTATATCCTCTTCTGGAGAACAGTCCGGCAATACGGCTCAGTACGCCGGAGTTGTTGTCGGCGAGGATCTGGAACACCTTTATGCTGTTCGCTTCACTCATTTCATCTTTTCCCTTCATTTGATGAATTTGGTTCATTCATCCGATGAATATTTTTAATGTTTTGCCAAATTGCAACTATTATAACGCTCCGCCATTGTCAAGTCAAACCCAAATAGACACGCAGACTGTTATTTGCCCTGCTCACTGCACTTGAGAAGCGCCAGAGTGCCGGTCCTCGCGATCTCGATGATGCTGACCGTGCGCAGCGTGTCCAGAAAGATCTGGACTCTCTCGGGCGTGTCGCACATCTGGATGGTCATCATAGTCTTGGACATATCCACTATTTTGGCATCCATGATCTCGCAGTTCTCCATGATATCCTTGCGGTTCGTGCGGTTGTAGCGCACTTTGACCAGCATCAGCTCGCGGTTGATGCTCTCCGTCTCGTCGAAAGTCTTGACCTTGATCACATCGAGCTTCTTGTTGAGCTGCTTCTCGATCTGCTCGAGAGTCCTGCGGTCCCCGCTGGAAACGATCACCATATTGGAGACGTTCTTGTCCTCGGTCTCTCCCACGGCAAGGGAGTCGATATTAAAGCATCTGCGCCAGAACAGCCCCGCGACCTTGCACAGCACACCGGACCGGTTCTCGACCAGAACAGAATAAATTCTCTTCATAACTGATTCCTCTTTCTGTTATCCGCCCAAAAATCGCATGATCCGCGCCTGTTTTTGCCAAAACAGAGCGCAGCTCCGGATCAGACCACCAGCTTCGGGTCGATGATCACTTCAAGGAGTGTCGACTCGTCATCGGAAAGGAACTTCTCGATTCCGCTGTCCATGTCTTCCACGGCCGCAATCTGCTGATAGCGGATCCCGTAAGCTTCCGCGAGCTTTCTGAAATCCGGGATCGAGTCTCCCAGATCGATGACCGAATAGCGGTCCTGGTAGGTAAAATGCTGATACTGGCGGACCAGTCCCAGAACGTTGTTGCGAAGCACAACGATCTTGACCGGCACGTTGTACTGCTTCATGGTGGCGAGTTCCATCATGGTCATCTGGAAGCCGCCGTCTCCGCATACAGCCACGACCTGTCGGTCGGGAGCTCCGAGCTTGGCGCCCAGCGCGGCCGGCACAGAATAGCCCATGGTACCCATTCCGCCGCTAGTGAGGAACCGGCTGTTCTCCTTGATCACACAGTTGGCGCAGGACCACAGCTGGTTCTGGCCGACGTCCGCGACGTAAATCGCGTCGTCCTTCATGGCTCTGGACAGGCGCTTGATGAAGATCTCCGGATTGACCATGAGCGCGTTGATCTCCTGCTCCGTCAATGTGGAGGAGTACATGTGGCGCTTCCTTCTGGAAGCGTTCTGCGTGTCATCCTTGTAGCCGTCCAGCTTGTCGATCCAGAGCGAATAGTCCGCTTCGATCTCCGCCTTGTTGAACTCCTCGAAGACATGCGCGATGTCGCCTACCAGAGGAATGGTAGGACCCGCGTTCTTGCCGATCTCTGCCGGATCGACGTCAATATGGACCAGAACTTTATTCTCTGTGATCAGATCGGGCTGGCTGATCGTGCGGTCCGCGACGCGCGCGCCCACCATGATGATCATATCCGAATCATTCATGGCCCGGTTGCCGTACGCCTGCCCGTTATTTCCGACCATTCCGTAGAAAAGGAAGTGGTTGGTGGGAAGCACGCCAAGTCCCATCATGGTGCACACCACCGGGATATCGTTGTTCTCGACAAATGTGCGCACCTGCTGCTTCGCGCCCTTGCTCAGGTGCACGCCGCCGCCGACGCAGATGATCGGTCTCTTGGCCTTCTGCAGTTCCTTGATCACTTTTTTGATCTGAACGGCGTGGCCGGTGACAGTGGGCTTGTAAGTGCGGATGCTCACCGTCTCGGGGTAGGAAAACTTGCGGATCTCCGCTTTCTGGATATCGATCGGGATATCGATCAGAACAGGACCTTTTCGTCCCGTGCCGGCGATATGGAAAGCTTCCTTAATGATCCTCGGAATATCCGAGGCCTTGCGCACAATATAGCTGAATTTGACGAAGGATTCGCAGGCGCCGGATACATCGACCTCCTGGAACACATCGCTTCCCATCAGGGACGAGTCCACCTGTCCCGTAATGCAGACCAGCGGAATGCTGTCCGCAAAGGCAGTGGCGATTCCCGTGATCAGATTCGTCGCGCCGGGGCCGCTGGTAGCAACAGCGACGCCCACCTTCCCGGTGATCCTGGCGTATCCGCTGGCCTCATGAGCCGCGTTCTGCTCCTGCCTGACAAGGATCGTCTTGATATTCGTGTCAAGAATACTGTTGAAAAAAGGGCAGATCGCCACTCCGGGATACCCGAAGACGTATTCGACTCCCTCGAGTTCGAGGCATTTCACAATTGCATCTGCTGCTATCATCTATCATCCTCCCGATGCCTGGCCGATCAGCTCTTAACCAGTTTGAAGCTCTTCTTTCCTCTCTTGACAAGCTTACCGTCTTTGAGCTCATCTTTTGTAAAGACCGCCTTGAAATCCTGGACCTTTTCGCCGTCGACAGTTACGCCGCCCTGAATGACATCGCGGCGCGCGTCGCCTCTGGACTTCTCGAGGCCCGCTTTTACGAGGATGGTCAAAATATCGACCTCTCCGTTCTCACCAAAATCCTCCGCCGCGAGAACTGCGGTGGGGACATTGTCCATGCTGCCGGGCGTAGCCGCGCTGAACAGCGCTTCCGCGCCTGCTTTGGCCTTTGCCGCCTCATCGCTCCCGTGTACCAGCGTGGTCAGCTCCTGCGCCAGGATCTCCTTGGCCGTGTTGAGCTGCGCGCCCTCCCACTTGTCCATCTCGTCGATCTGCTCGAGGGGAAGGAAAGTCATCATGCGCAGGCACTTGAGAACGTCTGCGTCGCCGATATTTCTCCAGTACTGATAGAAATCGTAAGGGGAAGTCTTGTCGGGATCCAGCCAGACGGCGCCCTTCGCTGTTTTGCCCATCTTCTTTCCTTCCGAATTGAGAAGGAGCGTGATGGTCATGGCGTAGGCGTCCTTGCCCAGCTTCTTGCGGATCAGCTCGGTGCCGGCCAGCATGTTGCTCCACTGGTCGTCGCCGCCGAACTGCATGTTGCAGCCGTAGGTCTTGTACAGGTTGTAGAAGTCGAAGGCCTGCATGATCATGTAGTTGAACTCAAGGAAGCTCAGACCTCTCTCCAGTCTCTGCTCGTAGCATCTTGCGCGGAGCATCTCGTTTACGCTGAAATGAGAGCCGATATCTCTCAGGAACTCGATGTAGTTGAGGTCCCTGAGCCAGTCCGCGTTGTTGACCATCATGGCCTTGCCCTCGCCGAACTCGATGAAGCGGCTCATCTGTTTCTTGAAGCATTCACAGTTGTGGTCGATCTGCTCGACGGTCATCATGGAGCGAAGATCCGTGCGGCCGGAAGGGTCGCCGATCATGCCTGTGCCGCCGCCTACGAGTGCCACGGGCTTGTTGCCTGCCTCCTGCAGTCTCTTCATGAGAAGCAGGGCCATGAAGTGGCCGACGTGCAGGGAATCCGCAGTGGGATCAAAGCCGATATAGAAGGTGGCTTTGCCGTCGTTGATCAGGTCTCTGATCTCGTCGGGATCCGTGAGCTGGGCCAGAAGGCCTCGCGCCTGCAGTTCCTCGTAGATTTTCATGTTCTTTTCCATTTCTTCTTGTCTCCTGTCTGATATATTAGTAACCAGCGCCTTAATCCTCCAGACGCATGGAGGCCGCCCGGTGCTGATATGTATTACTTTCAAAATAGCAAATTAGTAAATGTTATTTCTTGTCGCCAAGATCCAGCTTCTCGGAATTGGCCTTGAAGAGATAAGTCTTTCTCTCTGTGCCGCTAAGCAGTCTTCCAATGTTGGCCCTGTGTCTGTAGTAGGCCATAAATGTCAGGAAGAACTGGATCACATACATCTCGATCAGAGTCGCCTGGCTGGCGGGGGCGAACATCCCCATCTGTCCCTCGATGATCAACTGGATAAATGTGCCGCCGTAGACCATAAGAGATCCCAGGGACACAAATGTCGTTGTCAGATAGGGAATAAAGAACAGCAGGATGGATGAAGGAATGAAGCTCCAGTGATAGCCGAACGCAAATCCGGCCATGACGGCAACGCCCTTTCCTCCCTTGAAGTTCATGTAGAACGGGAAGTCGTGGCCCAGCACAACGCCCATGAAAGCCCAGGACTTGAGCAGATAGACCGACTCGGGGTGTGACTTTCCGAAGATCGCGCCGACCAGCAGCAGAGCGATCAGGCTCTTGAGCATATCTCCTACAAAGACCAGAAGGCCGGCCTTTGTTCCCAGAACGCGGATCGCGTTTGTCGTTCCGGCATTTCCGCTCCCGTATTCGCGGATATCGATTCCCTTCAATTTGCCGAGAATATAGGCTGTCTGGAAGTTACCGAATAAATAACCGATTGCAAGACATAAAAACCTGAGTCCGATCATCACAATACCTCCTTATAAACGGATTGATAGTGTTTTCTTTTTTACTTTTTGTCTTCGCTTCGTTCGCGCACGATAAACTTGAGCGGCGTTCCCTTAAAGCCGAACGCGTCCCGGATCCTGTTCTCGAGATAGCGCAGGTAAGAGAAGTGCATAAGCTCCTTCGAATTGACAAAGAGCACAAATGTAGGCGGCTTGACGCCGACCTGTGTTGAGTAGCGGATCTTGAGCATATGTCCTTTGTCACTGGGCGGCTGCTGCATGACGCAGGCCTCGTTGATGATCTCATTGAGAACGCCCGTCTGAATGCGCATGTTCTGGTTGGCGCTCACAAGGTCGATCTCATCGTAGAGCTTGGGCAGCCTCTGCCCTGTCTGCGCGGAGATAAAGACGATCTCCGCATAAGAGAGGAAGGACAGCACGGAGCGGATCTTGTCGGTGTATTTCTTTACGGAGTAATTGTCTTTCTCTACAAGGTCCCACTTGTTGACCGCGACGATGACGGCTTTGCCCCTTTCGTGGGCGATTCCGGCGATCTTGGCGTCCTGTTCGGTGATGCCCTCCTGGGCGTCGATCACGAGGATCGTGATATCCGCTCTCTCCACGGCGCCGACCGTTCGGACGATCATGTACCTCTCCAGGTCCTCTTTGATCTTGTTCTTGCGCCGCAGTCCGGCCGTGTCGATGAAAACATATTCCTTGCCGTCGTGCCGCACTCTCGTGTCGATGGCGTCTCTCGTCGTTCCGGCTATGTCGGAGACGATCACTCGGTTCTCTCCGATCAGCCTGTTTACGATGGAAGATTTGCCGACATTGGGCTTACCGACCACCGCCACATAGACCGCGTCGTCGTCGACTTCTTCTCCGGTCCCCGCCTTGAAGTACTTGACCACTTCATCGAGCATATCGCCGATTCCGGTCCTGTTTGCCGCGGAGATTGGATAGGGATCTCCGATTCCCAGGTTGTAGAACTCATATACGTCTGCGATCTGCTTGGTGGGGTTGTCCGTCTTGTTGACACACAGCACTACCGGTTTGTGCGCCCTGCGCAGCATATCCGCCACTCTCAGGTCCGAGTCCACCAGTCCTGTCTTCAGATCCACCATGAAGATGATCACATCCGCCATGTCGATCGCGATCTGGGCCTGCTCCCTCATCTGGGAGAGAATGACGTCGGAGGAGTCCGGCTCAATGCCTCCCGTATCGATCAGTGTAAAATCATAGTTCAGCCAGCTGCAGTCCGCGTAGATCCGGTCTCTGGTGACGCCCGGCGTATCCTCCGTGATGGAGATCTTTCTTCCCGCCAGGACGTTGAAGAGCGTCGACTTTCCCACGTTGGGTCTTCCGACCACCGCAACAATAGGCTTGTTTTTTCGTTTGCTCATTATATACCTTTCTGTTAAGAATCCATATGTCTCTCTATTTTATCCAATATGACTCTCAATGTAAAGCGAGCATTTTACTTGTATTTCTTGACTCGTGACAGTAGAATGATACTGGAATAAAGTGAATGATACTTCTTATTTACCAAAATATTCACAGACGAAGGAGATTTCATGGCTACAGATCACGTCCTGCATGACAAACTTGAACAGACAAGCAATCCCGTCGCGCCCCTGGCGTTGATCGTTCTTCCCTCCGCAGAGGAGTTCGGCGAGAAGATCAACGGCTGGATCCACTATTTCCGCGCGGGCGACCACAACGAGTACCGCGAAGATCCCACTTATGAGGGATATTATGAAGAAGACTACAGGCTTTCTCACGTGCTTCACCGCTTCTCTACGGGCGAAGGAAAAGCGGTCCTTGAGGATTCCGTAAGAGGCAAGGATGTCTTCATTCTCGTGGACATCACCAACTACTCCATCACTTATCAGATGAACGGTTTCACCAATCACATGTCTCCCGACGACCACTTCCAGGATCTCAAGAGAGTGATTTCCGCCATCAACGGCAAAGCTCACCGGATCAATGTCATCATGCCTTTCCTCTATGAAGGGCGCCAGCACAAGAGAAGCGGCAGAGAATCCCTGGACGCAGCAATCATGTACCAGGAGCTCTGCGATCTGGGTATTAAGAATTTCATTACATTCGACGCCCACGACCCCCGTATTCAGAACGTCAATCCCCTCGTTGATTTCAACAACTTCACATCCCCGTACCAGTTTCTCAAGTCCCTGATGCGCTCCGTTCCGGATCTGATCGTGGACAAGGACCACATCGTCGTGATCTCTCCCGACGAGGGAGCCCTCGACAGGACGGTCTATTTTGCCAACGTCATCGGTGCGGACACGGGTATGTTCTATAAGAGAAGAGATTACTCTGTGATTGTAAACGGCAAGAACCCGATCGTCGCGCACGAATTCCTGGGCACGGACCTCAACGGCAAGGATGCGATCATCATCGACGACATGATCTCCTCCGGCGGCTCCATACTGGACACCTCCCGCCAGCTCAAGGAGAAGATGCACGCCAAGAGAGTTTTCCTGTGCACCACCTTCGGCCTGTTCACGGACGGACTCGACGTTTTTGATGAAGCCTATGCCAAGGGCTATTTTGACAAGCTCGTCACCACGAATCTCACCTACCAGCCTGCGGAGCTGGCGGACAGGCCCTGGTTCGAGCCTGCAGACATGAGCAAATATGCCGCTATGATCATCGACTTCATCAACCACGATACCAGTCTCTCCAACATGCGCACTTCCACCGAGAAGATCCACGACATCATCGAGAAGATCAACCGCAACGAGCAGAGCGAATTCGAGCAGATGCAGTTCGAGCAGACGGAATTCTGATCTCAACCAAATAAGAGTATTGTAAAAACCCTTCTTCAGTGGAATATCCACCGAAGAAGGGTTTTTCTGAAGGCCTTTAAGCTTTTAAATCCTGTTCACGTCCCGCGGTGCGGACCTCTGCGCCGCATGCGGGCTGCCCCGCCGGCAGCATCTGCGTCTCCGCACCGGTATTACCATACCCTCCAGTGCGGTTTCGAACGCCCGTAGGGAATATAAGTAAACGCGTCCCGGATCCAGCGGATCTCCGCGCCGCTTTCTTCTCCCGAACTTTCTTCTCCCGAGAAGTCCGCCTGCTCCTCCGTTCTATCGTCCGCTTCCGGCCGCACCTGCGGACCTGCCGCGATGGCGATCACATCAAACCGGATGCTGGCCTCAAAAGGATCGATCCCTTTCTCGTGCATGTAGAAATCCGCGCATCGGCAGATTCTCTTCTGCTTGGCCGCGCCGACGGCTTCTTCTCCGCCTCCGCTCTTCTTTCCTCTCCTGCGCGCCTTCACTTCCGCGAAGATCAGCGTCTCGCCCTGCCGCCCGATTATATCGATCTCGGCCTCTCTGGACCGGAAATTTCTCTCGAGCACGGTGACGCCCCGCTCCTGCAGATACCCGGCGGCAAGATCTTCCATCCGGTTTCCCGTTTTCCTCAGGTTTTCTCTTTTCAACCCTGCACAATCCTCGTTATGAAGGACCTCCTGTGAATCGGACAAGGCCCGAATTCCCGGATTGCGTCCATGTGCTCCTTAGTCCCGTAGCCTTTATGCTTCGCGAAGCCGTACTCCGGGTACTTTTCGTCCATCTCCTCCATGATCCTGTCCCTGGTCACCTTGGCCAAAACAGAGGCCGCCGCAATGGAAATGCACTTGGCGTCTCCCTTGATCACGGGCACCTGCGGGATCTGTATCCCGGGGATGGTCACGGCGTCATTTACCAGTACCGTTGGCGGAACCTTCAGCTGGCTGATCGCCAGGCGCATGGCCTCATAAGTGGCCTGCAGAATGTTGATCTCATCGATCCGGGCGGGATCCACAAGCCCCACCGACCAGGCGAGAGCCTCCTCTTTGATCTGATCAAAGAGCATGTCTCTCTTTTTGGCCGAGAGTTTCTTGGAGTCATTGAGGTACAGAATGTCGTGGTCCGCGGGCAGAATGCACGCGCCGGCGGCCACCGGTCCTGCCAGCGGTCCCCTGCCGGCCTCGTCAATGCCGGCGATCACAAGTAGGTCCGTATTCAATACAGACGAGCCCAGAGCTTCCCTGACAAGCCCGTTCTCGAACTCCCGCATTCCCCGGATCCGTTCTTTCTCCAGTTCCAGTTTGATCTTCTGTTTCTCAGTCATCTCACCCTCGCTGTCACTTATTCGTCAGCAGCCCGAACTGGTCAAACGGATACAGGCGCAGCCACGCCCTTCCTATGATAATGGACCGCGGCACATTTCCGACCTCGTTGTAGCGGCTGTCCAGGCTCACCTCTCTGTTGTCTCCCAGGACAAAATATTCATCGTCCCCGAGCACGATCTGCCCGGTGCGCTCCTGAGGCCGCGTCTGTCCGTACCCGTAATTCTCTTCGAGAACTTTCCCGTCGATCAGGATCGTTCCGTCATCGGCGATCTCCACCGTCTCTCCGGGCATTCCGATTATCCTTTTTATGTAGTACTCGCCGGCCGGTCCGTGGGGAAAAACGACGATTTCAAATCGCTCCGGCTCCCGGAAGCGGTACGTGATCTTGTCCGTGATCAGCTGGTTGCCGTCCTCCAGGGTCGGCACCATAGAGGTTCCGATGACCTCCGTCCGCTGTCCGACATAACGGACAATGAGAAAAGAGAGAAGGAGTACGGCCGCTATATAAAGAACATTGGAGATGATCTCCCTCATCTTCCCGTTATTGCTCTCATTTTCTTTCACTTTCGTCCCCTCCCTGCGGCGGCATTTCCAGCGAGATCCTTCCGGTCTTTCCGTTTCGGAAATCGTCCAGGACCAGCTTGGAGGCCCTCTGATAGTCCGCTTCTCCGCCGGCCTTTAAGAGGTTGCGCGCCAGCGCGATCTTAGTCAGGAGCTGTACGTTGTCCATGGGAAGTTCCCAGATCTCACCCTCCGGCGCATAACGGCCGGTCAGTAGAGACGGATACTCGCGCTGCAAAAAATCGAGCAGCTCCAGGGACAGCTCCTGCTCTTCCAGAAGTTCCTGGCGGATGGCTCCCGTCAGCGCCAGGTTGACGCCGACCTGCCGGTCCTCAAACTTGGGCCACAGAATACCGGGAGTGTCGAGGAGCTCAAGGTTCTTGTTGAGTCGGATCCACTGCTTGCCGCGCGTCACGCCGGGCTTGTTCCCCGTCTTGGCGCTGGCCTTTCCCGCGAAGGAATTAATAAATGTAGATTTGCCCACGTTGGGAATTCCCACGACCATGGCCCTGAGAGGACGTCCGACTATGCCTCTGCGCTTATCCCTCTCTCTTTTGGCGGCGCACGCCTTTTCCACGTACGCCTTGATCTTCTCATTGGCTTTTCGGGTCCGCGCGTCCATGGCGATCACCATGAAGCCTTTGTCCTCGAAATAATTCTGGAACAGAGCGGTCCTCGCGGGATCCGCCATGTCCGCCTTGGTCATCAGAAGGATTCGGGCTTTGTTCCCGCACAGCGAGTCTATGTCCGGATTGCGGCTGCTCAGCGGGATCCTCGCGTCAGCGAGCTCGATCACCAGATCGACAAGTCCGATATTTTCCTGCATCATCCTGCGGGCCTTTGTCATATGCCCCGGATACCACTGATAATCCATCCGGTGTCCTCCTTTGTAATATCCAAAACACTCAAAAACTCACGGCGAGCAAACTCTCCGTTCCTTATTTTGAGCATTTTTCCAAGGTGCTGAATATAAAACAAATGCCGCACTGCATTCACAGCGCGGCATACCATAAATCTCGCTTTAATGATCAGCGGTCGTTCAGAGCCTTTACCTTGGCCTTCTTGCCGCTCAGGCTGCGGAGGTAGTTGAGCTTCGCTCTTCTGACCTTACCACGTCTCACAACGTCAACCTTCTCGACGTTGGGGCTGTGCAGAGGCCATGTCTTCTCAACACCGATTCCGCTGGATTCCTTGCGGACAGTGAAAGTGGTTCTGGGGCCGCCGCCCTGGATCTTGAGAACTGTACCCTCGAAGATCTGGATTCTCTCGCGGTTACCCTCTTTGATTCTGTTGTGTACACGTACTGTGTCACCGACGCTGAACTGAGGAGCATTCTCCTTCAGCTGTTCTTTTTCGAGTTCTTTGATGATTTCGTAGTTCATTTTAATCTCCTTATACTGGGGACGTTCTTGCCGTTATGCTCCGCCTTACGGGCCGCAGCAGAGGACCGTCTACGATTTTGGACATGTTGTCAACGCAACATTAGTACTTTACCACAAGGAAAGCAGATATGCAAGCCCTAATATCAGCCCTTTCTCTTTCCTTTCTTCTCCGCTTCCGGATGCTCTTCCATGTATTTTTCATACAGATCCGGTCTTCTCTCTTTTGTCCTCTTAAGGGACTGCTCCCTGCGCCACTGGTCCACTTTGGCGTGGTCTCCCGACAGAAGGACGGCCGGGACCGCCTTGTCTCTCCAGACCTCGGGGCGCGAATACTGCGGATATTCCAGCAGTCCGTTCATAAAGGAATCCGTGTCCGCCGACACGCCGTTCCCCAGCACTCCCGGGATCAGCCTCGAGACCGTGTCGATGACCACCATAGCCGGCAGCTCACCGCCTGTCAAAACATAGTCCCCGATTGAGATCTCGTCCGTCACGACTTCCTCGAGCACCCTCTCATCGATGCCCTCGTAGTGACCGCAGAGAATGATCAGGTTCTCCTCCTGCGCCAGCTCCTTCGCCTTCTCCTGGGTGAAAATACTTCCCTGCGGCGTCATGTAGACAACTCTCGCCGGCTTCTCAAGGCCGCTCTGCACCGCCATGCAGGCGTCATAGACAGGCTGCGCCTGCATCAGCATGCCGGCTCCGCCGCCGTACGTGTAATCGTCCACTTTTTTGTGCTTATTCGCGGCGTAGTCCCGAATATTGACCGCGCTCAGACTGACGAGCCCCTTCTGCATCGCTCTTCCGGTTATGCTCGTGCTCAGTCCCTGCTCGATCATCTCGGGAAACAGCGTCAAAACATAGAAATTCATCAGAGATTCTCCAGTCCGGGAAGAAGGTGGACCTTCATTGTTCCCTCTTCAAGATTTACATCGAGAATACACTCCGGAATCGCCGGGATCAGAATGCTCTTTCCGCTCTCGCTCCGGACGTCATAGACGTTGTTGGCGCCGGTCTCGATCACGTCCTTGATCTCTCCCAGCTCTCTCCCGTCATCCGTTGTGACTTTGAGCCCCAGCAGATCCGGGATAAAGTATTCCCCTTCCTCCAGTTCGATCGCGTCCTCTCTGGGGATCAGCAGTTCCGCTCCCTTGAGCCGTTCCACATCCTCGATCCTGTCCATCTCTTCAAAGCCCAGGATCACAAATTTTTTGAAGAATTTGACGCTTCGGATCTTGAGAGTCCTCTCCTCGCGTCCTGTATCCATTATGACCTGTTTCAGGTCCAGGAATCTCCTCGGCTCATCGGTCGTGGGGAAGACCTTGACCTCACCGCGAAGTCCGTGTGTACCGGCGATCACGCCTACTCTGAATCTTGTTACCATATTTTCCCTTTTTGACAAAAGAAGCGGCAGCGAGTACCCGCTGCCGCCGCATAATAAGCTTTAAGCTATTCAATCGGCTGCTCAGTCGATGTCCACATCCACTCTGATATCCTCTCGGGAGGCTGCAGCCTTGACGACAGAACGGATCGCCTTAGCGATTCTGCCCTGTTTGCCAATGACTTTGCCCATGTCAGAAGGTGCGACATGAAGCTGGATCCGGATGTTCTTGCCTTCTTGCGTCTGCGTGACGACAACTTCATCGGGATGATCGACAAGCGCCTTGGCGATCAATTCAACTAATTCTCTCATAAATATTCCTTCCGACTGTCAGGTCCGAACTTAGCGATCACAAAGGATCACAATTATTTTACGCCGGCCTGCTTGAACAGCTTCTTAACAACAGTAGTGGGCTGTGCGCCGTTGGCGATCCACTTCTTAGCTGCCTCAGCGTCAACCTTGACCTCTGCGGGATCTGTATTGGGATTGTAGGTTCCGATCTCCTCGATAGCTCTGCCGCTCCTGGGAGTGGATGCCTCAGCTACCACGATTCTGTACATCGGTACCTTCTTCTCACCGATTCTCTTCAATCTGATCTTAACTGCCATGACTTTGATTTCCTCCTTAAGAAAATGATTGCTTTGTTTGGTGTGCCTTTGGCCGTCATAGTGCCGGGCACGATATTTTGAACAGAATAAACTTCTGATTCATACATTTGTTATTGCGACGGATCAGGAACTCAGAAGGGGAATCCTCCTCTTCCTCCCATGCCGCCCATACCGCCGAATCCACCCATGCCGCCCATGCCGCCGAACGGATTGGCGTTTCTGCGCCTCTTGCCTTTCTTGCCGCCGGCCTGCTTCATCAGCTTGGACATCTGGTTGAACTGCTTGATAAAGCGGTTGACCTCCGCGATGTCGTTGCCGGAGCCCTTGGCGATCCTGTACTTGCGCTGGGGCGTCAGGAGTTTCGGATTCATGCGCTCTTCCGGAGTCATGCTCAAGACGATCGCTTCCGTGCGCTTGAGCTGTTTGTCGTCGATGACGCTCTCGAGCTGGTCTTTCTTGAGCCCGAGACCGGGAAGCATTCCCAGAACACTTGAAAGGCCGCCCATTTTCCTCATCTGCTTGAGGCTGTTGAGGTAATCGTTGAAGTCGAACTTGCCTTTCTTGAGGTGGGAGACCATGTCCCGACTCTCCTGCTCATCCTGCTTGTCCAGCGTCTGCTGGGCCTTGTCGATGAGAGTGAGCACGTCGCCCATGCCCAGGATTCGTCCCGCCATACGGTCGGGGTAAAACTGTTCGAGGTCTGTCAGTTTCTCGCCCATACCTACGTACAGGATGGGCTTGCCTGTGACCGCCTTGATCGACAGCGCCGCACCGCCTCGGGTGTCGCCGTCCATCTTGGAAAGGATCACGCCGTCTACGCCGACCTTCTCATCGAAAGTCTTGGCGACGTTGACCGCTTCCTGACCGGTCATGGCGTCAACTACCAGGATGGTCTGGTGTACCGTGACTGCCTTCTTGATGTCCTCGAGCTCTTTCATCATCGCCTCGTCGATCTGCAGACGTCCTGCCGTATCGAGGATGACGAGATTCTCTTTATTCTTGGTCGCGTGCTCGATCGCCGCCTTGGCAATATCGGCGGGATCGTGCTTGTCGCCCATGGTGAAGACTTCGACGCCCTGCTTTTCTCCGTTGACCTGCAGCTGTTTGATAGCTGCCGGACGGTAGATGTCCAATGCGACCAGCAGAGGCTTCTTGCCTTTCTGCTTGAACTTGCCGGCGATCTTGGCGGCCGTCGTGGTCTTACCTGCACCTTGCAGACCGACCATCATGATGACTGTCATCTGTTTGCCGGGCTGCAGCTCGAGCTCCGTGGTCTCGCTTCCCATCAGCTCGGTCATCTCTTCGTTTACGATCTTGATGACCATCTGCGCGGGATTGAGGCCGCTCATGACCTCTTCGCCGACTGCCCTCTCCTGTACGGAGTTAACAAACTGTTTGACCACCTTGAAGTTTACATCCGCTTCAAGAAGCGCCATCTTGACTTCGCGCATGGCGGCCTTGACATCGCTCTCGGTGAGCTTACCCTTGCCGCTCAGTTTACTGAATATGCTGTTTAGCTTTTCTGTTAAGCTGTCAAATGCCATATAGACGTTCCTTTTTGTGGTGTTAGCAGCCGCTGTCGTCGTGTCCGGGTCTGATCAGGATTCCAGATCCGAACAGATTTCTTCCGCGATTCCCAGCAGTACGGACGCCTGCGTCCGGGGAATCTCTCCCGAAGAAGCCATCGTCCGCAATTTCTCGGCGGACTCCCTGATCTTGCCAAAGCGTCTGATCATTCCGAGCTTCTTCTCGTACTCCCGCATGATCGCTGTGCATCTTCTCACAAGATCATGCACCGCCTGCTTGCTGACGCCTTCCGCCTCAGCGACTTCATTCAATGATAAATTGTCATAGACGACCTTCTCGTAGATCTTCTGCTGATGCCCGGTGAGAAGCGAGCCGTAAAAGTCATACAGAAGGCCCTGTTCAACGATCTTTTCCATCACCTGACCTATATTACATTCACGGCGGTCAGGTGTCAAGTGTTTTTTCTTTACCTGTAAACAAACCGGCACCCCGTGAGATTAAACAAAAATCTGAGGGGAGCTTGCTCATCCTCAGATTTTTGTTTAATCTCACGGGGCGGACAAGGAGCGAAGCTCCTTCGGACGCCACAGTCCCGAAATGCGGAGCATTTTGGGACTGGGTGCCGGATCTGACGCTTTATCCCGTGAATTCACTCACTCACACTGACACTCAAATCCAGCGCCACATCCCCTTCAATGCCGTTAACAGTCCCTTTCAGGCTGTACTGCCAGCACCTGAAATTGTAAGGGAAATACAGATAATCGCCGTAATCCGCGATCCATTTGTCAAATTTTTCAAGTTCATTCATATTAAGAAGCATGTGAAACCCGGCTGTATTGGAGTAGATCACAGGCTCATACCCTGCCTTCCGGACTGTGCTGCAGAAAGCCTTGACTCCCTGCGTCCATTCCTCTCTGGTATGGCCGCTGAGTGAACTGGAATTGTCGGGAATCTGTACGCGCACCGCGATGGGCGCTCCCATCTCCTGCTGCGTCATTCCCAGATGCTCCAGAACGAAATCTGCGATCTCCTTCGCTTCTTCTTCGCCGGCCGCGTCCAGATCCACGTAACAGCCGGTCCGGATTCCGACCGATTTGGCGCCGCGTATGTTCTCTTCGAACATCTCGTCCGCCTCCAGTTCTCCGTCACCGTTTCTGACCGCGGCCCGGATCATGGCGAACGCGATCCTGTCTTCTGAGACTTTCTCCCAGTCGATTTCCCCGTTCAGTGAGGAGACATCGATGCCTCTGTTTACTTTGACCCCGAGATTATCTCCTATGTATTCCATTCCTCCGTCCGCGGTGAGCTTGAAATCCGTCGCCGAAAAAGGATTCTTCCGCAGATTTCTGTCAACGGGATAGAAATAGTACCGCCCTTCCCACATGACGACCAGGTCCCCCGGGAACAGGTCGCGGAGCATGGAGATCGTACTGTTGCCTGACTCAAAGGATGACTGTATGTCGAGCAGGATTCTGTTGCGCTCCTGCTCGGAGGCTTCATATTTAATCTTCTCGATCTGCCCGTCCGTGTAGACGGTTCCCTCGATCTTCGTCTCGTTGCGCAGCCTTTCAAGGCGTGCAAACAGGATCGCCGACATGGCCAGGGAGGCCATCGTAATCAGGCACATAAAAAGTATGTTCAAAAAATAGAACACCTTTCTGTGGTTCGAATTATATTTATCAGTTTCCCTTTTTTCCATTAAGAAACTCTCCTCAGATACTCACCGCCGCCTGTCTGACCGCATAACCTGCGTCAGACAGTGCCTTGATGATCTGATTCTTGTGCTCGGTGCCGAATGCTTCCAGTGTGATCCGAAGTTCCACAGCCGCATTTCGGTTGATGGATACAAACTGATTGTGCTCAAGCTTAATGACATTTCCGCCCACTTCGGCGATGATGCCCGATACCCTGTGAAGCTCGCCCGGCTTGTCAGGGAGAAGAACGGAGACCGTGAAGATCCTGTCTCTCATGATCAGTCCCTGCTGCACAACGCTTGACATGGTGATCACGTCCATATTGCCGCCGCTCAGGATGGATACCACTTTTTTGCCCTTGCAGTCCAGCTGTTTGAGCGCCGCCACTGTCAGAAGGCCGGAGTTCTCGACGATCATCTTGTGGTTCTCCACCATATCCAGGAAGGAGACGACCAGATCTGAGTCCGGAACGGTGATCACGCCGTCGAGATTCTTCTGCAGGTAGGGGAAGATCTGTGTTCCGGGCGTCTTGACAGCCGTGCCGTCCGCTATGGTGTTGATCTGCGGAAGTGTTACCACTTCACCTGCCTCCAGGGATGCCTTGAGGCAGGCTGCTCCCTCGGGCTCTACAGCGTATACTTTCGCGTTGGGCCGCAGCATCTTCATGAGTGTGGAGACGCCTGTCGCCAGCCCGCCTCCGCCTACCGGCACCAGGATGATGTCGACGAGGGGCAGGTCCTTGATGATCTCCATGGCGATCGTGCCCTGGCCGGTGGCGACATCGGGATCGTCGAAGGGATGAATAAAGGTATATCCGTGTTCCTCGGCCAGTTTGTAGGCTTGGTCGCAGGCCTCGTCATAGACGTCGCCGTACAGAACGACCTCGGCTCCCAGCGCTTTGGTCCGGTTCACCTTGATCAGAGGCGTTGTAGTGGGCATTACGATCACCGCCTTTGCACCGAACTGTTTTGCCGCATAAGCGACGCCCTGCGCGTGATTGCCGGCGGAAGCCGTGATCAGGCCCCGGTCTCTCTCCTCCTTGCTCAGCGTGCTGATCTTGTAGTAAGCGCCGCGAACCTTGTAGGCACCGGTCCTCTGTCGGTTCTCCGGCTTAAGATAAACCTTACCTCCGGTCCTCTCGCTGAAATAGTCCGAATAGATCAGCGTTGTATCCAGCGTAACTTTCGATACGGCTTCGCAGGCCTCCTCGAATTTCTCAAGCGTCAGTTTGTCTTCCAATCCCATGTTAAAAATCCTTTCTTTTCCGGGGTGCTGTTTAAATATCAGTAGAATATCGCATCCACAAACTGGTCGGGATTAAACTTCTGCAGATCCTCAATTGCCTCTCCGACGCCGATAAATTTGACCGGAATGCCCAGTTCCGCCTGCACCGCGATCGCGATGCCGCCCTTGGCCGTGCCGTCCATCTTGGTGAGCACGATGCCCGTCAGGTTCGTGACACTGGCGAATTCCCTTGCCTGGAAGATCGCGTTCTGGCCTGTCGTTCCGTCCAGGACGACCCAGTTCTCCCTGTAGCACCCGGGATACTCTCTCGTGATGATCCGGTCGATCTTCTCCAGTTCCTTCATGAGATTCTTTTTGTTGTGAAGGCGGCCCGCCGTATCAATAAGAAGGATGTCCGTCCTTCTCGCTTTGGCGGCCTGCACCGCGTCATAGACGACTGCGGCAGGATCCGAGCCTTCCGCGGCACCGATGATATCGACGCCCGCTCTCTTGGCCCACTCGCTCAACTGCTCATTCGCCGCCGCGCGGAAGGTGTCCGCACTGGCGATCAGCACTCTTTTGCCCTGTTTTTTGTAATTTGCCGCGAGCTTCCCCACGGACGTGGTCTTTCCCACGCCGTTGACGCCAATCACAAGGATCACCGCCGGTCCCTTCTCGAAATCGTAGGCGTCCTTGCTCTGTTTCATCTTGTTTCTGATCCCCAGAATCAGTTCCTGACGGCAGTCGGGACAGTATTTGATCCGCTCATCCTTCACCTTCTGCCGGAGGTCATCCAGCAGCTCTTCCGTCGTCTGTACGCCGATATCTCCCATGATCATGGTCTCTTCGAGTTCCTCAAGGAATTCCTCGCTGACTTTTTCATACCCGTAAGTATTGAAAATGATATCCATGTTGTCGGAGATGTTTGCTTTTGTTTTGCTAAGGCCCTTTTTGAGCCGTTCAAAAAAACCCATAGTCACCTCTTCCTTTGTGGTCACCCAAGTCAAAGCTCCTGTGCGGGCCGCCGGCAGTGCAGGCCTTCGGCCGTGCAGGCCGCGCCTTACCACCGCTGCGCCCGCTCACAATCTCAGGAGACAAGCTCCTCCTCATCGATCAGGTCCACGCTCACCAGCGCGGAGACGCCCTTCTCCTGCATCGTGATTCCGTACAGCCGGTCCGCTTCCTGCATCGTTCCTCTTCTGTGCGTGATCACTATGAACTGCGTGTATTCCGTGAGCTTGTGCAGATACTCCGCAAAGCGCACGACGTTGCTCTCGTCCAGGGCCGCCTCGATCTCGTCGAGCAGGCAGAACGGAGAAGGTTTCAGATTCTGGATCGCGAACAAAAGAGCGATCGCGGTAAGCGCCTTCTCTCCTCCGGAAAGAGCGTTCATATTCTGCAGTTTTTTGCCCGGAGGCTGTGCGATGACGCGAACGCCCGCCTCCAGTATATCGCGGTCCTCCATCAGCTCCAGGCGGCCTTTTCCGCCGCCGAACATGAGCTTGAAAACCTTGTCGAATTCCGCCTGGATCCTGCTGAACTGTTCCTGGAACTGCGCCCGCATGGAAGTATCCAGCTCGGCGATGATCTTCTCCAGGCTCGCCGCCGCTTCTACCAGATCGTCGTGCTGGGTCTTGAGGAAAGTATACCTCTCCATAAGTTCCCGGTACTCTTCGATCGCGTCCACATTGACGCTGCCGAGGGCTTTGATCCTCGCCTTGATCTCGGCGATCTCCTTTTTCAGCACCGCTATGTCGCGGAACTGCTCATCCCTGAGCTTCATCGCGTCGCTGAGTGTGATCTCGTACTCCGTCCACATATAGGCCACCCGGTTGTCCACGTCTTCCTGCAGACGCTCCCGGCGGTTGTGGAGTCTCACACTCTCCTTGTCCAGGGCGTGGATCTGCTCGGAGAGGGACTCCCTGGCTGCAATCGTCTCCTGCATGGCCTTTTTGAGCTTTTCTCTCTCTTCGTTCTTATCGCTGAGCGCTTTTCTTCCATCGTCCTGGGCGTCCTGAGAGTCGGACAGCTGATCCTTCAGCGAGCGGATTCTCTCCGCCCCTGTCGCAATCACACTGTCGCCCCGGGTGATGGCTTCTTCGATCTCCTCCAGTTCTCTGCCCCGTCTGACCAGATCTTCCCGGATTCGGTCCAGATCCTTTTGCTCGAAGGACTGCTGCTGGAGGATCTTTTCGATCTCCATGTCCCATTTGGCCAGGACCTGGGTCGCTTCGCCTTCCTCCTTGCGCATCGCGGCGAGTTTCTGCTCCAGTTCACTGACGGCGTCATTCATTTTCTGCTCCCCGTCAGCGGAGGAGGCAAGTCTCTCTTCGGCGTCCCTGCGGTCCGCCTCCAGGTCTTTTTTCTGCTGCTCGATAAGCGCCCGCTCTTTGGCCATCTCTTCCGCGCTGCCGGCCGCTTCTTTTTTCTTTTCCTGCTGGCTGGCAATGCTCATTCTGACCGTGTTCTGCCGCAGGAAAGCTTCCTGCTGCGCCTGCCGGTTCTCTTCGAGCTCTCTTCTCAGGCTCGTTCTCTCCGATTTGATGTCCTCGATGGCCTGCTCGTGCTGCTTCGTCTCCTTTTCGTACGCTTTGACGCGCTCCTGCAGCTCCGCCATCTCGCGGCGCCTGCCCAGAAGATTGCTGCTGTTTTTGAAGGCACCGCCGCTGATCGCGCCGCCGGGCATAAAGAGCTCGCCGTCCAGCGTCACCATTCTCACGCTGTGGCTGTATTTCTTGTTGACGGCCGCCGCGTGGTCAAACCTGTCCACGATCACGATGCGCCCGAGAAGAGACGCCGCCACAGGGCGGTATCTGTCGTCACAGCGCACAAGAGAATCCGCCAGGCCGATCACGCCGGGCTCCTGCAATACTTTGGTGTTCTTAAACTCCTGCGCTCTTCCAAGATCGTTCAGGGGCAGGAAAGTCGCCCTTCCCGCTTTCTCCCGCTTTAACAGTTCGATCATGCGCCTGGCTGTCTCGGCGTCTTCCGTGACGATGTTCTGGATATTTCCGCCCAGCGCCACTTCGATGGCGGTCTCGTATTTCTTGTCCGTCTTGAGAAGGTCCGCCACGACGCCGATCACGCCTTTTTCGACGGACCGGTTCTGCATGACCTTCCTGACGCTTCCTCCGAAGCCTTCGTACCGCTCGGTCAGGTTGACCAGAGCGTCCAGGCGGGATTTTTCCTGATGGTAGCGGAGCTGGCTCTCGCGCAGCTGCTCGTCCTCATCTCCCAGCCTCTTCTTCATGCCGGAAATGGTGGTCTCGATCTCCTTCTGCCGCTCCTGCATCGCCTTGATGGAGGATGCGATCTCCCCGAACTGCCTGCGCAGGTCCGAGATGATCTGAGTCTGCTCGGTCTCATTGGACTGGGCCTGTTCGATCCCGACAGACAGCTCCTGCATCCTGCGCTCGTTCTCTTCCTGGCGCGCCGCGATGCTGGCAATATTCGACTTGATGGTGGCGCGCTCGCTCAAGATCCTGAGGATCTCGTTCTTGCCCAGGTCGATCTGTCTGGAATAGCGGATGATCCGGTCCGCACACGCCGCCGCGCTCTCTTTTGCTCCCAGCTGCTCCTTGCGCAGCTGCTCGAGCTTATCGTCGATGTCCTTCTTCCTTGCAAGGATCTCTTCCTCTTCCCTGCGGCCCTTCTCTATTTCGGCGGATACAGACTCTTTCCTGCTCTTGAAATGCTCCGCGTTCCCGCTGGCCGCGCGGACCTGCTCCTCGATGACCTTGATGTCGCCCTCAATCTTCTCTCTGACGACACTGGCGTTTGTGATCTTGCTCCTGATCGCCTCGATCTCGCTCTCAAGAGCGCTCAGCCGGGACTGCCCGCTCTCGTACTCCTCGCCGGCGCGGGTCTGGGCCTCCCTGGCCTGTTCGAGGTCCCTCTCTATGGTCTCCTCGCTCTCTTTTACCTTTTCCAGTTCCGCGATATTCTTCTGGTTCTCCAGAAGGAACAGATTGACGTCCCTGGCTTTCAGGGCGTCTCTCTCCTTGAAGAACACCTTGGCCTTCTCCGACTGTCTCTCCAGCGTGGGGATCTGCTTCTCCAGCTCTGTCAAAATATCGTTGATCCTGACAAGATTCTCCTTCTCGCTGGCGAGCTTCTTGAGCGTCATGTCCTTGCGTCTCTTGAACTTGACGATACCGACTGCCTCATCAAAGAGCTCTCTGCGGTCCTCGGGCTTATCGCTCAGGATCTTGTCGATCTGACCCTGCCCGATGATGGAATAGCCTTCCTTTCCGATTCCCGTGTCATAGAAGAGCTCATTGATGTCCCTGAGCCTGCAGGGCGCGCCGTTCATCAGATACTCCGTATCGCCGCTCCTGTAGATCCTTCTGGCCACCGTCACTTCTTTATAATCTGTCGGGAGCTTGTGGTCGGAATTGTCCAGTGTGATGGCCACATACGCGTATCCCATCGGCTTTCTGGTCTCTGTGCCGGCGAAGATGACGTCCTGCATGGAGGACCCTCTGAGCTGTTTGACCTTCTGTTCTCCCAGCACCCAGCGCACCGCGTCCGCGACGTTGCTCTTTCCGCTGCCGTTGGGACCGACTATTCCCGTTATTCCGTTGTGAAAGTCAAATCTGATCTTGTTGGCAAAAGATTTAAAGCCTTGTATTTCAATACATTTCAGGTACATTGATGCCTTTTCCCACTTAAGTTTCTTGCTTCCGAATCTTCCTGATTCCGGCGTAGGCGGCGTGCTGCTCCGCCGCTTTTTTGGACCGGCCTTCTCCCGTCCCCAGAAGATCGTCGCCCACAAACACGCCTACCCGGTAGATCTTGTTGTGCTCCGGCCCGCTCTCTTCAAGGATTTCGTAGCGAAGTGTCTTTCCTCTGCCCTGCGCCCATTCCTGAAGCATGGTTTTGGAATCATAAAAGAACACTCTGTCTCTGTCCGATAAAATAAACTGCATGATAAAATGACGCGGCGGCTCGATCTCCCCGCAGTCGAGGTACATGGCCCCGATCACGGCCTCCACCACGTCGCAGAGGATCGATTCTTTGTCTCTTCCTCCGCCAGCTTCCTCCCCTTTTCCCAGTCGCAGGTACTCAGGTATGCCCAAGTGCCTCGCGCAGTCCGCCAGGGACGGCTCGCACACCAGGCTGGCGCGGAGTTTCGTCAGTTCTCCCTCTCTCTTATCAGGGTATTCTTTATACAGAAAAGCGCTGGAGACCATCTCAAGAACAGCGTCTCCGAGAAACTCCAGCCTTTCATAATCCTTATATCGACGTATCTTTTGTTCATTGGCAAAGGACGTATGGGTCAGCGCGCATTCCAGAAGATATCTGTCTCTGAAATGATAACCTATACGTCCTTCCAGAACTTCGAGTGAAGTATTCCTCATCCTTCGGTTGCTCCCTTGATCAAAGCGAGAGCTTCTCCCACGGTGGTCACCTTGGCGGCCACTTCGGTATCAACCTTAATGTCGTATTCGTCCTCGATCCCCATGATAATGGAAGCGATATCCAGGGAATCTGCGCCGAGGTCTTCGTCAAATGTCGTGTCCATTGTGATCTCGTCAGGATCAATACCGAGTACATCGGCAATAATCGTACACAGTTTCTTGAAATCTTCGTCCATATTCAATCTCCTTTAGTTCTCTGTTTTTTTCGACGCTGCTCTTCTGGCGGCCGCCTGTTCGTCCAGTTTCATCTCGCTGCGGAAAAGATCGTTGATCTTCTTTTCCTTAAACGTGATGCACTGTTCCAGCGCGTGCTGGATCTCCGCCGCCTTGGAGTTGCCGTGGGTCTTAACGACCAGACCCTTGAGTCCGAGCATGGGTGCCCCGCCGTATTCAGTGGCGTCGAAGGTCTTGATCATCCCTTTGAGAGACGGTTTGATCAGGAGTGCTCCGAGCTTGCTGATCAGCGTCTTCATGAGCGCGCCCTTGAGCTCATGAAGGATCATACTTGCTACTCCCTCATATGTTTTCAAAATAGCGTTGCCTGTAAAAGCATCTGTGACCGCCACATCCACGACTCCTGCGGGAATGTCTCTCGATTCGATATTCCCCACGAAGTTGATGTCCGGGCAATCTTTGAGAAGCTGATGAGCTTCCTTGGCCAGTGCGTTGCCCTTTTCTTCTTCCGTTCCCACGTTGACAAGGCCGACCCTGGGTTTCTCTATGCCCGTCATATTGCGCATATAGATCGATCCCATCTGCGCGAACTGAAGGAGCATGGAAGCTCTGGGGTCCATGTTGGCGCCGCAGTCAATGAGCAGGACCGGTCCCTTGGCCGACGGAATAAGCGGTGCGAGCGGCGGCCTCTCAATTCCCTTGATTCTTCCTACCAGAAGCTGTCCTCCCGCGAGCGCTGCTCCTGTGCTGCCGGCTGTGACAAATGCGTCGCACTCTCCGTCCTTGACCAGGCGAAGGCCCTTCACGATCGAAGAGTCCTTCTTGGTACGGATTGCATCCACCGGAGGCTCCGCCATCTCGATCACTTCCGTACAGTTCAGGATCGTGACTCTGTCCGCCGGATACGAGAGCTTGTCAAGCTCCGCCTTTACGACCGCTTCCTGTCCCGCCAGCGTCACTTTCAGATTGGGACAAGCGTTCAGGGCGTTTACCGTGCCCTTGATGATCTCCTCCGGCGCATTATCGCCACCCATTGCGTCTACTGCAACATGTACAAATTCACTCATAATACTTCCTGATCCTGCTGTTAACTAAATCTACAGACAAACACTGTTACGAACTAAATATACTAAATAGGCTCATAGAATGCAAGTAGAGCACAATATGCTTTACGGCACAAAACAATAAGCGGATGCCTTCCGGCATCCGCTTAACTGATTACTCTAAATCAATTACCAATTAGTCTTCGACTTCGATCACGGTCTTCTTATTATAGGAGCCGCAATTTCTGCACACTCTGTGGGGCATCGTAAGAGTACCACACTTGCTGCACTTTACAAGAGTCGGAGCAGTCATCTTCCAGTTTGCTCTTCTCTTATCTCTATGACTTCTGGATGATTTATTCTTAGGGCAGATAGACATCGTTACACCTCCTTACCGCTGAAGTAGTCACACAAATGGTATTATACTGATGGTGATTTCCTTTGTCAACAATTTTTTCGCCGACTTTGGACCTTCAGCGCAGAGCCTCAATCCAAGGCTTTGATTCAGGAAAAACCGATCACTTCGCGAGTGCGTAGGTCTCACGCGCGATTGCCAGCTCTTCGTTGGTCGCGATGGAGTAAACAAGTACCTTGCTGTCGTCTGTGGAGATCTTGTGGATGTCCTCTCTCTTGGCGTTCTCTTCTGCGTCGCAGGTAATGCCCAGATAGCCGAGGTAGCCCATGATCATCTCACGTACGAAGGGGCTGTTCTCGCCGATACCGGCTGTGAACGCGATCACGTCTACGCCGTTCATGGCAGCTGTGTAGGAGCCGATGTACTTGGCTACTCTGTAGCAGAAAGCATCAACGGCGAGCTTAGCGTACTTGTTGCCGCTCTTGTAGCCGTTCTCGAGATCACGGAAGTCGCTGGAGAGCTCATCGGACAGAGCGAACACGCCGGACTTCTTGTTGAGGATGTTGACTACCTGTGCAGCGGTGAGGCCTTCCTTGCCTGCGATGAAATCTACGATCGCGGGATCGAGGTCGCCGCTTCTGGTTCCCATGATCAGGCCTTCAAGAGGAGTAAGACCCATAGAGGTATCGACGCACTTGCCGTTCATGACTGCGGAAATGCTGGCGCCGTTGCCCAGGTGGCAGACGATGGTCTTGCAGGCGTCGTAAGACTTGCCGGCGACCTTAGCTGCTTCCTTGGATACGAAGGAGTGGCTTGTGCCGTGGAAGCCGTATCTTCTCACCTTGTAATCTCTGTAATACTTAAGAGGAAGAGCGTACATATAAGCCTTCTCGGGCATTGTCTGATGGAAAGCCGTATCGAAAACAGCTACCATAGGTGTGCCGGGCATAAGAGCCTTGCAGGCGTCGATGCCGATCAGGTTTGCGGGATTGTGCAGAGGAGCCAGATCAGAGACTTCCTTGATGGCCTCGATGACTTCGTCTGTGATAACGACGGAAGATGTGAACTTCTCGCCGCCGTGGACGATTCTGTGTCCGACTGCGCCGATCTCGCTCAGGGACTTCAGAACGCCGGTCTTCTCGTTAGTAAGAGCATCAAGCACGAGGCTGACTGCCTTGTTGTGATCGGGCATGGGAATCTCGTTGACTTCCTTGCCTGTGTTGTCTGCCTTATTCTCATAAGTGATGCAGGATCCGTCCATGCCGATTCTCTCGCAAAGACCCTTAGCCAGAAGCTTCTCAGACTCTGCATTGATGACCTGGAACTTCAGTGAAGAACTGCCGCAGTTGATTACCAAGATATTCATTCTTTTTACTCTCCGTTTCTATTAAACTTGCCCCGGCTGACGCCTTATGTTATCTGCTACTTATTATACACTTAATTTTAAAGGGAACAAGAACTGCCCCTTTTTTTGAACAAAACTTCTGAATCTTTAATGGAACTTTCATTGCCGTTGTGAAATAATGGCGACAGATACGGCCGCGTCGTGCTTACGCGCGGGCCGCCAAAAAAGAGAAAAGGATCCCAATCTTCGAAATGATGAAAGTGACAGGCATAATAGCAGAGTGTAACCCCCTCCACGAGGGACATAAATATCTGATCGACCGTGCCCGCAGGCAGTGCGACGCCAACTATATCGTAGTGGCTCTCAGCGGAGACTACGTACAGCGCGGCGCTCCCGCCGTCCTCTCCCGGGAGGCCAGGACTTCGCAGCTTCTGCAGGCGGGCGCCGACCTTGTCGTAGAGCTCCCCCTCTATGTATCCTGCTCCGGCGCGGACTATTTTGCCAGAGGAGCCGTGGCACTCATGGAGAGCCTGGGCGTCGTGACGGACCTCGCTTTCGGCTCCGAGTCCGGCGACCTCGAATCTCTCACCGGGACCGCCTCCGTCCTCGCCGGTGAGCCGGAAGAATTCCGCAAAGGCCTTCGGGAAGGACTGCGGGAAGGGCTGACCTACGCGCAGGCGCTGACCGCGGCCGTGCAGGACATCGATCTGCCTGCCACACCTAATGACCTTCTGGGGACCCATTACCTGCAGGCGCTGATTAAAAGCGGCAGCGCGATCCGCCCCCATGCGATAAAGCGCACCGACTGCCGGTCCGCCTCGGAGATCCGGGCGCAGATGATCTCCTCTCGTCAGGGCGGCGATCCTTGCCTGTGCCGAGACGATTTCTCCGATCTCCTCCTGCACGCGCTCTGCAGGGCCGGTTCCGCCGATGCGCTCACGGACTGCCTCGATGTCTCCCCGGACCTGGCAGCGAGGATCATGAAGGAGCTTCCCTATTACCGAACCTATTCGCAGTTCTGCGCCCGCGTCAAGACGCGCAATTACACTTACACCCGGATCTCCCGGGCGCTGCTCCACATTCTGCTGGGAATGACATCGGAGGCCATGGAGCGGTTTGATGAGGAGCACGCATTGTGCGGCTGGATCCGCCCCATCGGTTTTCGGAAAAGCGCCGCTCCGCTCATTCGGAGCATAACCTCTTCCTGCTCTGTCCCTTACCTGGACAAGCTCTCAAAGGCCCCCGAGGTGCTGCCCGCGGACCTTTACGTCCTGCTCGAACAGGAGCTGCAGGCGGAGTTTCTGTATGACCTGATGGCCGCGCGCAGAAGCGCCGCAAATCAAAAGGACGCCTCCGTCGAAGGCGTCCCTTACGGTATGCGCAAGCCCCTGATCACGCAAGGCCGAGCGCAAGACTGATCAGTCTCACTATAAAGGCAGCGATCCAGGCCACAAGGCACTGCTCCGCCACGATTCCCAGAGCCCACTTTCCTCCCAGCTCTCTTTTGAACGAGGAGACGGCCGCCACGCAGGGCGTATACAACAGGCAGAAGACAAGGAGTCCCACCGCTGCCGCCGGGGACAGAGCCGCCTGCAGGGCAGCTACGGAGCCGAACAGGACCGTGAGCGTGGAGACGACGCTCTCCTTGGCCATAAAGCCTGCGATCAGGGCGACGCAGATCCTCCAGTCCGCAAATCCGAGAGGCTTCAGGAGCGGCGTCAATACGCCGGCCACTGCCGCTAGTATGCTGTCCTTGGAGTCCGACACCATGTTCAGCCGGAGGCTGAACGTCTGCAGGAACCAGATCACCAGTGTGGCGATGAAAATAACGGAAAACGCTCTCTCTACGAAATCCTTCGCCTTATCCCACAGTAGTCTCGCCACGTTGGCGGGCGTGGGCATGCGATAATTGGGCAGCTCCATGACAAAGGGCATCGCTTCTCCCTTGAACAGGAATTTTCTTGTCACAAAAGCCATCACCAGTCCGCACAGAATTCCCAGTACATACATGGAAATATAGACCAGCGCCGCCTTTCCGCCAAAGAAAGCCGCCGCGAACAGTCCGTAGATCGGCATCTTGGCGTTGCAGCTCATATAGGGCGTCAGGAGAATCGTCATCTTTCGGTCTCTCTCGGAGGGAAGGGTCCTCGTGGCCATGACGCCCGGCACCGTGCAGCCGAATCCCATCAGCATGGGGACAATACTTCTGCCGGACAGGCCGATCCTTCTGAGGGGCTTGTCCATGACGAACGCGATCCTCGCCATGTAGCCGCTGTCCTCCAGGATCGAGAGGAAGAAGAACAGCACAACGATCAGGGGAAGGAAACTCAGGACGCTCCCCACGCCGTTAAATATTCCTTTGATGATCAGGGAATGCAGGACCTCGTTTACTCTGAAGGCCGTCAGCGCGGCGTCGGCTTTGTCGGTGAGCACCCCGATTCCCATCTCCAGAAGTCCCTGCAGCCAGGCGCCTATTACATTAAAGGTCAGGAAAAAGATCGCCAGCATGATCCCTATGAAACAGGGGATGGCTGTATATTTTCCCGTGAGGACTTTGTCCAGTTCAATACTTCTTTTTCTCTCTATGCTCTCATGGGGCTTTACAACTGTCGCGTCGCAGACCTTTTGTATAAAGGTGTATCTCATGTCCGCGATGGCCGCGGCGCGGTCCAGCCCTCTCTCTTTTTCCATCTGAAGGATTAGGTGCTCGCAGGCCTCCTTCTCGTTCTGATCGAGCCCCAGCGCGTCGATCACTCTCTGATCTCCCTCGATCACCTTCGTCGCCGCGAAACGCACCGGAACGTCAACTGCGGCGCAGTGGTCTTCGATCAGGTGCATGATCGAGTGAATACAGCGGTGCACGGCTCCGCCGTGGTCTTCCGGTCCGCAGAAATCCTGCCTTCCGGGTTTCTCCTGATAGCGGGCCACATGGATGGCGTGGTCGATCAGCTCGTCAATGCCCTCGTTGGAGGCCGCCGCGATCGGGACGACAGGGATGCCCATCATCTCTTCCATCTTATTGATTCGGATACTGCCCCCGTTGCCGCGCATCTCGTCCATCATGTTGACAGCCAGGACCATGGGAATACCGATCTCCATCAGCTGCATGGTCAGATACAGGTTCCGCTCGATGTTGGTGGCGTCCACGATGTTGATGATGCCCTTGGGGCGTTCCTGCAAGATAAACTGCCTGGTGACGATCTCCTCACTCGTGTAAGGGGACATGGAATAAATGCCCGGAAGGTCCGTGACAAGGGTATTCTCAATGCCACGGATCATGCCGTCCTTTCTGTCTACGGTCACGCCCGGGAAATTTCCCACATGCTGATTGGCTCCGGTGAGCTGGTTGAAGAGCGTCGTCTTGCCGCTGTTCTGGTTTCCCGCCAGCGCAAATGTCAGCTGCGTGCCCTCCGGCAGAGGATGCTCCGAGGCAGTGTCGTGGTAGCGGCCGCCCTCGCCCAGGCCGGGATGCTCGACATGGTTGTGGATCCGATTCTTCTCCGCATCGTTCGCCCCGCTTTTTGCGCTTCCCTGCGCCGCGCTCTCTACGCTTTCTATTTCGTTTTCCGTCGCGCCGGTGACCTCGATCTTATCCGCGTCCGCGATCCTCAGCGTCAGGTCATATCCGTGGATCATCAGCTGCACGGGGTCTCCCATCGGCGCGTATTTCACTACTTTGACCACCGTTCCCGGGATCACGCCCATGTCCAGAAAGTGCTGCCGAAGGGCCCCCTTTCCGCCCACTTCGGTCACTATGGCACTCTCACCGATCTTCATATCTTTGATTGTCATTCTTGACTCTGCCCTTTCTGCTGCGCTTTTACTATTTTCTCATATATTTCAAAGTTCTCCTGGTCAAAACAGCACATGACCACATGCATCACATAGTCCTTATTGGCTTTGAACCATTTGCCGACTGTCTCCATGGCGATCCTGGCTGCCTCCTCCTTGGGATAGCCGTAAACGCCCGTGGAGATGTTCGGGAAAATGATGCTGTGGGCACCTTTCGACCTGGCGAGATCAAGCGAATTTGTGTAGCAGGACGCAAGGAGTTTGGGGTCATCCTCATCTCCGTCATAAATAGGTCCTACAGTGTGGATGACATACTTGGCGGGAAGATTGTAAGCGCCTGTGATCTTGGCTTCGCCCGTGTGGCAGCCGTCCAGGGTCCTGCACTCCTCAAGAAGTCCCGGTCCCGCCGCCGCATGGATGGCGCCGTCGACGCCGCCTCCTCCCAGCAGGGAGCAGTTTGCCGCGTTGACGATACAGTCCGCCTTCATCTTCGTTATGTCTCCCTTTGTCACTAAAATGCCGCTTCTGGAGGCCCTGACCACTCTCTCCTCCGCCTTGAAGATGGTATCGATTACCTTTCTCTCAAGGAAAAGCGGCTTTTTATCCGGATTGAGCACTATACCGGCGATGTTCTCCGGCGCCTTGGGCGCCGCGCCTTTTCCGGGCATGAACTGCTCCAGTGCCTGGCGGATCGTCGCTCCCATGGCGGGATCCTTAGAAGACGCTCCGCTCTTATACATCTGTTCGCTCGTGTAAGCGACCTGCCAGTTCTTGCCGTCCCTTGTGGAGATCAGCTTCATCCGGAGTCCTCTCATCGGAGCCTTGTCTCCGGACTGCGGAGCGCTGAAAGGCTGTACCGGGAACAGAATGCTCCCGCCTGCGTGCATGGCGGCCCTGACTGCCTCGAGGCAGCGGGCGAACTTTTCTTTGGTTCTGTCTGCGGAAAACTCTTCCAATCTCTTTTCGATCTCCTCGCTTCCCGCAAAGCTCAGTTTTTTGCCCTGCGCGCCGGGTCTTTCCGGTCGGAGGGCGTTCTGCCAGGCCTTCATTCTGGCGGGATCGCTCTCTCTGGCCTTCCTGTCCTCCTCGAGTCTGTCCTCAAATCGGTCGAGCACGCCGCGAAGGTCGCTTGGCAGGCGGTCCCTGGCCTCTTTCTTAAGGTTTTCGGGAACCCCGTAAAAGGCCTCCGCCATACTGCCGGCGATACAGGCCAGTGTGTCGCTGTCACCGCCCAGGGAGACGGCGTTTCGGATCACGTCCTCGAAGCTCTCTCCTTCCAGAAAAGCGATGATGGCTTCCGGCACCGTCTGCTGGCAGGATTCCACGTGGTGATAGTCGGGGCGGATCTGATCGCAGGTCCTGTCGAGGTTATAGCCGAAGGTCTTCGAGACCGTCGCCTTGATCTCCTCCTTGGAAACTCCGTGGAGCGCCATAAAGATCACGGAAGCCGTCGCCTGCGCGCCTTTGATTCCTTCGGGATGATTGTGGGACACCTCCGCCGTCACGGCCGCGACACGCAGCATCTTCCGGAGGTCCTCCTGGCAAAGCCAGGCCGCCGCCGATACGCGCATGGCGCTCCCGTTTCCGAAGCTGTTATAGGGCTTCGGGTCATCCTCGTGCAGCCACATGCTGAATTTTGCGCCGTATCCCGCAAACGGATACCGGTCGCCGTATTTCTTCATAGCCGTCACGAGAGCCTTTTTCATCGTCTCTTCGTCGGCGTCCACCCCGCAGTTCATGAGCGCTTCCGCCACGGCCAGCGTCAGGATGCTGTCGTCTGTAAACTCCGATCTCTCCGAGAAGAGGTCAAAATCCTTCGTCTTGATATTATTTCTGTCGAACTCATAAGGGCTTCCGATTATATCTCCCAAAATAGCACCGTACATCCGTTAATTCCTCTCTTTCTGTATGCGCTGAGCACGCGCGGTCATCGCTTTTTTGACTCTCAAAGCTTGTATTCGTTGAGGACATGGTAGCGGATCGCCTCCGCCACTCCGTCATGCTCGTTGTCCGACGTCTGAAAATCCGCCGCTTCCAGTACTTCCGGGGCCGAATTGCCCATGGCGACCGAAAGTCCCGCCGCGTTCATGAGTCCCAGGTCGTTATTGCCGTCCCCCATAGCCATCACTTCTTCCCTGCGCAGTCCCAGCAGCGACGCAAGGCTCAGCAGTGCTTCTCCTTTGTCCGCGTCCTTCGACGTGATCTCAAGGTCCGTCGGCCACGGATAGATGATTCGGACCCCTTCAATCGCCTTTACTCTTTCAAGGATCTCCTCCCTCACTGCGGGCGTCGGACACATGATCGACAGATTCTCGATTCCGCGCTGACTTTCTCTGAGGCTTCCATACAGGTCCGCCACTTGTACGCGGCTTTTCTCCAGATATGGCAGGACCGGAGTCTTCTCAAATTTCTTCCACAAAAGTCTGTGCGTGTCCGGATCGTGATAGCCCCATCCTTCCGTGAAGTACTCCCGGATGATCCCTTCTCCTTCGGCTGCTCGCAGCGTTTTCTCCGCCGTCGCTTTCGACATACACCTCTCCCGGATCGCGGTCCCGTTCTTTCGGTCCGTGGTCACTGCCCCGTTGGATGTAATCGCAAATCTGATAAAGTCCAGTTCCAGGACCTGACTCGGGATTCCCGAGAGCGGCCTCCCGGTCACCGGCACGATATGGATGCCGATTCCGGCAGCTTTTTCCAGTGCGGCTCTGTTTCCGGCGGTGAGCTCCTTCTGCTTCGTTAGGAGAGTTCCGTCCAGATCCAGCCCTATCATTCTGATCATAGATCCCCCTTTTGTGACACACTTCGATTATTATACCACGCCCTTTACAAACATGATATAATCCAATTACTGACGTGCCCTGCACAACGCAGGCCGCGCGCCGCCCGGCAGGCACCGCGCCTGCACAGGTAAATTACTGAAATTAAGAGGTAAGAATGGCAGTTTTTACACTTCCCAAGGTCAGGGACCTGCTGAGATATCATACGAGATGGAATGACCAGGCCCTTAATCCCTACATTGAGGACCTGATCGACTTATGGGCTGAAAATGATATATACGGCACACTGGACGTATGCATGCAGGGCCCCATGCTGACCCGTTTCGGCATAAAGCCGGAAGACATGCGGAGCGCCAGCCGCATCATGAATCTCGAAAAGGCCTACCGCTATATGTTCCGCCGCAGGGACATCAGGGTCTACAGGAGCGACGGGCGCATCTACATCGATGTACCCTGGCAGCGCGACCCGGTCTGGCTCGGGGACCTTCTGACCAGCAGAGAATTCGAGTCCTCACAGGGACTCCCCCTTGCCATCGGCATGAATATATACCGCGATTGCATCATGCACGAATTGACGGAAGTTCCTCACCTTCTGGTCGGAGGAAATCCCAGCAGCGGCCTCGATGAGTTTCTGGTCGGGCTCCTCCTCAGCATCCTGGTGCACCAGTCACCGGACGAGATCGAGCTCTTTCTCTGCTCCTCCGGAAATCTGGGCTTTGAGGATTACGCCGCGCTCCCGTACTGCCACGTCATCAGCTCTGTCCGCAATACCATGGCCATGCTCTCGGAAATGAGCAGAGAGATCGACAGGCGCAGCAGCCTGCTGATCAACTCCCGCTGCCGCAACATCTTCCAATACAATGAGCGCGGAGGGAATCTGCGCCACAGAGTCGTTATGATCACCGAATATCACAGACTCTTCACCTCCAACAAGCAGGCCGCCATGGCCTACATCCTGCGCATGGCGGAACTGGCGGGCCCCTGCGGCATCCATCTGATCCTGGCCTCCTCCGACCCGGCCTGCCTGCGCGGCCTGGGCGAAAGCTTCCCGGCACGAGTCTGCCTCAAAGTGAGCACTCCTCAGGACTCTCACGCCCTGCTGAACCAGAAGGGCGGCGAATCCCTCCCCCGCAAGGGTTCTCTCTACTACCTGAACGGGATCGACCCCGATCCCCAGTACCTTCAGTGCGGCTTTGTCACACAGCGCGAGGTCCGCAGTGTCCTCGATGCGCTCAAGAGCAATTATGTCAACATCCGCAAGAGATCGATTTTTGAGGAGATTGAGGACGACGATCCCGAGGACAGCTCTGAGAGCTCGGGCAGGAAGAAATTCAGACGACCGTTTTGACTGACACAGTCAACGAAAAATATAGTGGATAATGTGGATTAATTTGTGGAAAACAGTCTCAAAATAGAGAAGATATCCCCAAATTATCTAACTTTTGACCGAATCAGTCGACTATTTGAGAGTCTGCAGCCAAAAAAAAGCGCAAAAACAAAGGGTGCTGCACCTCGCTGATCATTCAGCAAGGTGCAGCACCCTTTCTTCAAATTAGTGGAGATAGCGGGATTCGAACCCGTGACCTCTGCGTTGCGAACGCAGCGCTCTCCCAGCTGAGCTATATCCCCAAAAGCAGGCTGCCCGATTATTATATTCGGACAGCCGCCAATTGTCAAGTATTAAGATTCAGATTCTGCGATCACTTCCTGGGCTGTCTGAGGAAGGAAGGGATATCCAGATTCTCCTGCTTCACAGAGCTCTTCGGAGCTACAGGTCTTGTTCCGTTTCCGGTGCGAGGGCTCTGGGTCTGAGTGGTTCTGCTCTTCTGAGCGGTTCCCTTAAAGGTCTGGCTGTTTCCCTTGCGCACGTTAGAATTGTTAAAGGGATAGCTGGACGGAACCGAATCCTTGCTTCCGATGCCGGTTGCGATAACCGTGACATCGCAGGAATCCGTGTTGCTGTCATCGTACATAGCGCCGAAGATGATGTTGACATCGTCGCCCGCCTGATCCTGCACATAGCTTGCAGCGTCAGATGCATCTGCCAGGGAGATATCTCCGGATATGTTGATGATGACATCGGTAGCGCCGCTGACAGTGGTCTCCAGAAGAGGAGATTCGACTGCCATCTTGACAGCGTCCGTAGCCTTCGTCTCGCCCTTGCCGTATCCGATACCGATATGCGCAACGCCCTTGTCTCTCATGACAGTCTGCACGTCTGCGAAGTCCAGATTGATGATAGAAGGAACATTGATCAGGTCTGTGATACCCTGTACGGACTGCTGAAGAACTTCATCCGCCTTCTTGAGGGCTTCGGGCAGAGTGGTCCTGCGGTCCATGATCTCAAGGAGTCTGTCATTAGGGATGACGATCAAAGTATCGACGTTCTCCTTAATGTTCTCGATTCCTACAAGCGCTCTCTGCATGCGGCTCTTGGCCTCAAAGCTGAAAGGCTTTGTGACGACGCCGACAGTGAGGATGCCCATTTCCTTGGCAATTCTTGCAACGACGGGAGCCGCGCCGGTTCCTGTGCCGCCGCCCATACCGCAGGTGACGAATACCATGTCCGCACCCTTGAGGGCCTGGGAAATCTCATCAGCGCTCTCTTCCGCTGCCTTCTGACCAACCTCCGGATTTGCGCCGGCGCCAAGTCCCTTCGTCAGCTTCTCACCGATCTGCAGGAGTCTGGGCGCTCTGCAAAGATTCAGAGCCTGAACATCAGTATTGACACCGATGAATTCCACACCTATAACATCAACATCTACCATTCGGTTAACAGCGTTGTTGCCTGCACCGCCAACGCCAACGACTATAATCTTGCAAGCCGGTTCCGTATCATTTGTCTTGATTTCCAGCACGGTTGGCCCCTCCTTATTGAAAAAATAATATTCACGTAAATAATAATACAATTGAACCTTGAAATAATCAATGGATGTTTAGAAATTTTTACAAAATTATTTCAAGATGATGTTTTGGTCCGAAGAAGTATAATTTGTCATGTTGATCGTTCCGCTCCGCCCCTCCAGGTAAGGGATGAGCTGTGCGATCTTCGATATTTTGAGCTCGAAATCGCTTCTGCCCAGCATCACTTTGATCTCACCCATGTACATGACTATGCTGCCCGACTTGGTGAGAACGACGCAGTCGGTCTCGATCCGGAACTTCCTGAGGATCTCCAGGACCTCCAGGACCATGCCCAGCCCCACTTCATTGTCAGACGTCATCTTTGTCCCGATCTCTGCTCCCGTGATGGAGAGACCGGTCACAAATGTGGCGCCTTTGACCGTGAGCGGCGAGTTTTCCAACACGACCCCGTCTGCCGAAAAATAGATCTTCTTTCCGGCGTACGGTATAAATCCGGCTATGTCCATGTCCTTGACGGTGATCGTGATCTCATCGTAGGAGTTGAGACTTACCTTCACGCTCTCCTCAAAAGGGATCTTGGGCGCCCAGGGCGTCATATAGAGCACGGTCAGGAACACAGAATTATGCATGAGCTGCGAGTCATCACTGATCACCTGCTCCGCGATCTCTTCGCCGGTGTACAGGGAGTTTCCCCTTACATGCACAGTCCGCACGGTACATGTAAAGTAGATCACCGTTATGGCAGCGGCCACTAACAGCACAAAAAGAGTGAGCAGGTTTAATCCCATCCCCCCCTCGTCAGACTCGTCATCATCAGGATCATCTTCATCGTCCGGGTCGTCCTCATCGTCCTCGTCGTCGTAGTCGTCGTCTTCGTCGTCATCCACGAAATCGTCGTCTTCGTCGTAGTCGTCGTCCGCGAAATCATCGTCGCTGTTGTCAGCCTCCCCGTCAGATTCAGCCGTCTCCTCCGTCTCGACCGTCTCAGCCGGCTCTTCCTGCCGGTCCTTCGCTTCCTTTCCGGATTCCTCCCCGGATTCCTCCTCCGGACGCGCCTTCAGATCCTTCTTATCCGTCTCGCTGTCTATATTCTCGTCCTGCCCGGTCTGCTTCAGTTTCCCGGGATCATCTGCTGCTACCATAAATCAGGACTCCTCCAGCCTGGCAAGCTCTTCTCTCCGCATCCCGCGCGACACACTCAGGACAATGCCGATCTCACTGAGCAGGAAGAACACCGAAGAGCCTCCGTAACTGATAAACGGAAGCGTAACGCCGGTATTCGGGATCGTGTTGGTGACGACGGCAATATTGAGTATGACCTGGACGGCGATGTGTGAGATCACCCCGACCACGAGCATGGCGCCGTAAAAATCGTCCGCGCTGTTCGCGATCATCATGAACCGCCACAGAAGAAGGACGAACATAAGCATGATGCTGATCGCGCCAAAGAGCCCGAGCTCCTCACAGATGATTGAAAAGATCATATCGTTCTGCGCTTCGGGAATAAAGCCCAGCTTCTGCATACTTTGGCCCAGTCCCTTGCCGAAAATGCCGCCCGAACCGATCGCGTAGAGCGCCTGTATGGTCTGGTATCCCTTTCCTCCCGCATACGCCTGCGGGTCCAGCCACGCCAGCACTCTCTCCCCTCTGAAATCGAGCGAATTGGTGTCCGCGGAGTTTACAGTATACCAGACAAGCGCCGCCGCGGCAACCAATACTACGACGGCAATCAAAATAAATTTTCCGTAATCCGGACAAGCCACGAACAACATACCGAATACGATGGCAACGACGATGATCGCCGAGCTGAGGTTATCTGTGATCTTCCAGAGCATAACGCCTACCACGACGGCGGGAATCATGGGAAGTATGAACCCCCTGACTGTCGCGAGCGCTTTTCTTCCCAGCTTTTCGATAAACATGGCGCTGAACACGATGACGCCGATCTTGGCCACCTCTGCAGGCTGCAGCTGAATCGGCAGAATCGGGATTTTCAGCCATCTCTTGGCGCCGTTAACTTCCATTCCGAAGGGGATAATGAGCAGAATCAGCCCCAGGGACACGGCATACGCCAGCAGCGAGATCCTCTTCCAGAATGTATAAGGGATCACGGAGACGAACACCATGAGGGCAAGCCCCAGCAAAGTGAAGATCATCTGCCTCTTCAGATAATAAGCCGCGTCTCCGTGCTGCGCCATGGACTCGTAGGAACTGGTCGAATACAGCATGACCAGGCCAAAAGAGAGCAAAAACAGCACAATGAAAACAAGACTGTAATCCGCCAGTCCTCTTCTTCCTCCGATCTTCTCTTTAACAATAGCAGAAATACTTGACATTCTTAACCTTTCAAGATCCGAAAAAAACAGTCTTCCAAAAAAGGCGCCTGCCCGGCGCCTTCGCTGCCATTTACCACAGGCCCAGAAGCGCGATGGCGCTCAGGATCACCGTTACAATAGTGAATACAGCCACAACCTTTACTTCCGACCATCCTCCCAGCTCAAAGTGGTGATGGATCGGAGCCATTCTGAACACTCTCTTGCCGTGAGTCTTCTTGAAATAACTCACCTGGATAATGACCGACAGCACCTCGATGAAATAAATGAATCCGACAATCGGGATGAACAGAGGCAGCTGCAGCATATAAGCCATGCCGGTCACAAATCCGCCCAGGGCCAGAGAGCCCGTGTCTCCCATGAATACTTTGGCGGGATGCGCGTTATAAATAAGAAATCCAAGCAGCGCGCCGATCAGTGCGCCGCCCGAAGCCGCCGCTCCCGATCCCGCGAACGCCGCCGCGATCGTAAAGAAGAGCGCCACTGCCACGGTCACGCAGCTCGAGAGCCCGTCTACGCCGTCCGTGAAATTGGTTCCGTTTACCGTTGCCACCGCAATGAAGAGCAGCGCGGGGATATTCAGGAACTTCAGGTCAAAATAGACACCCGCCATGAAAGGTACTTTCATCGCCAGGTCGATGGAGTGAAATCTCGTCACATACAGCGCGAACAGAAGCGCAATCACGATCTGCAGCGCCATCTTCTGCTTGGGGTTGAGGCCGTCCGACTTCTTCTTGACAACTTTGAGGTAGTCGTCGATAAATCCCACCACGCCGAATCCGACGGTGAGAAACAGAACGGGAAGCACTTCCGGGCACTTCGGCGCCATGCACAGGCTTGCAGCGGCCAGCCCGAGTATGATCATGATTCCTCCCATGTTGGGCGTGCCGGTCTTCTTCAGATGGCTCTGCGGGCCGTCCGTTCTCTCCGTCTGTCCGGCTTTCACCCTGCGCAAAAACGGAATGAGAAAATGGCCCGAAACGGCACTGACCGCAAAAGCGATCAGCAAAGGCACCACGATCACAGCATATTTCATTCCAGTCTGCATAAACAAACACATCCTTTCCATAAATGTCAAAGCCCGTTTTCACGACATCCGCTTCGCGAAAACCCGCTTTCGCCTACCAGGTATCCTTCTCCCACTTGTCAGGCGATTCGTCTCCGGTATAGGTGACGGCGAGGCCGAGCTCCTCGAGCTCTGCTCTCTCCTCATCCGTGACCGGCTCCGACATATAAATATTCAGGTAAGGCAGAACTTCCTGCATGATACTTCTGACAACAACCGTCGCGAAAGTGGCGTCGTCCTGGTTCTCAAAGTTGGCCCTGTCAATGACCACATAGACAAGGATCTGCGGATCTTCCGCAGGCGCGTAGCCCATAAAGGATACGATATACTCATCGTTCCCGCGGGGAAGCGTCTCCGCCGTCCCCGTCTTGCCGCCGATCCTGTAGCCGGCCGGTCTCGCCGTCTCGCCGGTTCCGTATCTTCCCTCGACGACCTGGACCGTATACTCACGGATCAGTTCGCTGGTCTCTTCTGAGATCGTCTTCTTGAGGATCCTTGGCTCGATGGTCCTGAGCGTGGTTCCGCTGGGACTGGTAATCTTCTTGACCACATGGGGCTCATAATAGTAGCCTCCGTTGATCAGGGAACAGAATCCTGCGGCCATCTGAATCATCGTGGCGTCGAAGTTCTGTCCGAAAGCGTTCGTCGCCAGCATGGAATCCGTCATGGTAGAGTCCGAGACAAAGCTGTCTGTCCTCGCCTCATCCGCCAGGTCGATCCCCGTCCTGAGTCCGAAGTTGAATACGTTCTGGAACTTGGTAAAGTTCTCTTTTCCCTCGCTCATGGCCATTTCCATGAGCGACACGTTGCAGGATCTCTCGACCGCCTGTCCGACAGTGAGAAGTCCGTCTCCCTCGCGGTTGTGACATTTGATCTCAAATCCGTCTATATATTTGTACCCGTTGCAGTAAAACGTCTCGTCCTTGTCGACCGTCCCCGTCTCCAGCCCCGTCGCCACCGTGAACGGCTTGGCTGTGGATCCCGGTTCAAAGTATTGACTGACACAGAAGTTACTCCACAGCGCATTGAGATATCTGGGCTTGTCTTCATCCGACATGACGAGCAGATCCGTGTAAGTCAGGTAACTGTCCATCGGCTCGTCATTGGCGTCCAATTTGGGCATTCCCTCGAGGGCCGCCAGGTCCGAGGGCTGGTTCAGGTCAAAAAAGGGAGTTCCCGCCATGGCGAGGATCTCTCCGCTGTTTACGTCCATGACAATGCAGGCCGCGTGATTGCTGCCGTTTCCGGGATGATCGAAGTTGTCATATTCGTCATCGTGCTTTTTGAGATATTTCTGCACGATACTCTGAATGTTGGCGTCCAGGGTCAGAACCAGATTGTTTCCGTCTTTTGGCTCGATCATGGTCTGCTCCATGCTCAGAGACTCATCCAGATAGCCGTATCTTCGTCCGACAACGCCGTTGAGCGTTTCGTTGTAATACTCTTCCAGCCCGCCCGTTCCCACGTTTCCGGATCCCGAGAATCCTATCACATGGCAGGCAAGATCTGAGTGAGGGTAGATCCGGCTGTAACCGCTCTCAAACCAGATTCCCTTGATGTTGTCGTATTTGCGGTCCGCCGGGGCGACCTTTTTTTCCTTTTCCATCTTGATCCCGGCTTCGACCTTGTCCAGATATGCTTTTCTGTCCTGATAGGACAGGTTCTTCAACGCTATATAATACTGCGAGGAAGGGTGGTTTGTAATATATTCTCTGATCCTGCCCCGGTTGATTCCCAGGCCTTCCAGCGCGTCAAGCGTAGGCTCCAGGTAAGCGTCCTTCTCAAGGATCTGCTTGGAGTCGACGATCACATTGTAGACAAGCTGACTGTCCGCCAGCACCGTTCCCTTGCAGTCCATGATCTTTCCCCGCTTGTAGGGGATGGTCTGGTTCTCGTAGGCCTGCTGGGACAGCACCTGCATCGTGTATGCCTGTCCGTTATCCCGGTTGATGAGGAAGAGTTTGATCCCTAATCCGACAAAAGCCAGCAGTACTAATCCACATAGTACCACCAGCTTTCTCTGCATGCTAATAGTGAACCTCTTCAATCCTCCGCGGGTATTTTTTCCTTTAACTACCCTCTTGCTCACTTTATATCCTTACAAATTCACAAATTAAATACACAAAATAAATTTACAAATCTGTGTCAGTTCAGCTGCCGTGCGCCGGTCAGTCTATATCGGCGATCTGATGGACCGTATCGCCTTTGGTATCTGAGTATACCACAATCTGGTCCTGAGATGCATACTGCATTCCGAATTCATCGATCGCGATCCTTCTGATCTCTTCCAGGTCAATATCGCCGGCAATCTCGTTGTAGACCTCGTTGTTGGAGGATCTGAGCTCTGCCAGTTCCGATTCAAGGGTGACGATCCGGCTGTTGGTGTCCGAAATATCCGACAGCAGCTTGATATAGCCGATCAGACAGAAGGTCATAGCTGCCATAAGGCATGCCATGAAAGCCGCATATCTGCGGTTCATGTGCATCGCTTTTTCTCTGCCGCGTCTGGCGGCAAGACGGACGTCCTTGCTGCTGCGGTGCTGCTCTTCCTGCGAGCGCTCCGCCCAGAAATCGTCAGGTGCGGCCGACCCGCTGATATAGCTCTGGCGGCTCCCCGCAAACGACTCCCCGTGCATCACATTTCCCCGGCCGTTTCTGCTTCTTTTCGACCTCTGTGTCGCTTTGATCATCCTTGACTTCTGCCTCCTTGTAGGTAATTCCGTACTCGTATGTATTAAATGTGCTATATTTGTCCTCGCTCAAAAACTCTGAGCTTCGCGCTCGCCGAGCGCCTGTTTACTTCCAGTTCGTGTGCGGACGGCGCGATCGCCTTGCGCGTCACTACCGTTCCCTTCGACTTCTTCCCGCAGACGCACACCGGAAACTCCGGCGGACATGTGCAGGGCTTTTCGGCGCGCCGGAAGGCGTTCTTGACGATCCTGTCCTCAAGCGAATGGAAAGTGATCACACACAGCCTTCCTCCGGGTGCCAAAAGATCGATCATCGTGTCCAGCGAATCTCTCAGGACGTCCAGTTCCCTGTTGCAGGCTATGCGGATTGCCTGGAAGGTTCTCTTGTCCGGGTTGCCGCCCTTCTCTCTCATCTTGGCGGGGATTGACGCTCTCACGATCTCGCTCAGGTCTCCCGTCGTCTCGAGGGGGCTGATCGCGCGCCTCTTCACAATGTTGGCGGCGATCCTGGCCGCACACTTCTCTTCCCCGTATTCTCTGAGGATCCTTGTGAGTTCCTCCGCCGAATAGGTGTTGACGATTTCCTTTGCAGTGAGCGAACTGCTCCGGTCCATTCTCATGTCGAGGGGCGCATCATCCGTTCTGTAGGTAAAGCCTCTCTCCGGGTTGTCCAGCTGATAGGAGGACACCCCCAGATCCAGAAGTATGCCGTCGACCTTTCGGATCGAGAGATCCGAGAGCACGCCGGCTATATTTTCATAATTGTCGTGCACGATCGTCACCGCGTCGCCGAACTGCGAGAGCCTTTCGCCCGCGGCCGCGATGGCGTCCGTGTCCTGGTCGATTCCGATCAGGCGGCCGCCCTCTGTCAGCCTCTCCAGAATATGATAGGAATGTCCTCCGCCTCCGAGCGTCCCGTCGACGTAGATCCCGTCCGGCCTGATCGCCAGATTATCCAGTACTTCCTCCAGAAGCACCGAAGTGTGCTCAAATTTCAAATCCGTTCCCCAGCATTTCTTCTGCTATATCGTTGATCTCTTCGGTGGACATGGACTCCTCCCAGGACTCCTTGCTCCAGATCTCGATCCTGGATCCGACGCCCACGAGAATCACGTCCTTGTTGATCCCGGCTGCCTCCCTGAGGTTTCCGGGAATCAGAACACGCCCTTGCTTGTCCGGCTCCACTTCATTGGCCCCGGACAGAAAGAAGCGCACAAGCTGCCTCTGTTTTTTCACATTGTAAGGGAGGTCGCTCAGGCGGGAGACAAACTTCTCCCAGTCTTCCATCGCATAAATGCACAGACAGGGATCAAGGCTTCGCGTGATCACGAACCTCTCTCCCAGAGCCTCTCTGAACTTGGACGGTATGATCAGTCTCCCTTTCGGATCCAGGGAATGACCATATTCTCCCATGAACATGTTGCACTTTCCTCCACTTTGCACCACTTTTCTTCACAATCATACCAACTGGCACGGCCTTTTTCAATAGTCCGCTGGAAATTTGGCGTACACAAAATAGAGGGCACCTTGTCAGTCCCATTTCATAATCGAAACCCGCCCCTTACTACAAAGCGGGATATTTCTCAGTTAAGGCTTGCAAAATGAGCCGCGGCACAGGCCGCTGCGCCCCGTCACTTGGCAGTATCCTCCGCTGCTCTCTCCTTCCGGCCCAGCCTGCTCCGGATGACCAGATTCGCCGCGATCGCCGCAATTGCCATCACAATTCCGAGCACCATGGAGACCGGTATCTTCGTTCCCGTGATATAGAGCTGGTCCGTCCGGATCGACTCGATCCAGGCTCTTCCGATTCCATATCCGGCAAAATAGAGAAGTGCGATCTCTCCGTCAAACTTCTTGTGCTCCCGATACAGAAGCAGCAGCACAAGCAGTGCCAGATTCCACATTCCTTCATATAAAAATGTGGGATGCACCTGTATATAATTCGTCCCTTCCGTCATGTGCGCCGCGATCAGCGGAGAAATGTCCCGCTCTCTCACCATGCTCACCGGAATTCTCATAGCCAGAAGGCCGTTCGTATATTCACCGAAAACTTCCCGATTGAAGAAATTTCCCCACCGGCCCAGGATCTGCCCCACCAGGAGGCCGTAGATCACCGTGTCGAGAATGAGCGGAAACTTCACCTTTTTCAACTTGCAATAGACATACAGCGTAATGACCCCGGCGATAATGCCGCCGTATATAGCCAGTCCGCCGCCGCGTATATTCAGGATCTGAATGGGATCATTCTTATAAAAGTCCCACATGAAGATCACATAATAGATTCTTGCCCCTAAGATAGAAAAGATAATGAGAGGAGCCGCCAGATCCCAGATCACATCCGAATCCAGCCCCGACTTCTTCGCGATCCTGGCGGCCAGAACAAGGCCCAGCATCATACCGATCGCGATCACGATGCCGTAGAGCGCGATCCCAAAATTGCCGATCATGATGGTCTTGGGGACATTCCTCAGATAAATTCCCAGATTCGGAAAAGCAATATCCATTTCTCCCATCATATCCGCCATATTTCTAACCAGACTCCTTCAACTTTTAGTATTTCTTGTACTATGATAGCACAAGATTTCCCCCTTAGCGGATTTTTCTATTCTTAAAATTTGCTAAATTTTGCTCCTAAAATTCCCTGTTTTTCTATTCCGTTTTTGATTGACAAAGCACAAGGTATGGTGTCTGCCGCTCAGGCCCGCCAAAATATTGCCTTTTCGCACAGTATTGGCCGGTCAGGCGGATAAATCCGACAATTTCTCAGGATTTCCGACGCTTTTCCGTCGCCACCCTCTGCTGCACGTGCGACCTCTGGGGTAGTTTGCACGACCTCTGGGGTGGTTTACCCCTGGGACGACCTACGAGCAGGATGTTTTTTCCATCTCGTAGGGCCCTGTCAAAAGAGCACCGGCTGGGAGTAACCTACGAACAGGTTGCTTTCTCCATTTCGTAAGGGTAAAAAAAAGATGTGAAGTCCGGAATCAACAATTCCTGACTTCACATCTTAAACTCTAATCATACCTCTACCGAGAGTACTCTGTTCTTATACATTGAACCGGAACAGGATCACATCTCCATCCTTGACAACATAATCCTTGCCCTCAATTCCCACAAGCCCTTTCTCGCGAGCCGCAGACAGGGATCCGAGCTCCAGAAGCACCTTGTAGTTCACAACCTCTGCCTTGATAAATCCGCGTTCGAAATCACTGTGGATCTTACCGGCTGCCTGAGGGGCCTTTGTTCCGATCTTAATGGTCCATGCTCTGGTCTCATCCTCTCCCGCTGTCAGGAAGCTCATTAGTCCCAGTGTGCGGTAGCTGGCGCTGATCAGTTTATCCAGACCGGCTTCCGTCACGCCCAGGTCCTCCAGGAACATGGCGCGCTCGTCATCGTCGAGCTCGGCAATCTCCGCCTCGATACTCGCGCAGATCACAAACACCTCACTTCCTGTCTGTGCCGCATATTCGCGAACCTTCTGCACACCCGGATTATTTGCGCCGTCATCGGCAAGATCATCTTCCGATACGTTTGCGGCATAGATCACCGGCTTATCGGTCAGAAGATTGTAGGTCTGCATCCACTTCTCTTCGTCTTCCGTCAGGTCCTCAAGCAGAGAGGCAGGCTTGCCGCTCTCAAGATGCTCCTTGAGGCGCTTGAGGAAAGCCATCTCCTTTCCGGCTTCCTTGTCCATCTTGGCTGTACGAGCCACTTTAGAAATACGGCGTTCCAGAACTTCCAGATCTGCAAAGATCAGTTCCAGATTGATTGTCTCGATGTCGCGCATAGGATCCACACTGCCATCTACGTGAATCACATTGCCATCCTCGAAGCAGCGCACTACATGAACGATCGCGTCTACTTCACGAATATTAGCGAGGAACTGGTTTCCCAGGCCTTCACCTTTAGAAGCACCCTTGACCAGACCGGCGATGTCAACGAACTCAATGACAGCCGGTGTGACCTTCTTGGAATGATACATTTCCCCCAGAAGGCGAATTCTCTCATCCGGGACAGGTACAATGCCGACGTTGGGGTCGATCGTACAGAAAGGATAGTTTGCAGATTCTGCTCCTGCCTTTGTCAGCGCATTAAAAAGTGTGCTCTTTCCCACATTGGGAAGACCTACGATGCCTAATTTCATTTTATGTTTTACTCCTCATTCCACTCTTCTTGGAAGAATAGTCCGGTTTCCTGTTCTTAAGTTCCTCAAAGAGTTCACTGTAATTCTTGTAGCGGATCCGGCTGATCCTGCCTTCTTCCAGCGCCGCCCGCACGGCGCAGCCGGGCTCCCGCAGATGGACGCAGCCGTCAAAGCGGCATTTTCCCTCATACTCATCAAATTCCGAATAGTAATGGCGAAGGTCCTGCGCCTCCATATTCATCAGGTAAAGGGACGTAAATCCGGGAGTGTCCACCAGATAAGTGTCTTCTTCGCCGGCCAGCAGCTCCACGTGCCTTGTGGTGTTCTTGCCGCGGCTGATCTTGCGGCTGAGCTCCCCGGTCTCCATCCGGGCTCCCGGGCAGATCGTGTTGATCAGCGTCGATTTGCCGACGCCGCTGGGCCCCGTCAGAACGGTTGTCTTTCCCTTAAGGATCTCGCGAAGGCCGCCCAGTGTCTCCGGCGAGAGCACGCTCACAAAGAGAACTTTGCAGCCGCAGGATTCATACGTCTCCCGCAGCTCTTTGATCTCCTCTTCCGTGGCCAGATCCTGTTTGTTAAAACATAGCACAGCCGGCAGCTCTTTCTGGTGCATCGTGATCAGGAACCGGTCCAGCATGTTGTAGCTGGGCGCCGGGTGCGTGATCGCGAAAATCAGAAGCGCCTGATCCACATTTGCCACATTTGGCCTTACCAGCTCATTTCTGCGCGGATAGAGACGAACGACATTTCCCTCCATGGGAACACTCACAGTGTCTGTGACTTCGATCTCCACGTCGTCTCCGACGAGGGGTTTGACGCCGAGCGCGCGGAACACGCCCCTTGCCCGGCACCTGTAAATATCTTCTCCCGTGTGGACTTCATAAAAGCCGGCAATACTTTTAATGATCTTGCCTCTCATAGCTGTCTCTTCTTCATCATTCCATTTTCCCGTCTCATGCCGTTTCCCGCTGATCCGCCTCTACTGTGCCGAAGCCTGTTTCCGAATTAATCCTCCGGCGTAAAGGTGAGTTCTCTCGTGATCGTCCTGTCCTCGGTCCGTTCGACCGTCCGGGTCACGGTCTTTTTGCCTGTTCCCTCACCCGTGTTCTCGGTGTTCTCGTTTTCCGCAGAGCCTTCCGCCTCCGCGCTGCCTGTGCTGCCGGTATCGGCTTCCGCAGGTGTTTCCTGCTCCGGCGTATCGTCTTCCACTTCTTCCTCGATCGTCTCGACGATCGTGACCTGATATTCCATAGTCAGGGTTCCGTATTCGGAAGTGATGCCCGTGCATCCCATTCTGTAAGGGAACGCGGATGTCGTCGTATCGAGAAGCTTCTGTCCGTCTTCCGTTACGATCGTGATGTGCACCGAAGTGCCCGCTTTATAATCGGGATCTTCGCTGCTGGTAGGCGCGGAAATATCCGCCGAATAGCTGTATGTCTGCTGCCCTGCGATGTCAAAATTGACCGCCGTGCCCTCGTCGATCATCTCTCCGGCTTTCACATCCTGGGAGATGACCAGGCCGCGGTTGTCCGGATTGGAATCCGTGATCGTCCTGACATTGCCGGTCTTAAGCCCGAAAGCGCCCAGCGTATTGCGTGCTTCCTGCTCAGTCATGCCCAGAAGATTGGGCATCTCTACTTTGCCGGACATGTCGGGTCCCGTGCTCACTTCGATGGTCACATAAGTGCCGCCTTCCGCCTGCACATCCCCTTCGGGATCCTGGCTGATGACCAGGCCGCTCTCGACTTCTTCGCTGCTTGCCTCTGTGATATTGACGTTAAATCCGGCCTCTGTCAAAAGATCGACCGCCTCATCCTTGGTAAGCCCCACGACGGACGGAATCTTATTGCCGCTGTTGCCGCAAACTGTGAGGACGACCGTGCTTCCTACCGGAATCTGTGCTCCTTCGTCTACGCTGCTGCGCATGACAACGCCCACCGTATACTTGTCGGATTCCTCATAAGTCAGTTCCGGGATCAGTCCCTGCTTGACGAGAGCGGTCCTTGCCGCGGAGGCATCCAGCCCCACTACATTGGGCATGATCACCATCTCTTCGTTCTGCGCGACGGCATTGTCTTTCTTTGTGCCGCCCGGCAGGATTCCCGTTCTGCTCCCGACGATCAGAAAGACGATCACACAGATAATGGCGACAGCCAGCACAGCCAGGATCGAGGCGATCCTGTCCATTGAGTGCTCCCGCTCCTCTTCTTCATCGTCGTCATCATCGATGTCGGGGTCGTCGAAGTCCTCTTCCTCTTTTATGCGCTTAGGCATCTTGCGCGTCTTTCGCGAGAGGTCTTCTTCTTCCTTCCTGACTGCCTCTGCGGCTGCTTCCTGCTTTTTCTTTGCGCCCTGCTTGATCTGCTTCTTCTCTTCATCCGTCAGCATACGGGTATTCCCCATATCATTGGGATCATAGCGCTTTACAAAATCGCCGTCGGGATCACTGATCGATTTTTTGAGATCAGATGCGAGCTCCTGCATGTTCTGATAGCGTCTGTCCGGGCTCTTCTCACAACATTTGAGGACGATCTGGTCCACACTGTAAGGGATATCGGGATTGAGCTTTCTCGGAGAAGGCATGGGCTCCTGAATGTGGCGAATCGCGATGGCCACTGTGGTCTCGCCGTCAAAGGGCACTTCCCCCGTCAGCATCTCGTACAGTGTCACACCCAGAGAATAGACGTCGCTCTTTTCATCACTGAAACCGCCTCTCGCCTGTTCGGGAGAGGTGTAATGGACGGATCCCATAACATTGGAGGTGATCGTATCACTCGTGGCCGCTTTCGCAATGCCAAAATCCGTGACCTTCACCTTTCCGTCTCTGGAGATGATGATATTCTGCGGTTTAATATCCCTGTGTATGATGTGATTTCTGTGCGCGGCTTCAAGTCCCATGGAGACCTGCAGCGCGATGGTGACGGCCTCCTTATAACCGAGGCGCCCTCTCTTGGAAATGTAATTCTTAAGAGTGATTCCGTCCACCAGTTCCATTACTATGTAATAGATTCCCTTTTCTTCGCCGACGTCGTACACGTTGACGATATTGGGGTGCATCAGGCCTGCTGCGGCCTGCGCTTCCACGCGGAATTTCGAGACAAAATTAGCGTTCTCCGAAAACTCCTGCTTGAGAACCTTGACTGCTACAAAGCGGTTCAAGGTGTGATCTTTTGACTTATATACATCCGCCATGCCGCCCGTGCCGACCTTTTCAAGGATCTCGTAGCGGTCTGCGATCAACATACCGATTTTAATCATGTTCTTCCTCCACTTACCCGGATAACTACCCTTTCAGACAGCACAGACTCTCAGTGAGTCCTCCCCGTACCGTCCATATCCCGGGAAGTGTCAATCAGTATTACTGAGATATTGTCCTTTCCGCCCGCCTCATTGGCGCGCGCAACAAGCGCTTTTGCCTTTTCCTCAAGAGAACCCTGCTGCGCCAGCACGCTCTCTATTTCATCGTCGTCGATCATCGAAGTGAGGCCGTCCGTGCACATGAGGATCAGGCCGCACTCGGAAAGAGGGAGCCTGAAGAAATCAACCTGTACGCCCTCCTCGGCTCCGATAGCCCTTGTGATCACATTTCTCTCCGGATGGATCCTGGCATATTTTCTGTCGAGTGTCCCGGCGCGCACCATCTCCTCCACGAGGGAATGATCCACAGTGATCTGCCGGAACCCGTCCTTATAATTGTAGAGACGGCTGTCCCCCACGTTGGCAATTAGAAGCTGATCGCCGCAGATCGTGCAGCCAACGAGCGTGGTTCCCATCCCATAGTATTCCCTGTGCCTGGCCGCCGTCTGGATGATCCCGCTGTTTGCCATCTCAAAAGCCTCTCTGAGAAGCTCCTCGGGCTCAATGCCGACCGTCGACACCACCTGATTCACCACAGTCTCCACTGTGAGCTTCGATGCGAGGTCCCCGGCTCTGTGCCCTCCCATTCCGTCTGCCACCAGATAAAGGCACGACAAAGAGCCCAGCGGTGCATCGCTGGCATAAATATAGTCCTGATTCATCTCTCTTCTGAGACCAATATCAGTTATGGAAAATGACTGCGGCATATCATTCTTCTCCTGGTTTCTGATCGGAAAGATGCCTGTGACGCAGCTGACCGCAGGCACCGTCAATATCTCTTCCTAATACTCTTCTAATACTAACATTTATGCCCTTTTTTTCAAGTTTTTTCTGAAAAGCGCGCACTCCCTCCTCCTGCGTCTGCCGGTATCCGCGCTCCTTCACAGGGTTCACGGGAATGAGGTTTATATGCGCTTTCAGAGGCCTCGCCAGCTCCGCCAGCATCTGTGCGTCCTGCGCGCTGTCATTGACATCCCGGATCAGGCTGTACTCGAACGTGACCTGCCTCCCCGTCTTGTCAAAATAGTATCTGCCCGCCTCCATCAACTCCGCGATCGTATACTGATTGGCGATGGGCATGATCTCCTTTCTCTTCTCGTCCGTGACAGCGTGGAGGGAAAGGGCGAGCGTTATGGACAATTGCTCTTTTGCCAGATCATAGATCCGCGGCACGATCCCACAGGTGGACACCGTGACATTTCTCTGGCTGATATTCAGCCCGTTCTCATCGGTCAGAAGCCGCAGAAAGCGCACCAGATTGTCATAATTGTCCAAGGGCTCCCCCGTTCCCATGACGACTACGTGCGACACCCTCTCGCCGGTCACCCTCTGGATCTCATAGATCTGCTCGAGCATCTCCGAAGGCGTCAGCGACCGGTAAAGTCCGTCCAGCGTGGAGGCGCAGAACTTGCAGCCCATGCGGCAGCCCACCTGGGAGGATATGCACACGCTGTTGCCGAACTTGTAGCGCATGAAAACGCTCTCCACCAGGGAATCATCCCTCATCGCAAAGAGATATTTCTGCGTTCCGTCGAGCTTCGACACCTGGCGGTCGATCATCCTGACCGCTGTGAGCGGGTACTCCGCCGAGAGCTTCTCCGCCATGGCCTTGGGAATATTGGTCATCTCGCTATAGTCCCTCGCGAGACTTACGTGCATCCAGCGGTAGAGCTGCTTCGCCCGGAAGGCCGGAAAGCCGTTTTCCTTCATGACCTGCGTGAGCTCTGTGAGCGTCATCGATTTGAGATCTGTGTTTGTTTCCTGCATGAATTAATTCCTTACTCTGATAAATCTGGCCAGATAAAACCCGTCTGTGCCATGTACGCCGGGAAGCAGCTGAAGCTGATTTCCCTTTATTCCCGGAATCTCTCCGGGCAAATAGCCGGTAAGTGGATCCGGGCTCAGTCCCAGCTCCTCTTCAATAAACTTCGCTATGGCGCCGTTCTCTCCTTCGTTGATCGTACATGTACTGTAGATCAGAACGCCGCCTTCTTTCAGGTAAGAGACAGCATTCCTGAGTATCTGCTTCTGCAGATCAGCCAGTTTCCCGAGCTGCTTTGGCGTCACATGGTACTTGATGTCCCTCTTGCGGCCGATCACGCCCAGCCCCGAGCAGGGCAGGTCGCATAAAAGAACGTCTGCCTTTCCGACTTCTTCTTCCGGGACCGCTTCCAGCGCGTCCCGCTGTGCCACTGTGACATTGGACAGGTGCATCCTTCTGACATTCTTCAGGATCTGCGTCGTCTTTCCTTTACTGAGGTCAAAGGAGTGGACTTCTCCTGCATTAGCTTCCGGTGTTTTTGCCAGGGCGAGCAGCTTTGACGCGCAGTGCATGCTCTTGCCGCCCGGCGCCGCACAGATGTCATAGACGGTCTCGCCGCCTTTCAGGCCGGCCGCTTCCGCGACCATCATGGAACTCTCGTCCTGCACTGTCCACAAGCCTTCCCTGTAGCCGGGCAGTTCTGAAATGCTGTCTGTCCCCGTCAGGTTATAACAATAAGGCAGATAATGGCCTTTATGGACATCTACGCCCTTGCCTTTCATTTTTTCAAGAATTTCTTCTCTGCGCTCAGAGCTGCAGCGGTCGTCAAATCGGATCGTAACAGGCCTGATCTCAAGAAGAACCGCAAGAAGCTTTTCAGTTTCTTCCGCTCCCAATTGCTTCTGCCACATGCGGACGATCCATTCCGGCATGGAATAGGTTCTGGATAGGGTGGTGGGGTCGATCGGTGCGTCCTGTGTCAGTTTTCCTGCCTCCTTCTCGCGCACGACCGTGCGCAGGATACCGTTTACAAACCCGCTCAGTTCTTTTTTGCCATATGTCTTGGTGAGCTTGACAGACTCATTGCAGGCGGCAGAATCCGGCACAGAATCCATATACAGAATCTGGAAGATTCCCATGCGCAGGATGTCTCTGATTATCGGTCTGATTCTGACCCCCTTTTTGGTGTACCGGCGCACTATATCATCCAGCTCAATCCTGCGCTCAATTACGCCTTCCGTCAGCCTCTTGACAAAGGCCCGCTGCCGGCGGTCCATTCCTTCTCTCTCACAGCGGTCCAACATGTCTTTTACCGCAATGTGACTGTATGTACCCTGCTCCCTGATCCCGGTCAAGACTTCCAGGACGGCTTCTCTCTCGCCTGTCGTGCTCAATATATGGCTCCTTTTGAAATTGAAATGGCTCGCGGCGCGAAGCGCCCCCCTGATGACCTGATCCGAATGACACTAAAGTGCCGCCCATGATCTCCTGGCCGGCACTTAATCATCATTTTCTCTGAAATCCTCCACTTACCTCTCCGAAGTAAGCTTCTGCCCCTGCTCAACCTTGGCGCCCAGCAGAAAGGCCTGCGTACTCATGCGCTTCTTGCCCTCATACTGCACTTCTGTCAGTGCAAGAACGCCCTCTCCGCAGCGGACATAGATTGCTTTCTTATCGGTCCCGACAACAGTTCCGGGCTCGCCTTCCGCCGCGCAGTCCGCGACAGAAGAGCCCCAGATCTTGAGCATTTTGCCGTTCATAAAGGTGTAGGCTCCCGGCCAGCTGTTGAGGCCGCGAACGAGCCGCTCGATCTTCTCTGCGGGCATGGACCAGTCTATGTTGCCCATTTCCTTGCGAAGCATGGACGCGTAGCTGGAGGCACTGTCGTCCTGCTTGATGGGCGTAAGGGTCCCCTGCTCGATCATGGGAAGTGCTTTGACAAGAAGTTCTCCGCCAAGCTTCGCCATCTTGTTGTACAGGCTCTCGCCTGTCTCGTCCGCCGCCAGCGGGATCTCTTCCTGCAGCAGGATGTCGCCTGTATCGAGGCCGACGTCCATCTGCATGATGGTCACGCCGCTCTTCTCTTCTCCGTCAATGACCGCCCATTGAATGGGCGCGGCGCCTCTGTATTTTGGCAGAAGGGAGGCGTGGACATTGACGCAGCCGTAACGGGGCAGCTCCAGGATTTCTTTGCTGAGGATCTGACCGAAAGCGGCGACGACGATGAGATCGGGGGCCTCTTCGCGCAGTCTCTGTACGGCGTCAGGGGTCTTGACTTTGACGGGTGAGAAGACAGGGATTCCCCAGCGGTCCGCGCACTCGTGCACAGGGGTCTTGATGACGCCTCTGCCTCTGCCCTTGGGCCTGTCGGGCTGGGTCACGGCGAGTGTGACCTCGCATCCGTTCTTCATCATTGTGTCCAGTACTTCCGCCGCCAGATCCGGCGTCCCCATAAATACGATCTTCAAGCTTCTCCCTCCGTCGCCTTAGCTTCTTCTTCCTTCTCCAACAACTCGTCGAGCTCTTCATTGGTGTAGAGCCTGCCCTCTACAAGTTCCACGTACATGTGGCCTTCCAGGTGGTCCAGCTCATGGCAGATAGCTCTGGCCAGCAGGTCCTCGCCTTCGATGATGAATTCCTGCATGTTCTCATCCAGCGCCTTGGCTTTCACGTGGCGGGGCCTTGTGACCTGCCCGCTCTTTCCGGGAACGGAGAGGCAGCCTTCCCAGCCGGTCTGCTCGCCGTCCTGCTCGAGGATCTCGGGATTGATCATGACGATGGGCTGGTTCTGCTCCGCGCTCACATCGATGACCACGATCCTCTTGAGCATTCCGACCTGGGGCGCCGCAAGCCCGACGCCGTCGGAGTCGTACATAGTCTCTTTCATATCCTCAATCAGTGCCTTGAGTTTGGGAGTCATTTCCTTTACTGTTTTGGCCTTCTTGCCAAGTACCGGATCTCCCAATTCTCTGATCAGTCTTAGTGCCATATTTTTTCCACCTTTCTATTATTCTCCACCGGAGATTCGCGCCCGCCGCTCTAATACGCCGACACGGGATCAAAATCAAACTGCACCTGAACCTGCGGGTCCCGCCCTATTTTCACCAGATAGGCCAGAAACGCCTCCGCGCGGTCCTTACATCTCACCAGTTTATCATAGTTTATATCTTTAATGTAAATTACATATCTGTATTGGTCCCGGATCTTGGTGAGTGAGCCCTTGGCCGGCCCGATCACCAGCGCTTCGGGGTCATCCCTAACGAACAGTTCCCTGAGCTGTCCGGCCAGTTTTTCCGCCTTGTCCTCGTCCTCGGACTGCATCTGCACGCACAGCATGTGCGCCGCCGGCGGATAGAGAAGCGCGGACCGGTACCGGATCTCCTCCCTGTAGAAGCCCACGTAGTCCTGGTCGGAGGCGTACTCGATGGCGTAATTCTCCGGCTGGTAGGTCTGGATGACCACATTTCCGGGGACTTCTCCCCTGCCTGCGCGCCCCGCCGCCTGGGTCAGCAGCTGGAAGGTCCGCTCCGCGGCGCGGTAATCGCCCGCGTACAGGGACATATCCGCCAGCAGGATTCCGACCAGCGTCACGCCCGGGAAATCGTGTCCTTTCACGATCATCTGTGTTCCCACCAGAATATCCGCATCCCGGTTGGCAAAAGAGGAAAGGATCTTATCGTAACTCCCCTTCCGCGAGGTCGTGTCCGCGTCCAGGCGAAGGACCCTCGCGCCGGGATACCGGATCTTCAGATGCTCTTCGATCTGCTCCGTACCTGCCCGGAAGCCCGAGATATAGGGCGAGCCGCACTCGGGGCACTCTTTTACGCCCGGCCTCTCGAAGCCGCAGTAGTGGCAGACCAGCCTGCCCCCTCTATGCAGTGAGAGCGAAATGTCGCAGTGCGGGCACTTGATGACCGTACCGCAGGACCGGCAGGAGACAAATCCCGCCACGCCGCGCCTGTTGAGGAACAAAATAGCCTGCTCTCCCTTATCCAGTCTGTCCTGAAGGAGTTCCTGCAGGCGCTCTGACAGGATCGACCGGTTGCCGTTTTTCAGCTCCTGCCGCAGGTCCGCGATCTCGACCGAGGGAAGCGTCCCTCCGGTCAGCCGCTCCGACAGCGTGTAGAGCCGGTATTCCCCGGTCAGCGCTTTGTAATAGGAGTCCAGCGAAGGCGTAGCGCTGCCCAGCACCACGCAGGCGTGCTTGAGCCTCGCCAGTTCCTGCGCGACTTCGCGCGTGTGATACTTTGGCATCGATTCGTTCTTGTAACTGCTCTCGTGCTCCTCGTCGATGACAATGACGCCCAGATCCGCAAATGGCGTAAAAAGCGCGCTCCTGGGACCGATGATGACGTCAATCTCCCCGCGCCTTGCCCGCTCCCACTGGTCCGCCTTCTCGCTCTCCGACAGGGACGAGTTCATGACCGACACCCGCTCGCCAAAATATTGATAGAACCGCAGCAGCGTCTGATACGTGAGGGCAATCTCCGGGATGAGCATGATTGCCTTCTTACCGCGCTCGCAGATTCCTTTGATGATGGAGATGTAGACTTCCGTCTTGCCGCTTCCGGTGATCCCGTGGATCAGGCTGACCGTGCTCTTTCCGGCGTCATAGTCGGCCAGAACGCCCTGCACGATCGCTTTCTGCGCGCCGCTCAGCTCCTTGTGGTCCTTCTCTGTTTTGCACAGGACGACGGGATTGCGGAAGGACTCCTCCTCCGTGACCCTGATCACGCCGGCCGAAGACATGGCGCGGATGACGGGCGCTGTAATGTGGAGCTTACTCGTGACCAGGCTGTAGGGCTGCCTGGGGACTTCCAGGAGCTCCCGCAGAAGCCTCTCTCTGGCCACCTGGTGCTTGCGGACGTAGATTTCCAGCTGCTTTTCCGCCTCTTCGCGCGGCATCGCCAGTTCGATCTCCCGGGTCTTGACCGGCTTTCCGGGCTTTCTGGAAGTGAGCACCGTTTTGAGGGCGGCCGCCATGGTGGAGCCATACCGGTTCTTCATCCAGGCCGCCAGAGCGATGGCCGTGGCGCCGTCGTCATCTTCGCTGTAGCCGCTGTCGTTGACGGGCAGCTCCGCGATCTCCTTGACTTTGGCGGGATCGTAGTCGAACTCATCCTTGAGGGCGATCACATACCCTTTGCGGATGGTGTCTCCCTTACCGAAAGGCACCATAACAAGGCTCCCGGGCTGCAGGACATCCTGCATCCTCCCGGGAACCTTGTACGTGAACGGTCTGTCCAACTTGTTATAGGAAATATCGATGATGACCTCAGCGTATTTGCTCAATCTCTGTTCTCTTTCCTGTATCCTTCTCCTCAGGCTTCCTCCGGGATCTCCCGGATCATTCTCAGGCTTCCTTCGGGACCTCCCCGATCATTCTCAGGCTTCCTCCAGGATCTCCCTGATCAGGACGCGCTCGTCCATAGGGTATTTCTTTCCCTTGATCTCCTGGTAATCCTCGTGACCTTTTCCTGCCAGAACGATGATGTCCCCGGGCTCTCCATGCTGAATCGCATAGCGGATGGCGTCTTTTCTGTCCGGGATCGTCACGTATTTGCCGTCTGTGCGGGAAATTCCCGTCACGATGTCCTCTATGATCGCCATCGGCTCCTCATCTCTGGGGTTGTCCGATGTGATAATGCTCAGCTCTGCCAGCTTTCCGCTGACCTCTCCCATCTCGAAACGGCGCAGATTGGAGCGATTGCCGCCGCAGCCGAACAGGCAGATCAGCCTGTGGGGCTCATATTCGCGCAGTGTCGACAGGAGGCTCTCCAGTGCCATGGCGTTGTGCGCGTAGTCGATCATCAGCGTGAAGTCGTCGCTGACCTTCACCATCTCGATGCGGCCTCTGACATGGACCTTGAGAAGTGCTTTCTTCACTTCTTCCGCCGTGACGCCGAAATGCCTGCAGACCGCGATCGCGCACAGTGCGTTATAGACGCTGAAACGTCCGGGCGCGGGCACTTCCGCGTGGAAGTCCATGAGGCCTTTCACATCGAAGGCGACGCCCAGCTCGCCGGGCTCCTTGATCAGCTGCAGGTTTTCCGCGTGCAGGTCGGCCTCGGGACTGAGCCCGTAAGTCTCAACGCTGCAGGTGTGGCCGTCCATGACCCGCTTGTAATACTTGTCGTCCGCATTGAAGATTCCCACTCTGCACTGCCGGAACAGAAGGCTCTTGCACTGCAGATAGTCGTCGAAATCCTTGTGCTCGTTGGGACCGATATGATCCGGGGAGAGATTTGTGAAGATCCCCAGATCGAACAAAAATCCCTGCGTCCTGTGCAGCATCAGGGCCTGGGAGGAGACCTCCATTACTACGGCCTGCATGCCGGCGTCCGCCATATCCTTGAAGGTCTTCTGAAGGACCGTGGATTCGGGCGTCGTGTTGTTGGCCTTGATCTTCACATCCCCATACAGGATCTCAATGGTGCCGATCAGGCCGACTTTGAGGCCAGCCGCCTCCAGAATGGACTTGACCATGTAGGTGGTGGTCGTCTTTCCCTTGGTTCCGGTCACGCCGATGATCTTCATGCGGGACGCGGGATTGCCGTAATAAGCGGCAGCGATGTAGGCCATGGCATACCTGGTGTCCTGCACCCTTATGATGACGGGATCCTTAACAGGTGTCTTTCCCTCCAGATCGGACAGATCCAGGTCCTGCTGGACCACCAGCGCGGCCGCGCCGTCCAGAAGCACCTGCCTCGCGAACTCATGCCCGTCCCTGACGGCTCCCTCGATGCAGAAGAAGAGGCAGTTTTCCGTCACCTTTCTCGAGTCATTGACAATCTCGCTGACCTCGGTGCCGCGCAGCGCGCGGGCCTTTTCGTGGTCCATGATAGGCTCACCCGCCAAAGTATTGAAATGATAATCCAGTTTACTGATCAGTTCTGCGATTTTCATAGTCTGTCTCCTAGTTATGAATCCTGTAGTCTTTTATGATATACTGCATGTTCTCTCTGTCTCTCCAGACATTGATGTCGGGATAATATACCATATCTATTGTAACATTTCCGGCGCCTCTGAGAAGGTCCTCGAAGGCTCCTCTTCCCAATGATTCCTCAATATTTTGCACAAAGATCTGGGCGTCCCCGAACAGGATCAGTTCCATCCCGTACCCGGAGTCGTCCTGCGCCGCGAATCGGATCACATTTCTGTTCTTTCCCATCACTCTGGCGCTGAGCAGCCTTATGTTTCGCGTGACGAAGAGCGGTTTGGGGTTCTGCGTGCCGCAGGGCTCGAGAAGATCCAGCTCTCTTGTCACGGGCAGGCTCAGGAACCTGGGCGGAAGCTCCATGTCCACGCGGACCACTTCCTGCAGGTCCTCGTCGGTGAGCGTGCAGTTCTCCTCGATCCGGCGCGAGAATTCCTCGAAATCCTCTTCCTTCATGGTCAGGCCGCCCGCCATCTTGTGCCCGCCGTATTTGACGAACAGGTCCTCGCAGGCGTTCATCTGCGCGTACATGTCATAGTTCTCGATGGAGCGCCCCGATCCCTTCAGAAGGCCGTTTCCTGTGTCCGTCAGGACAAAAGTCGGTCTGTGCCGGCTCTCTTTGATCCTTCCGGCAATGATCCCTGCCAGAGATTCGTGGCAGTCCCGCAGGAGCAGCACGAGCACGCGCCTGTCCCCCATCCCTTCGCTATCAATCATGGCTTCCGCCGCCTCGGTCCCTTCGACCGTCATACTCTTGCGGCTGTCGTTGAGCTCCTTGAGCTGCTGCGCGCTCCGCAGGGCCGCCGAAGGATTCTGCTCCATGAAGAGTTCAAGGCCCCGGTAGGCGCTGTCCAGCCTGCCTGTCGCGTTGAGACAGGGGCCGATCACAAATCCCGCGTGATAGGTAGTCAGCGGTGTTCCCGACAGTCCATTGACTGTCAGCAGCGACTGAAGTCCCAGGTTGTTCGAGAAAGAGGCCTCGCCCAACCCTTCCCTGACAAGGATCCTGTTCTCATCGGCGAGAGGCATGACGTCGCACACCGTCGCCAGGCCGGCAAAAGGCAGCAGGTAGTGGACCAGTTCCCTGTACTTGTCACTGTTTTGGCCCCAGAGACGCTCTGCATAGAGCTGGCAGATCTTAAAGGCCACCACTGCTCCGCAGATGTCGGGAAAAGGATAGGGCTTCTTCCCCGTCACGCTCTCCGGGATCTTGGGATCGATGACCGCGTCGGCCGGAGGCAGGATATACTCGATACTTCCATCCTCCTGCGCCTTGTAAGGCACCTCGTGATGGTCCGTCACGATTACCGTCAGGCCCATCTCCTTCGCGGTCTGAAGCGGCCCGGACGCCGCGATTCCGTTGTCGCAGGTCATGATCGTGTCGATCCCGTCCTCCGCCGCGCAGCGCACAAGCCGCTCATTGATCCCATAGCCGTCCGTCATGCGCTCCGGCAGCATGGCGTCCGCCTGCCCTCCGAAAGCCCGCAGAGAATGCCACAGGATGAAGGAGGAACAGATCCCGTCCACGTCATAATCTCCGATGATCCGGATCTTATTCCCGTTCCGAATCTTCTCTGTCAAAATATCGACCGCCTTGTCCGCATCCGGAAGCAGCCGCGGATCGTGGAGATCCTCGATCTTTCCGCCCAGAAAGCGCCGCGTCTCTTCGACACCGATCACATCCCTGTTCCGGATCAGGCGCGCCAGCACAGGCGATATGCCGCAGGCTCTCGCTATTTCATTGAAATCCGCTCTCTTGGCGGTGATCATCCATTTCTTGTGCTTCATTTAGCAGCTCCTATAGGAAAAACTAAGGGAACGGAAGACAATCCGTTCCCTCGTTGAAATTCAAGGCTTGCAGCGCGAGCCGCCGCGCCGCGTGCGGGCTGCCTCCGGGCAGCTCCTTCCTTTTTCGCACGCGTGTGCCTCATGATCAGACGGTGATCTTAGCTTTATTTCTTTCTTCCGCCTCTTTCTGTCTCTGGAGCTTTCTCTCCTTCTTGGAAAGGCCGGACATATCGTTCTTCTTGGAACTGCCGCCATTGCCGCTATTGCCGCTGCCGCTGTTTCCGCCGTTGCCGGTGCTCTTTAAATCATCTGCGGAACCGGTCTTGACGCGGAGCAGATGCCACAGGGGACCTGCGATGCAGACGGAGGACCAGCATCCTGCGATGATACCGACCATCAGAGGAAGGGCAAATTCCTTGACGGAGGCAACGCCGAAGATGTACAGGGCCAGAACCATGAAGAATGTCGTCAGGGAAGTAAAGATACTTCTGGAAAGTGTCTGGCTGACACTGGTGTTGACGACCGTCTCAAGGCTCGTTCCGGACTTTCTGACCGCCAGGTTCTCACGCACACGGTCGAATACGACGATCGTCGCGTTGATGGAGTAACCTACGATGGTCAGCATGCAGGCGATGAATGTGCTGCCCACGCTGATTCTGATGAGCGCGTAAGCCGCCAGAACTACCAGGCAGTCATGCGCCAGGCAGATGACAGAAGAAGCACCGAAGCGGGCATCCTTGAATCGGAACCAGATGTAAATCAGCATCAGGACAAGCGCCACAATGACCGCATTGAAAGCAGCCGTCTTCATCTCGGAACTGATCGTGGAGCTGATCGTCTCGGAGGTGATGTTGTCCTTGTTAACGCCGAACTGATCCTGCAGAGCCACTGCAAGTGCCGTGCTCTTGGTCTCGTCGAGCTCCTGAGTCTTGAAGATTACTTCACTGCTGCCTGCAACCTTCTGTACCTGAGGGTTCGTATCACCTGTCACCTCTGTGATCACAGGGATGACCTTCTGGTTGATCTCATCGAGGCTCATGTCCTCGTTGAATGTGACGTTGGTAGATGTACCGCCCACGAAATCAAGGCTGTAGTTCAGGGCGCCTTTTCCGCCGGCAGCGTTGAACGCCATGCCGGCAAGACCTGCGATGATCACAATACCGGAGATCGCGAAGACGATCTTCCTCTTGCCTGTGAAATCGATGATCTTGGAATCTTTTGCCTTGCCGTACAGCTTCTCATCCTGCGCGCCCAGTGCGTAGAAGATGTTCATGAGAAGTCTTGTGATAAACAGGGCCGTGAACATGGACACAACGATACCGATGGCCAGTGTGTAAGCGAAGCCCTTGATCGTGCCGGATCCAAGGAACGCCAGAACCGCTGCCGCGATCAGTGTTGTCACGTTACCGTCGATAATAGCGGACAGAGCCTTGTCAAAGCCGCTCTTCATAGCCATTCTGACAGTCTTGCCGTCGCGGATCTCCTCGCGGATACGGGCGAAGATGATAACGTTAGCGTCAACCGCCATACCGATGGAAAGCAGGATACCTGCGATACCGGGCAGCGTCAGTGTGACATCAAATGCATTCAGGATGATCGCAACGATCAGGATATAAATGCAGAGTGCCAGTGTCGCGCACAGGCCGGGCAGCCAGCAGACCGCGCACATAAGGACTGCTACCAGTGCAAAGCCCAGAATTCCTGCCGTCTTACTTGTTCTGATCGCGTCCTGACCCAGCTGGGCGCCTACGATCTGGGAACGAAGTCTCTGCAGTTCAACTTTCAGACCACCGATACGAATGTTTGAAGCAAGGCTCTCCGCCTCTTCGATGGTGCTCTCGCCCGTGATGACAGCGCGGCCGTCTGTGATCGCCGCCTGTACTCTCGGAACGCTGATGAACTTGCCGTCGTAGTAGATACCGATGGTCTCGCCGGCCGCATAAGCCTTTGTGGTGGCGTCTGCGAACTTCTGCTTGCCTTCATCCGTAAAGGTAAGGGAGACAACGATCTCCTGGTTGTTCATGTTGTCGGACTGATAGCCGGCTTTTGCCTCCAGCACGTCTGTACCCTGCAGCACTACGTCGCCGTCCGCGATGATCTGATCCAGATCCTTTGTCAGCACATAGCCGTAGTTGCCGTCAGCGTCCGCGCCGAGCGTGTAGTTGTCATTTCCATTGGCATCAGTCTGCCTGATAAAATACAGAGAGCCGGGACGTCCCAGTTCTTCCAGGATCTTGTTGGTCTCTTCTACGCCGGAAATGCCGGGAATCTCGATATTGATTCGGTCATTTCCTTCTGTATAGACCTGCGCCTCCGTGCTGTACTGGTCAACACGCTGCTGCAGCTTGTAGACAGTGTCCGCCATATCCTCTGCGGAAGGTGCCTCGTCGCCTACTGCCTCATAAGTAATGCTGGCGCCGCCCGCGAGGTCAAGTCCCAGCTTGATGTTGTGGTAAGATCCTCTGTGCCCACCGCCGATACCGACCAGAGCGGTGTAAGCCATAAGGCCTGTTATGACCGCTGTCAGGATCAGAGCGATGACTGCTCTCGATTTTTTCATGTTGCATCTCCTTTATCTTTCAGTGCCTATAGGTCTTTTCTGCAAAAAGCACGGATTTATCGGTATTTTGCCAAAAGCCTATAACCTTTGAAATTATAGCACTTGGAGACATTAATGTAAAATGATAATTATCCCTACAGGCTCAAAATAACCATAAAAACGCCGCAGGCGTGTGAAATCCTGCTCTCACACGCCTGCGGAATTGCTTCTGTATATTACATATCCCCGCCCATATCGAACTCGTCTGTGACGATCTCCTCATCGGTGGCGCCTTCATCCGGCACTTCGATGACAAACTCGCTCAGATAAGCCTCCTGGGGAAGTCCCGCCATCAATGCGGGAATGTTGATCGTGATGCCGTCCATGCTGTAGGGAATACTCATGCTCACCTTGTGCGCATGCGGGGTGCCCCCTTCCTCGTCCGTGATCTCAACCGTCATGGTGAGCTTCTGTCCCATGACCTCGCCCATTCCTCTGTCACCTTTGGCGAGTTTGGAAGGCTTCTGGTCTCCCACCGTGACTACGACCTTGTGGAACGGCTCCACGGTCTGTCCGTTGTAGGAGGTCTCTTTGTTGTCAAAATAGATCGTGTGCCCGCGGCCGATCACAAACATCACTGCTGCCACGGCAAGGATGATCACGATCGCCGCGATCCGGAATAAAAGCCTGCGTTTGTCTTTCATGCTTTCTCCTTTCCGGCGTTATCGGCCTGCGTTGTACCGGCAGCTGCGCCGGCCTCTTCCGCTTTCTGTGCCTCTGCGAGCTGCTGGCCGGCTGTCTTCTTAGCCCTGCGCTTATTAGTCTCGTACATGATCAGCGCCACTGTAATGACCGCGTAGGAAACGAAGACACGGAAATACTCACCGATCATCGAGTCGCCCGTGATCGCCGCGCCTGCCTTGGGAGCCACAATGAACATCGTATGGAACAGAATGACGCCCAGGAACACATTTCCGATCGTGGCGCGGTCAACCGACGCGCCGCCCACCAGCAGTGCCGCGATACAGAACATACCGATCTGGCTGTGCGCGCTGTATGTGGCGATATTTCCCATATTCTGCAGGTAGATGATCATGCCGAATCCCGCAAGGACCGTCGACATGACGATCGAGATGATCCTCGTGCGCTCTACATTGATACCTGCGTCCCGCGCGACGTCCATATCCTGCCCCACTGCCCTCATGTCCTGGCCGAGCTTGGTCTTGCTGAACCAGACGATGAACAGGCACAGAAGTGCGATAATGATAAAGGTCAGTACCGGGATCTTGACGCCTCCGATATTGATCGCGAGCAGGTTGTCCAGCTTCTGGCGCATGCTCAAAAGAGAGACCGTGTTGCGGATGCCGTATCCCCTGGGAAGCTTGATGGCGCCGTGCTTGATCGGGATGATGCTTCCCATCAGATACAGGACGACCAGCTGATAAATACCGTTGACGAAGAAACTCATGATATAACTCGTGATCATCTCGCGGCCCTTTGCCTCATTGAGGATCTTGCCGCAGAAGATGCCCAGCAGCACCGAGATCGGTACAGAGACGATCGCGGCCAGCACCATGCCGGGAATTCCTACGATCTGCCAGTCGGCCACGAAGATCAGCGCGATCTCCGCCGCCATGGCGCCGAGCGTCATGCCGAAGTTCAGGCCCATGCCTGCCATGATCGGAATCAGAAGACTCAGGATCAGGAAGGCGTTTCTTCCCATACGGGTGACAATTTCATTGATCAGCATATTTGCGGACAGCCCCGAGAGCGGAATGCAGATCGCGCAGATGATGATGAACATGAGCGGCACCGAGAACTTCTGAATAATAAAACGCATATCCGGAGAAGATTTAGTCTTATTGTCTTTTTTCATTTGGACGCCTCCGTCTTTCTTGTCAGAGCGAACAGGATCATGCCCATGGAAGCGATGATTCGGATGACTTCCGACATATCCATGTGGATCATGTTGTTCATGACGGTAGGTGTCATCGTGACGATGCCCTGGAAGAGGATTGTTCCGACAATGACGTTCATGATCGTTGCCTTATTGACCGAAGCTCCGCCGATCAGGATCGCGGATACCGCGGGCAGCGCCATATAGAACGGCGCCATGTACAGCTGGATGAAGCCGAATCCCTGCTCATAGACCAGAATTCCGATCGCCGCCAGCCATGTGGACATGATGACCGAGAGCATACGGATGTTGTCCACGTTGATGCCTGCCGCCTTGGCGAATTCCGGGTTGGAGCCGACAGCCGTCATGGCTGTTCCTGTTTTGGTATGAAGGAATGCCCAGATGCCAAAAGCCAGAAGCGCGAAGAACAGCAGCGTTCCGGTCGGGATTGAGATCGAACCGATGTTGATCTGCAGGAAATTGGCCAGAGCGCCGATGTAATATCCCTCCAGGGAGATTGTGGTACGAAGGCCTTTTCCGGACAGACCCCAGACCATGTTCGGACTGTGGTAAGGCAGGATCAGCCACATCATGCACATGAAGGACACGGAGGAGAATCCGACATAAGTCGCGATCATCATCTCGCCGCCCTTGATCTTATTGAGGAGCCATCCGTACAGCGCGCCGAGGATCAGCGCGAAAGGAGTTGCGATCAGGATCGCCGCCAGGAAAGAAAGCGGTCCGGTGAAGCCGAACTCGATGGAGAGCGTCGCTCCCAGGAGGCCCGAAATGATACCCAGCGGAAGGCCGAAGTTCAGGCCGCAGCCCGAGTGCACCATAGGCACCATGGCAAGGACCAGAATGCCGTTCCAGCTGAAACGGTTGATAATATTGGAGATCTGCGTCGGCAGATCCGCGCCTACGAAAGGCGCCATGATCAGCAGAAGGAGCAGGAATCCCGCGATGATCAGACGCGGAAGGCCGAAATTCTTGAGTGCGGCCTTGATTTTCTCACTTGTCATCTCTTCCTCCCTCCTTAAATGACATTGCTCAGCATCAGCGTTCCGAGATCCTCAACGGACGAAGACGCGGGCAGGATACCCGAGATCTTGCCGCCGGACACGATCGCGATGCGGTCACAGGTCTGACGAAGCTCCTCCAGCTCGGAGGAGATCATGACTACAGTTACTCCGTTCTCGCGGTTGAATTTCTTGAGCGCCTCCAGGACCAGTGCCTTGGCGCCTACATCAATACCGCGGGTCGGTTCCGATACGAAGAGCATTCTGGGCTCCAGGGCGAACGCCTTGGCAAGGCAGACCTTCTGCTGATTGCCGCCCGACAGCTCCCTCGCATTCTGTTTCGAGCTCGTGCACTTGATCTTGAGCTCGTCGATATATTTCTCGGTGACCTCTCGGATTGCCTTCTCATCTCTCCACTTGATGAGACCGCCCAGATACTTCGTCAGGAACTTATTCTGGATCTGCATCGCGGGGAAAGCAACATTCCATTCCAGAGACTCGTCCAGAAGAAGGCCCACGCCTCTTCTGTCCTCCGAGACAAAGGCAAAGGAAGAATCCAGGCACTTTCTGGGATTGTTGAGCGGGATCTCTTTCCCGTCAAACGTCACCTTGCCGCCGGCTTCATAAAGGCCCATGACTCCGTTCGGGATTCCGAGCTTGCCCTGTCCGGCCAGACCGCCGATTCCGAGGATCTCGCCCTCTTTGACTTCCAGATTTACATTGCGGACTGTCTCGCCGGGCATATCCACCCAGAGCTTTTCGATATTGAGAATCGTCCTGGCATTTGAGAAGTCGCGGGACTTGACGGCTGTACCGCCGCCCTTTACATCGCGGCCGACCATCCAGTGCGTGATGTCCTCGACCGACGTCTCCTTCGCGGGAACTTCCTTCACGAGCACACCGTCGCGCATAACTGCGACCTTATTGCACACCGACAGGATCTCATGCAGTCTGTGCGTGATGAAGATGACCGTGATGCCCCTCTCCGACATGCCGCGGATCGAATCCAGGAGCGCTTCCGCTTCTTTCTCGGTAAGGACTGCCGTGGGTTCGTCCAGGATCAGGATTCTGAGCTGATCCTTGGACAATTCTCTCGCGATCTCCGTGAACTGCTTGTGACCTACGGGCATGCTGTTGATCATCATATGCTGATCGATCGAGACGCCCATGATCTCAATGGCTTTTCTGGCCCTCTCGTCCATTTCCTTTCGGTCCAGCGTATCCAGCCTGTCCCCGAATACTTCCGAGACCAGATTCCCCTTTTTCGGCTCGCGGTTGAGCAGAATGTTCTCCGTCGCGTCAAAGCCCGGGATCAGGGAGAACTCCTGATGGACCATGCCGATGCCTGCCGCGATCGCTTCAAAGGGCGACGAAAACGACACCTTCTTGCCGTCGATCAAAATATCGCCGCCATAGCCGCCGGTCGACGATATATCCGAGGCACCGAAGAGGATCTTCATAAGCGTTGACTTTCCTGCTCCGTTTTCCCCGCACAGACCCAGCACATCGCCTTCATTCAGCTTGAGATTGATGTCTGTCAGCACCTGGTTGCCAAAAAAGTCTTTTTTGATATTCCGCATCTCCAGAAGCGGGACTCTTTCGTTGTTCATTGCCAATGCCTTCCTAATTTGCGCTATTACAGTTACACTTCACACCCGCTGCTCCGGCGGGTATCTTTTTCCCCGGACATAAGCATAAAGATGAGGAGAAGCCGGGCTCCTCCTCATCTCACCGATTCATTCCGTTGACGGCTGATAGGGGACTCCCTTCTGCCGGCAATGAAGGCCGCCCGAAAATTCAAATTATTTCACGGTGAAATACTTCTCGGGAACCTCAACCTTTGTGGACCCCATGTAGTGACCGGGATCACCCATGATGTAAGTATCCTGATAGATAAGGAAAGTATTGTCAGACTTAACGCCTGTGTCAACATTGGTGTAGTTGGAGCCGTTCCACTCAGCGCCGGGTGAGAATACGCCGTAAGCTGCAGAGATCGCATCGATATCATTGAGCTCGCTCGTACCAAGGATGACATTTCTTGCATGCTCAGCAAGACCTGCGGAAACAGTGTAGCCATAGGAATATGCCCATGTACCGAATCTGCCGGCGCCGCCCTTCTCGACAACCGCTGCCTCAACCTTTGCAAGGATCTTCTGGAAATCGCCCGCCTCAGCAGTCAGATCGATGCCGAGAGCTCCGGGATAGCCCATAAGAGGAGACGGAAGGTCAGCTTCGATGAAGTATCCGCCGTGCTCGAGGAGCATCTTCAGCAGAGGCTCTGTGTGAGCGTCGTTTGTGCAGAAGTAAGCGGAGTTCGTGCCGTACTTCTCAATCCACTCCGGAACATGCTCAAGAATGTAAGCCTGCGCGCCGGGAACGCCGACATCGGTTGTCGGGTCGGGAGCGGTCTCCATCTCGAACTTCATGCCGAACTCTTTGCATGCCTCTTTCATGATCGCGACGCGGCGGCTCATGGTCTCATAGGACATGTGACGAGGGAAGGAGATGTGTACGAATGTATCGCAGCCCAGCTCGTGTGCTGTGCGGATCATCAGATAGCCGCGAGCCACGAAGTCGTTGTTGACGACGAGGTCTGCTGCGGAACCGATCTCGGGAAGATCCTCGTGGGACTCACCTGCGATGCAGATGATGTCAGGTCTCTTCTCCTTGATGCGGCGGAACGCCTCAGTAGTTCCGGGAACTGCCTGGTTGACAATGATCGCCTTCATCTTGGGATCATCGGACAGGTTCACGATCGTCTGGATCGTAGTCTCCTGCTCCTCGGTGAAGTTGTCGGGATAGATTGCCAGGGTGACATTCTCTTCGCCGTACTTCGCCTGGAAAGCTTCCGCGCCGCGTCTGTCGTCCTCAGACTGGGAGACAGAACCGGTAACGATACCGATGTGGAAGTCTTCGCCGGCCGCTTCTGCTTCAGCGCCTTCTGCAGGAGCCTCAGCGTTTTCTGCGGGAGCCTCCGTCTCTTCCTTCGCATCGGTGGTCTCAATCGTAGCGCCGCCGCTTCCGCCGCAAGCTGCCAGCGAGAAAGCCATAACTGCGCCAAGTATGATGCTCATGATTCTCTTTTTCATAACTTCCTCCTTAAGTTAAAAGATTTTGAACATGACTCTATTATACATTTACGCGCCGCATTGGTCAAACTTCAACGTGTTAAATTTTATCATTTTTTGATAAATATCATCAAATTTCATTACATATTTGACTAAATTTGGAATATCATATATAAAAGTTTTAGTTCAAAATTTACAGGAGTACATTCATGAGTACTGACTACAGATTTGAGGATTCAATCTATTATCTGAGACTGTTTTTTGCAGAAGTTCAGCCCGAGACATCCGGCAGAACAGGCAGCCGGCAGAAAGGGGCACCTGAGCAGGCAGGAACGCCCGGGCACGCAGGTGCGGCATCCGATCGCAGAAAGCGCGAATCGGAAGCTTCACTCGAGTTAACCGCCAAAGCTCTCGAGTTCTATCTCGGCAGCAAGCCTTCTCCGGAAGTGCTCGCCGGTCTGGCGCGCACGCCGGAGGGAAAGCCTTATTTCCCGAACTATCCCGATTTTCACTATAATATCTCCCATTCCGGCAGATATGCTGTCTGCGGTATGATTTGCGGCGGCACTGGTATGCAGCCGGTCGGCATTGATCTGCAGGAAATTCCATCGGATTCCGGAAAGGCACTGAAGATTGTGGACCACTTCTTCTCGGAGGCGGAAAGAAAGTCTCTGCATTCACTTGTAGACCGAGGCGATGTTTCAACCGCACTTCTTCTCTTCTGCCGCTATTGGACTGCCAGAGAGAGCTACATTAAGCTGACCGGACGCGGATTGGCAGAGCCATTTGGCAGTTATGATCCGGATTTAGAACATGGAAGAATTGTTGTGCCCGGGTCAGACCGACTGGTTTATCTGACAGAGTGCGAGGCTCCTGCCGGGTATTGCCTCAGTGTTTGCAGTTATGTTCCTCTTGCGAAAACCTGTCGGCATTGAAAGTCTACAAGTGTTAAACAGAAATGCCGCGGATCCCTCCGCGGCACTTCTCATTTTTCTTTACTTATTTCTGTTCTTCCGAACCATTCCTACGCAGAGCGCCAACACACCAACTCCTCCGAGTACAATCACAGGCCACCACAGCTGCCCTGTCTGAGGAAGCACCGGCGGCTTAGGCGGTGTCGGCGGCGGAACCTCTTCCTTAGCGACGCCGATCGGCTTCGCTGCCGCATCTACATCGTAGATGAGCGATCCGTCTGTATTCTTCTGCGGGATCGTGATCAGGAAAGGCGTAATGACCAATTTATTATCTCCTACCCCCTGCGCGTCCTGCTTTACCAGATACAGTCCCACGCTCAGTCCGTCAAAAGATACCTTGCCCTGTGCATCCATCTCCGCCGGCGCCACGTCAAAAGCGTAACCCTCTGCGATCGCTGCCATCTGCTCCGCCAGCTCAAGATTCGCTGCGTCCAGCGCCGCATCCGTATCCGGGATCTCTCCTACCCCGGCAAATCTCTCATCTGTCACGAATTTGAAGCCGTTGTCCACGACGACGTCCGCCACCTTGTAGAGGCCGACCGTATTTCCGCCGGTCACCGGCTTGGTCGTCCCCGAATTCTCATCAAAATAAGTAAATGTGATCGAGATCGAACCGATGTGGTCCGGATCAAGCATCTCTGTATTCTCCGCCGCAGCTGCCGGGATAGATGTCAGAGGCATCACCAGGCTCATCGACAGAGCCAGGGCCGCTTTCGCGATCCCCTTGATTTTGTTTTTCAATCCTACTCTTTGCTTGTGCATTTTTTGCCCCTTTCTGCGGCTCATTTCCTGCGTTTATCCATAAATTTCTTAACAGCTTCGATCACTACATCCGTATCTTCCGTCTCAAGTTCTGCTTCCTGAAGCCCGTTCTCTTCAAGGTACTCGTCTTTCAGATCCCTCTTTTTTTTTAAATGACTCGCACTTGTGCTGATCAAAACATAGATCAGCAGCAGCAGAAGAATCGGTATCGCAAGGAACGGCGCTATGAAGACCGGCCGGATCTGAATGGCGTCTGCCACCACCATCGCATCCCCGTTCAGGTTGTCAATGCGGTGCGCCCGCACCAACAGCCTGTGGGTATTGATGCCGTAAGGCGTGCAGGTGATCAATGTGCAGTAGTCTTTCCCATCCTCAATGGTCAGATGCGAAAGATCCGAAGGCTCCACAATCCAGATGTGGTCCACCTCATAGGTCAGCGTCTCATTCAGAATCGTCAATGTAAAAGTATCGCCTTCCCTGAGCTTATCCAGATCCGTAAAGAGCCTCGCCGAAGGAAGTCCCCTATGGCCGGACAACATGCTGTGAGCACTCTCGCCTCCGACCGGCAGCGACGACTCTTCCAGGTGTCCGATGGATGTCTGCAGAACGTTCTCTTCCGTCCCATGATAAATAGGAAGCATTACATCAATTTTCTGGATCTTGATGTATCCCATGACGCCGTCTCCGCCGATGTCCAGCTCTGACATATACGCTTCTCTCTCTTCGTCAGAAAGCGTCCAGTTGATCCCTCTTTCAGCCAACTCTGCGTTGTAGATTCTGGCTTCGTCGAGAATCCTCTCGTACTCCTCCGTGTTCATGTCGGCCACGTTCTGGGCGTAGGTCATGACCGCCCTTGACTGGTGGAAGGAGTTCCAGTAGTCCGCGATCGACGGATAGGCCAGAAGAAAAAGTCCTACAAACAGCGCCACCAGAAGGATGATTGTAAACAACCGTTCCTTGATCCAGCGGACGACCGGGTTTCCGGATCTTGCGTCGCCATCACGGTTCGAATATCCGAGGTCCGTATAACTATTGTATGATTTCATCTTGTCCCTTTATTTAATGTATATTTTGCTAAGCACGCAGACATAGCCTTCTGTGTGTTTAGAAAAATACACATCTAAGAATCCGGATTATACTCAATCTTTTCTGTAACTGCCCACCCCGGGCTCCGGCGAATGCCGGAGCCCCTTCGAGTGTTCAGTTATGAAGGTGTCCAGGAATAAAACCTGTCAATGAATACCTTTGTTTATTTACTTGTTTGCTCTCAGATTAGCGAGCCATTCTTCTCTTGGAGATCAGAACAACTGCTGCACCGATCACGAGGACGGAGCCAACGATGTAGAACATTGTTGTGCCGATGCCACCGGTTGAAGGAAGAACGGAGCCAGCATTGTTGACAACATCGATAGAAGTTGTAGATCCAAGATTAACTACTTTCTCCTCTTCAAGCAGGTTATAGCCTTCCGGAGCCTTTGTCTCTTCAAGATAGTATGTGCTGTCTTTGTCAAGACCATATACTACAGCAGAGGAGTACAGATATTCGTCATCTTCCTTCTGGGCCATATCGATCAGGTTTGTTCCTTCAGGATCAACTGTGTAGTAAACAGTAGCATCAGCCTTGGTAACACCTGCGGCAGTAAGTTCTTCATCTGTCAACTGGCGAAGTTTCACATCAACATGATTAAGTTTGAGAGCTTCATCTGTACGATACAGCTTAAACTGTGCACCCTTCAGGGCGTCAGTGCCATCGGTCTTGTTTACAGTCAGATCCGTAAGATCTGTTTCAACTGTTTTGCCATTTGTCTGCTGCTCTGAATACTCTGTATACTCAGTATTGGAAACAGTACCGTCAATAGAAGCATCATCATTAACAGTTGCAGTATATGTAACTACGATTTTCTGTCCTTCTTCAAGGGCTGTCATTGTAGCTGCATCAAAGGTATAAACAACTTTTGTAGAACCATCTGCATTCTGAGTTACTGTTCCAGTAATATCGGTAGCATCTGCTCCATTAATAGAAGCCTTAGCATCAGCGTTATATGTCAGGCCCTTGGATAATGTATCAGTAAGGGTTGCTGCAAGGTTTGTTCCTTTACCGTCAGTCAGTGTAATAGTGTAGTGAAGAACATCTCCAACCTGAGCATTTTTGCTGTTTTCATCAACAACCTTATCATCGGTAATCATGCTGTTCTTCTCAACAACCATCTCTTGGTCATCATAGGACTGCAGAGTGCACAGAGAACCCATAGAAGAAGTTACAAACCAATAACCGGTTTCCAGGTCAGTGAAAGAAGCTTTACCCTCAGCACTACCAGTAGCTGTTGCAGAACTAAGAGCAACCGCCTTCCAATCATCAAGGCTCTCATAGAGAGATTTTGCAATATCTGCACCTTTCTCCGAAAGATCATCTGAGTTGCTTACATACCACTGGGTCTTGTCAGCTGACTGTGTGAATTCAAATCCAGCGGCTTTCAGAGCAGTTCCGAGAGCTCCCTTATAGTCTGCATCCAGCAGATAGTATGAATATGCATCACCCTCACTGGTATACTCAAGAATCTTATATGCATTGTATGTTTCGTCTTTAATCGCGCCATCTACATCGATGGTAGCCGCAAATACGCTTGTGCTCATACCCAGTACCATAACCATGGCAATCAGCAGAGCGAAGATCTTTTTCATTTTCTTCATGATCGTTCATCCTTTCTTGTAGGTCCGTCCCTTCAAGGACTTGTGAAATGTTTTCTAGCCCGTGAAGGGCGTTTACTGTTTCAAACCACAGCTGGTTGTATTGGACTGCCTCTCCGGCACCTCGACAGTTTCCGTCGAGGCAGCCTTTTATGAAGTTGTAATATCACGGTTTCAGATTTCGGCGTCAGTTATTCGTCGAGATCAGAGGCATTATCTAATCCTCCTTTCTCCACGCCTCATCCTGAAGCCGTACATCAAAGCGGATGCAAGAATCAGCATTAAGCCGCCTAATGTATAGAGTAATGTGCCGGGACCGCCGGTATGCGGAAGCTCTACGCCTGCACTGTTTGTTACAGTTATCGTGAATGTCAGGCCGTCTTCACTTTCTTCAATACTGCAAGGTGTTGTTCCCTGTATTGCAGTCACACCATTTGCTCCTACAGTTATCAATACGTTACTTGACATCAAATCGTAACCATTCGGAGCTTTAGTCTCCTGCAATACATAATTGCCTTTAAGCAGTGTTCCAATTGTAACTTTTCCGTCCGGACCACTTGTAATCTTTCCGAGTGCCTTTCCTTCCGCATCAGTCGCTGGTGTTTTCCCGTCGGCATTAAATAAGCTGAATTCGGCGCCTTCAAGAGTTTTTGTATTGTCTGCATTATCGACTTTAAGCAAGCCTACCGTTAACGCTGTCCTCTTGTTGGTGATTGTTGTTGACCACTGCTTATTACCGACTGTTGTACCGGTTGCTTTGTTATCAGTTGTTGCTGCTTCAGAATTAACCTGCGAACTGTAGTACTCATAACCTGCAGGCATTGTTCCTTCTGCAGTAACTTCTTCCACCGTAAATGTTGTTCCGACAGGAACATTTACAATTCGGATTCTACCGGATGCATCCATCGTAAGGGTTACCGTACCATCTGTTGATGTGTAGTAATCGCGTTGAACTTCTGCATAACCATCAGGCCGTGAAGCATCCTCTTTATCAATTCTCCAACCCAGATCACCACTTACACCTTGTCCGCTTGTATAGACCGGATTGCCTTCAGCATCCTCTAGTGTGATTTTGAATGTGAACTGCTTATCACAATCAATCTCATCCGTTCCATCAGTTGTAACCTTCTTGTAGATGTAGATACCATCCTTTACAGTATTGGTTGCGGTCAGTGCTGCTTCACTGGAACTCCACGTTGTTTTGGTCAGATACTCGATCATATCTCCCTCTGTCGAAGTTGTTCCATTCAGCATGGGCTTAACCGGGGTAGTTGAAAAATCATAATGGTTTTCAGCACTTGTTTCCAAAATGGTATAAACATGGCCTTCAGAGCCTTCAAGTATACCCGAAGTATCTCCAGTTGCAGCCGTCCCATGTGTGCCGGGTGTTACATAAATACCGGGCGCGATATTGATTTCGGCTTCCCAGATATCTCCATCTCCGGTAAGCGTCACCGTTTTATATTCGACACCATCCTCATAAATCGTAAAATTGATTGATTCAGGTCTGTCCTCACCACTTGTCAGTCCGTCAACCCATACTTTCCTGACCTTCATTGTTGTTTTATCAAGTGAAATAGAAGGTACATCATCGTATGTCAGGCTCTTATCTTTTGTTGTGGTACCTGTATATGTCCCATCTGTGTTTTGAACATATGTCCATACATTTCCTGAAGGATCCGTATATTTCCAGGTATCTCCATCCGGGGTTGCTCCCGAAGGGAGTTTCTTCTCAGTAGATGTCTTAACAGTCGTAAATTCTGCTTTAGCTTCTGTGTTGGTTTTCAGCGAGCAAGAGCCTGTCTCTTCATCAAACAGAATCTGTGCTTTCACGGTAGGATCAAGCGCATCATAAGCTGCTTTTGGATCAGCAGTATTATTTATCTCTGCAACAGTGTCGTAAGCGTCCTGATCTGGCCATACCGTGAAGGAAACCGTATATGTCACACCATCTTCCAATTGTCCGATAGATGCCAGATCCCAAGTCACACCGGTTGCTGCTGAATATGAAGCAGGCGGTGCATCTGTCCACTCTTCACCCTTTCCTTCATTAGCAGTAGAATCATACTTCTCTGTACCATCCCCATTCTTACCACCACTTCTGTAATAGGTGAATGCTCCGGCCTGACCATGTATTACCGTAGATTGCGTAAGGCCTGTAATTCCATCTGTGATCTTGACCTTCTCAAATCCTGCTTTCTGAGTGATAGAGTCTACAATTTCAGCCAAAGCTTTAACAACATCTTCACTGCTCGCAGCTGATTTGTAATATGTACTTCTTTCAGAGCTGTCATTATATGCATAATCTGTCAGCTGTCCGAGGTAATCCGCGTTGTAGTCAGATGTTGACCCGTACGCAAATATGTTATATAAAGTTCTACCACTGTTAACGATAGCCCTTGCCTCATCTTTCGAGGCCATCATTGCAGGCAAGTTGCTGGAACTTTTATAAACATTATTATTGCCTCTGTACCCATACGGCATACCATCTGTAAAGAAGATGACATAAGTGGGATCTCCATCACCAGTGCCATAATTAAGGGCTCCTAATAATCCATCTTCCCAGTTAGTGCCACTACCTGCTGTAATACCATTAATAGCTGCGGTAAATTCTGATTCACTAGATGTCCAGCTAATAACATCATTCTCGTCTCGGTCAAAATCTATCGCTGCGAGCTCAACTAACTTCGGTGCTGCGGCTGTATTGTTCTTCAATAATTCTTTCGCAGCGTCCACTACTGCTTCTTTAGTTTCAACCAGACGAGATCTGCCAGTGCCCGCTCCTTCACTCATACTGCTGGAATTATCAATAATGAACAGAATATTAATGTTCTTATTTTCCTGTTTTGAATCAGATTTTCCAGTAATGCTTAAGTTAAGATCATAGGTGCCATCATAGTTATCCGTTAGAGTCTTACTGGTCTCTGGATCCGGAAGATCTGCAATAGGAGTGTCGCTACCTGAGCCACTGCCTGAACCACCCGAAGAAGGAACAGGATCCATGATTACATATACGTTGTTTCCATTGCTAAAAGTACCGTTGTAACTTGTCGCTGTGTTGGTGTTATCAGTTGTATACTGAAGTCTCCACCCTTGTCTGCGGTTATAGTTTGTTCGAATGTTTGGATATATAATTTGTCCGGCATCACCAGACCCACTTAATCGCGTATTAGCATATGTATATCCGTCTTTTTTATACGTACTTAGGTCAATTGAATTCCCAGAACCACTTGTAGAAAGTGTAATCGAACTACCGTCAACAAGATTTCCATTCGAATCAGTAATCCCGGTTAACTCATTCCCGTCTCTATCCACAAAATGCACAGTAATAGAACTAGTAGACCAACTAACCGTGTAAAGAGAGAAACTGCCCGTCTCGAATTCCGCTTTGACAGCTCCATCAGTAACGGTAATATCACCTTCAGTCTCACTTCCAGCTGCAGCTACTGTTTCGAGAAAAGGAGTCCCCGTACTTTCATTCAAATGCTGGATTTCCGCGATATTCTTAAATGCTTCTGCATCGATGTCCGCCGGCAGCGTTTTGCGTTCAATTGTGACTTTTACCGGTGCGGAAGGTTCAACTTTATTTCCATCTATGTCTACAATTGAAATATCTAAGACATCCAGGCCAAGTGACTCTTTATATGCCTGTGCATCAAAGGGCTCCGCCTCTACATCAGATTCCATCACTTCGGCGTACTCTCTCTCAGCCTCTGATATGATTTCATCAAGCGCCTGCTGATATCCCTCACTGCCTTCCGCAAGTTCTCCAAGCTTTAACTGTGAACCATTAGGGATTTTAGCATCTGCATCATAGGTGACTGTTACTGTGTATGTATGTCCAGCAGCTGTAATAATGTCACCAGTGATTGTCTCCGCTCCAACTACCCCATACACCGAAAACCGATCCGACTCAAACTGAACAGCCTCAACTTCTTTCTCAGTTCCCTCTGTATCAGAATCGATGACTTCCGCCTTCTCCTCGTCGTTCTTGTCGAAGTGGATTGTATCGACAGTTGTTGTCTTCTCAATTTCGACAGCCTGCTTGTACTCGATCCTCACATTGACGTTTCCGCTGGGCTCTATTTCGACACCTTCGTAAACAAATGCGATATCATAGAACTTTGCAAAGGAAAGCGTTGTGTTCTCGTCATACTTGCCCTGCATCTCGCTGAGAGCTTTCTGGTAGTACATCTCATAAGCTTCCGGATCGCTTTCCTTTGTGATCTCCTTGACCTGGAGCTGTACGCCTTCCGGAAGTTTTGCGCTCTCGCCAAAGTCCGCATAGACAACGTAGTCGCTTCCATCGAAGGTGAGCTGCGTATCTTCTGTGATCAGCTTGACGTCTTCGGCGGTCTGACCTGTAACGGCTGCGATAGCTTCTTCCGTTGTGCCATAAGTCGCCGCTTCTTCCGTAGTCAGAACTTCCGTCTGTTCGCTCTCATCTGCAGGAGCCACCTCAGAGGTATTCTCCTCTGCGACTGCTTCTGCCTGAGCAGCTTCCGCCTCCTGACTGCCGCTCTCGGAGCCGCTGTCTTCCGCAACTGCTTCCTCCGGCTCTTCTGCCGTCTCTTCAGGCGCAGGTTCTTCTGTGTTTTCGAAGACAGTCCCCGCCTCTCCGGCTTCATTTTCACTGGCCGCCACTTCGATGCCGGGCTCTGCCGTCGCCGTATCTCTGTCCAGCGTAATGGCCGGCAGGATCAATGCGTAGGTCGTTGCGAACACTACCACCGCAGCCATTACGGATACTACCCGCTGCCAGCGTTTCATTCTGCGATTTAGCTTTATGAACCGCTCTACCATTTTGTCGATGAAGTTCATCTTTGCTCTCCTAACTTTTCTGCTTCTTTCTGCTGTCGCTCTTCCGTCCGTATGTTATACAGAACGTTCTCTGTTAATTTCTGTTTTGTAGCAAGACACCTCTGAGGTAGTTTGCTCAGTGCACCGGTCCCATCTGTGCCAGCGGCCAGATGCGGAACACTATTTTGCCGACGATCTGTTCCTCCGCGACGCATCCGATGGATGTGTTTCGTGAGTCGATCGACACCGAACGGTTGTCTCCCATCACGAAGATCTTGCCCTCCGGTACCTGGTACGGAAACTCAATGTTGGTCTCGCCGTACGCCTTTTCGTCCAGGTACGGTTCCTCGATCAAAACATTGTTGACATAGACGTTTCCGTCCTGATCCATGTCAACCCAGTCGCCCGGGTTTGCGATCACTCGCTTGACCAGGATATTGTTGTTGTAATAAAAGGCGATGACATCGCCGGTCTGCATGCTGGAGCTTTTTACCGACACCACTATGTCTCCGCTGTCCAGCGTTCCGTTCATTGACTTTCCGTAAATTCTCAGGATCGGCAGAAGAAGGACTGCCACCAGGATTGCCACCGCTGCCACTACTACAAGCGACAAAAAAGTGCTCCGGATCGTCATCCTGAATCGGTGCAGGTACCGTTCTCTTTTTACTGCTTCTGTCAGCTCTCCCGTCTGGGGGAGAGCACCTGCATTTCCGTTCATAGCTTCACCTCCCCGGTCCCGGTCCGGCCGGAATATTCATTAACGCCAGAGCTCTCTGATTTTCTGTTCCGGAATCGTCACCGCTCGCCGTTTCTCCGGCGGAGTTCTCCCGGGCAGCCCCGTCGCTGTAGGAATCCTGTCCGTTCAGATCTGACTCTGTCATAAACAGATCTGTGACCTGTTCTTTAGGTGCCTCCCGATCTGCCTCCATAAATTCCGCCATGGAATTGTGGATGACGAGAATTCCGTTTTTCTTGGTAACATCGAATGAGAACGGATTCTTCTCCGCCCACTCCGGATCCTGCTCAGCTCTTTGCAGCCAGTAGTCATGGGCTTCCACAAATCCGTCGTGGATCATCTTTTCCGCCCTGAGTCTGGCGTCCACCGCATCGGAATACTCCTCGAAGGTACCGATGTAGTAGATCTTCTTTTTAAAGCCGATCGACACGCTGTATTTTCCGCTCTTTTTCCGAAACACACCGCGGAAACCACTGGTGTTGTCGGACCGGGATTTGCGGCCGTCAAGCCACTCGATACAGGTCCCATCAATCAGGTGAAGCCTGTCGTGAACAAGTTTCTGATACTCTTTCTTAAGGCATCCGCAACTCTTGTTGTTGCCTTTATTGAGGGAAGAAACCGATACATCCACTTCATTTCCGCAGTCGCATCGGCATCTCCACAACATCGAGCCGCTCTCCTCGGTTTTTCCTGTCGGATAAAGCGCAACAAGCTTTCCATATCGATTTCCGGTGATATCCAGCTTGCGGCTGCTCTCTTTTCTCAGACACCCGCAGCTCTTCTTGAGACCGATATTCAGATCATGAGAAGATGCCGTGGTGATCTGACCACATGAACATCTGCACTTCCACATCACAAGAGAGTTCTTGTTAGGAGCTCTCTCAAGGACTGTCAGCCTGCCGTAAACACGTCCGGTCAGATCCGCCGCTTTGCGCCCGGCGTGCCTGCCGCCTTTCTCTTCTTTGCTGCAGCCGCAGCTGGTTGTGGCGCCGCTCTGAAGATGTCTGCTGTCAACGTGGATTATGTTTCCGCAGTCACACCGACATTCCCATGTCTTATATTTGGAATTACCTTTTACCTGCCTCAAGACAGTAAGTTTTCCATATTTTTTACCTGTAAGATCTATTTTCTTTGGCATGGCGCCCCCGAATCACCGCAAACGCACAAAAACAAAGCCTGTTTCCAAGTGTTCCGAAATGTATACTTAACTTGAAACACTTAAAAACAGGCCGGTCAGGTCATTTGTTACATTATTCAATTATTATTGGGGATATTCTAAACAAAAGAGAGATATTTAGGGTCTGTATATTGACTTTTTATTTCAATATATTACAATATTGTTATGTAGTTGATAAGTACTCATGAATCGCAAATGTATACTTTTATGTTCAGAATTTTCAAGATGAAAATTCTGTTTTTTTTTCATTGATCAATTTTTTGCCCAATCTTCCGTACTACGTTATAAAACTTAGTCTTTGAAAAGCCACATTCCTCTGCTGCCTCAGCCGCCGTGATCTCCTTTTTCTTCCATCGCTCATAGATTTCCATGAAATTATCCGGTAATGGAACCGGTGGCCTGCCAAATTTTACGCCTTTGGCCTTGGCCGCTTCAATTCCCTCACGCTGCCTGCTGCGAATATTCTCGCGCTCATTCTCAGCGACAAATGACAGGACCTGCAGCACCACATCGCTCAGAAAAGTTCCCATCAGATCCTTTCCTCGCCTCGTATCCAGAAGCGGCATTTCGATCACTACAATATCCACTTTTTTGACACGAGTAAGATACTGCCACTGCTCTACCACTTCATTATAGTTGCGCCCCAGCCGGTCGATGCTCTTTATGTAGACCACATCTTCATACTTCAGCTTTTTGACCATCTTCTTGTACATGGGCCTGTCGAAATCCTTACCGGACTGTTTGTCCAGGTAAATATTCTTCCTCGGAACCCTTGCTTTCTGCATAGCGACCATCTGTCGGTCTTCGTTTTGATCATATGAACTGACTCGGATATACCCGTAAATATTATTCATGTCTCCCTATCCTTTCTGTTCAGAAAACAGGTGCCGGACAGGTCATTATTCAATATTATAATCAACAGCTATCAATATTGTGGTAACAAAAAAAGCCACAGATCATCTCTGCGGCTAAAAAATCCATATTCAGTTCATTTACTGTGCCTCATTACCAGTATCCTCCTTCTCTTCCTCAGACATTCTCATATTCCGTACTCGCTTATAAAATGTCGTCCTTGAAAACCCGCACAATTTGGCCGCTTCATACGAAGTAATCTCTCCGCATTTCCACTTTCTGCATATTTCCTCGAAGTCCTCCGGAACCGGCAGTGGAGGGCGTCCGAATTGAACCCCTCTTTGTCTTGCCGCTTCAATCCCTTCTTTCTGTCTGCTCCTGATATTGGATCTCTCATTCTCCGCGACAAACGACAGCACTTGCAGAACGATGTCGCTCAGAAAGGTCCCCATCAAATCCTTTCCTCTCCTTGTATCAAGCAGAGGCATCTCCAGCACTACAATATCAACATGCTTGACCCTTGTCAGATACTGCCACTGTTCCACAACATCCTTGTAATTGCGCCCCAGCCGGTCGATGCTCTTAATATAGATGAGATCACAGCATTTCAGCCTTCTGATCATTTTCTTGTACATCGGCCTTTTGAAGTCTTTTCCGGACTGTTTATCAATATAAATGTTACATTCAGGAACACTTACCTCATGCATAGCAAGAAGCTGTCTGTCTTCCTTCTGATCCTGTGAACTTACCCGTATATAGCCATAGACTGCCATTTACTCCACCTCGCCTTACGTCAAAACATGCTGCTGTATACGCCATGGTTTCAGATAACCCCCATCGGATTACACGCTGACTGTTTCGCCTTCGATAAAGCAAGCAGTCCGCAGTGCTGCTTACTTATAAAACACATTGAATTATCAGAACCAAGCCTCCCATATAATAGGTAGAGACTCCTGACAATTCAATTGTTTTTCTCCCGGCGCAGGCATGCTGGCCAAAAAATAGGCCAACCGAAGTTTAAAATGGTTCATTAAATACTCGTCTTCGAATGAATACAAATAAGCCTATGACATTTCGAAAATTTTTCGTAAATTTATTGTAAACCGGAAAATCCACTATAACAATGCACTAAACGATCCCAAACCTGTATCGTCATACTTTCGTCCCTGTCGAAGCGCCAGGCGCTGAAGCCCCTTCGGTATTGCAAGCGACAGCATCCGTGGCAATCTTCCGCCGTTCCCTGTATAATCAATTTAACGCAACTTATTCAGCACCATAGGTCCCAAATGCTTCGCATTCGGGACTGTGCGCGTCCAGAGGCGCTACGCGCCTTGTCCGCCCCGGAAAAAAGGAGGCACAGACCCATTATGATGACTACAAGAACTGAGATTCTCGAATACGGACTATCCTTTCCGGACGCCTATCAGGACGCCCCTTTTCATGACGAAAACTGGCAGCTGCTGCGATACAAAGGCAATAAAAAAGCCTTCCTCTGGACGTACGAGAAAGACGGCTTCCTGAACCTCAATGTCAAAACAGACCCGGAGAAGGCATTCTTTTGGCGGGATATCTACAGTGCCGTCAGGCCCGCCTACCACCAGAACAAGCGCCACTGGATCACCATCATCCTAGACGGCAGCATTCCGGACAAAGACATCCGCCTGATGATCGCGGAGAGCTATGACCTGATCGCAGACAGCCCCGCGAAGCGCATCTACGAGGCCGTCAAGAAGATCCCCTTTGGCCGTGTCGCGACCTACTCGCAGGTCGCGGATCTCGCCGGCAACAAAAAAATGGCGCGCGCCGTCGGAAACGCGCTGCACAAGAATCCGGACCCGGATAACATCCCCTGCTTCCGTGTCGTCAACGCCAGGGGCGCGCTCGCCGGAGAGTTTGCCTTCGGCGGTGCCGGGCAGCAAGCCAAACTCCTCGAGGCGGAAGGCGTGGAGGTCACCGATGGCGTTGTAGATCTTTCCAGATATCAATGGGACGGGCGCTGATGGCGCACGTCCCATTTGTATTCCGATTGACGGTCTCTTACTGATATCAGTTCATTCGTCAACACACTTTGCCTTCGTTAAATCGTATTCAATAGCGCCGCCTTATGGCACTCTCTATTTTCCAGTGCTATAATAATCTTAAGCAAGTCATATTTCTCTTCTTTTGCGGCTCCCGCCGTATCAACGTGGAATTCTCCACAGAAATTCCTTGCTCGCATCATAATACTGGGCAGGGATCAAAGTGTCATACCATTCCTGCCTGCAACTAAAAAGGAGGAATGCCTATGGCAAAAAAGTACGAAGAACTGACATTTGCAGATGATTTTATGTTCTGTAAAATCCTGGAGAACAATCCGGACTTGTGCAGGGAACTGCTGTCCCTGATCCTTGATCGTCCGGTAGGCCCGCTGGCACCAATCACGAGTCAGAAACCGATCGAGATTACCGCCGGCGGTAAAGGTGTTCGATTTGACGTCTACGCGAAAGATGATGACAAGATTGTCTACAATATCGAAATGCAAAATGTCGCAAACGACAACATTGCCAAAAGAGCCCGTTACTCGCAGGGAATGATCGACTTGAACCTTATCGAACGCGGAGCTAAATATGAAGAACTGAACAGAAGCTATGTGATCTACATCTGTCAGTTCAACATTCATAAAAACGCCGGCCTTCACAGGTACAGCTTTGCAAATCTCTGCCGCGAAAATGCTGACATTGAACTTGGGGATGAAGCGGAAAAAATCTTTCTCTGCGCGCGGGGAACCGCTGATGACATATCCGAGAAGATGAAATCTTTCCTTGCTTATGTAGCAGGCAATCGTCCATCCAGCGAATTTACAACTCAGCTCGAAAACGCGGTTCAGAAGGCCAGAGACCATATACAATGGAGGAAAGAGTACATGACATTTCTTGAACAGCTTGAGAAAGAATATAGGGAAGGTTATGACAAAGGGCACAAAGAAGGCGTTGAACAAGAACGTGCCAACACCGACCGCGAGCGCCAGCGCGCCGATTCTGCTGAGGCAGAACTGGAACGCCTCAGAAAACTGCTCTCTTCGCACGGAATCGAAGATACGGAATGAGCCGATATAGAGCGCGATTTTCTCTGTTCAGGCATGTTAGTTTAGTTGTTGTTGCTCTATTAGATTAACAGAAAATAGATCTGCTTGATTGTCTCCGGATTGCTCTTTATAATGACAACCGACATTATAAAGAAAGAGGTCCCGGGGAACCCTCCTGACAAGATCGTATCCCCGAGACCTATGGTATAAAACCATGGTTATCTTAACAGATTGCGACCTTGTTTACAACGAGGAAATGGGCGTTTTTCGTTGTGAGTAATGGGGAGGAACCTTCCTGCACTATCTGTGGCGGCAGCCTCAGATACCGCGATAAGGTTCCCCGCATCATGAAGCGGTACAACGGCGAAAAATCCCATGTCATGATCGAACGAAGGAAATGCCAGAACCCTGACTGCAGCAGACTTCACCGCTGTCTCCCGGCACAGCTCACAAGATTCAAACACTTCCTGACGGAGATCATCGAAGATACAGTTGATGACATTGTTGTCCCCGAAGATCCCGAGAATCCTGGAGACGATATCGTCGTTAGTCCTACGCTCCGTACTGTAGCCGGGTGGAAGGCATGGATCAGACATAACACGCCAAGTATCAATGGCTGCCTGAAAGCAGTCGGCCACGGCATCCTGGGGCTCAGTCCACAGTTCCTGAAATCCGGGATCTCATTACTCGATGAACTGCGCAGAGAAGGAGGCGGGTGGCTTGCCGCGATCCAGCAGGTCATATACAACTCAGGAGGCTTTATAGACCCCTTCTACTGATGCACCGACTTAGGTTCGATGTCAAAGCCTGCATAGGCTATGCTCTCCCTATCAGCATAGAAGGGAGGCATAAAAGCCCATGAAAGACAAAGAAACAGTCAGCTGGCAGGACCGGAAGGCATCCGAACGCTTTGCCATGATCTCACCGCTGCTCGCCGATGACATTGACCCCGCTAAAAAGAGTCAGCTCCGCTCACGGATCGCTGAGGCAAACAACATATCGGAAAGGACCCTGTACCGGCTTGAGGCGGCATGGCGCAGGGACGGCTATTCCGGTCTCCGTCCCGTGAACCGTCAATCGCGCCGGTCAAAAAAACTGCCGGAGAACTTCGATGAGATCATCATGCAGGCAGTCCAGCTCAAGAAGGAAGTCCCTTCCCGTTCTGTCGCCAGGATCATCCTGATCCTGGAAATGGAAGGATGGGTATTACCGGGAGCCATCAAGCGTTCCACTCTTCAGCGTTACCTCTATAATGAGGGATTTGGCGTCAAACAGATGAAGCGCTATACGGAAGCAAGAAATGCCACTTCCAGGCGTTTCTGCAAGCCTCACCGCATGATGCTGGCCCAGTGCGATATCAAGTACGGTTTAAAACTCCCCATCGGCAAAGGCGGTAAAAAGGTACAGACCTATCTGTCCGCGCTGATCGATGACCATTCCCGTTTTGTCCTGGAATCCGGATGGTATGACAACCAGGAAGCGCTTATCGTAGAGGATACCTTTCACAAGGCCATCCTCAGGCGGGGTGTAATGGATGCGGTTTATGCAGACAATGGCAGACAGTATGTCTCAAAGGACCTCACCCGCGCGCTGGATCGTCTTGGGATACGGTACATGCATGCGAAGCCCTACCATGCCTGGAGCAAGGGTCTGGTGGAAAGGTTTAATTCCACCGTGGACGGTTTCCTGGAAGAGTTGAAGCTGAAAAACATACGGTCCCTGGAAGAATTAAACAGCTACTGGCAGGTCTGGGTGGAGGAATACTACCACAATAAGCCTCATGAGGGGATCCGCGAGTACTATGAGAGCCTTGGTGTTCCTGTCCCGGAAGGCGGGATCACGCCGGCCCAGGAATGGAACCGCGACAGCCGTATGCTCAAGTACCTTGACAGCAGCGTCGTCGCTGAGGCGTTCCTGCATCATGAGACCCGTGAGATCGATAAATCCGGATGCCTTTCCTTTAACGGAAGGAAGTATGACGTCAGCATTTCCCTTGCCGGGAAGACGGTTGAGATCGCATATGATCCAATGATGACGGATACCATCACTGTCTCCTGCGAAGGGACGGCTCCGGTTACAGCCAGGCCTCTTGCCATTCCCGAATACTGTGATAAGACTCCTGTCCGCCCTTCCTGCCTGCAGGAGGATAAGCCGGAAACATCCCGTTTCCTGGACAGCCTGAAAAAACAGGCAGAGAAGAACCGCGAGCATCGTATGAGCGCGATCTCCTTTGCCGGATTCGGGAAGGAGGCGTGACATATGTACAAAGGATTCTTTGGAATGGTAAATACGCCTTTTTCCAGGAAAGTGCCGCCGGGATTTCTTTATTCTTCTCAGGCCATGGAGGAATGCCTTGGCCGCATGAAGTATGTTTCCAGCGAACAGCTTCTTGCAGTCGTGACATCAGATCCCGGCTGCGGGAAATCAACGATGATCCGCAGGCTGGTCCATGAACTTCCTTCGGATCAGTATATCTGCCTTTACCTTTCGGATTCAAAACTCACCCCGAAATGGCTGTACAACGGACTGATCCAGCAGCTCGGCGGTACGCAGAAGTTTTACCGCGGTGACGCCAAGATCGAGCTGCAGAAAGAGATCGAGCTGATCCGCGGTATGCAGAACAAAAAGGTCGTCTGCATCCTGGACGAAGCCCATCTGCTTGACAAGGAGACTCTGGAGGAGCTCCGGTTCTTCATGAACACAAAGATCGATTCGGAGAGTCCGCTGGCCCTGATCCTCGTCGGGCAGACAGAACTGCGCACGGATAAGCTGAACCTTCAGCGGTATGCGGCAATCCGCCAGCGCATTGACATCAACTGCGTTCTTCCCCACCTTGACCGCGCGGAGACGGAGAGGTATATAGATTCCCACCTGGCTTATGCCGGCGGGAATCGTGAGATATTCACATCCAGGGCGCTTGATGAGATCTATCGTTCATCCACAGGTATTCCACGAGTGATCAACCGTATCTGTGAAAAGAGCCTTCTGTATGCTTTTCAACAGCAGAAACGCCTCATTGACGACCACATGGTGCTGTATGTGATCGAGGATGAGATGCTCAAGGAAAGGAGCGCCAAATGAAAGATCAGGACAGTTCTTTTCGGCAGGATCTTCCATGGGAAACAGAAGACCTGGAAAGCGAAACCAACAGTTGCGGCGAAGAATGCTACGGCGAAGCTGTCCATTGTGCGCCATGGAAACCTGCATTATCTATTGATGAAGTCGGCCGGCTTCTGGACCGGATGGTCATGGACATCCAGCATCTGGAACTGGAGGTGATCCGGGCGCGGTATAAACTAAGCTTTTTCCTTGCTCCACCCTATGACGGATATCTCAGGACAGAGATATTCAGCAGTATGGGGACGCGGTATGGCGGCGACCCTGTTTATGATCAATATCTTACCTACTGTGGTCTTGGAGAATACGATGACGCAATCGACACGCCGTTCCACCTAAAGCGGAAGCGGCGACTGGCGGCTGGGTACGATGATTATCCGGACCAGTATCCGTGAACCAATGGCCTTACCAAAGGGTGACGAAAGTCACCTTTTGGTGCAGGAATCCAATGACAAGAAACTGGGCAGAATCGTGACACGCCAGTGTAGCAGCCGAGTGACATATCAGCTAAGCATTAACAGTTTAGTCTCTGCGATGCCATCTAATAATTGATTTTACCTGATCTCTAAACAATAATCCCCGCTACTCTCCGGAAAAACCGGATGTAGCGGGGAATTATTATTGGATATCCAAAGTTTTTTAGGGTCTCCCTTCGTTAGGGTCATTCAATAGGGTCTTTCAGTAGGGGCAAACTTTAGGGTCTGGTTTTAGGGTCTTTCAGTAGGGTTTATCACAAAAATATTCGATTTCCCAGGAAAAGGGAGGGCTTTTTTATAGGCCCTCCCTGCCTCTTTTCATAAAATATGTTTGCAGACATTTATCACGAAAGGAGGTTACATGAATAGTATCACAGATATTTTAGACTTAGAAGATTCCGACATTCATGTCTCGAATATTCAAGTCGAAGGAACACAAAAGCTGATTACTCTTGAGTATAAGCTTACCTCTCACTTCTGTCCTTCCTGCGGTTTCCGGATGCACTCCAGAGGGATCAAAACCAGGTCCATTCGCCATCCGATACTTCAAGACGGATATGAACTGATCCTTCTCCTAAGACAGCGTCGATGGCGTTGTACTAATCCTGACTGCATGTATGAGACAAACGATTCTTTTCGTTTCGTTGACCGCAGCAGACGTACCACTAATGCTTCAGATATGCTGATCATTTTCGCTTTCAGAAATCTTAATGAATCCGCCGCTTCCATCGCCAGAAGATTTAATACTTCTGATACACATGCGCTGGATGTTTTTGACCGCTATGTTAAGATGGATCGGCTCCCGCTCTCCGATATCATTTCTATTGATGAAGTCTTTACTCTTTACGGATATGGATAGAGACTGTAAGTATGCCCTGGTGATTCAGGATTTTTATACAGGAGATCCTATTGATCTTCTCCGGAGCAGGCGGAGTCGTGTCACAGAGCCTTATTTTGCGGCTATCCCTCCGGAAGAAAGGAATAAGGTCAAATACCTTTTGTCGGATATGTATAATCCCTATTTAAGCTTTGTCGACAAATACTTTCCGAATGCCGTTTCTGTTGTTGATTCATTTCACGTAGTTCAGTGGATCATACATTCAATCGATATGTATATTCGTCAGCTGGAGAAAAACTTCCGGAAACGTGATCGGGAACGAGAAGAAAAAATATCCGCCGAACAAGGCCGCTCTGTTTCTCTGCCTGTCTCAGACGAACTATATATGCTCAGAAAATACCGCTGGCTCATCCTGTCAAACCGCGATAACCTCGTCTACCATACAGATCTTCGCATGGATCCGCACTTTCATCGTCTTATGAATACATATGATTATGAAGACGCGCTGTTCCGAATTGATCCCCGGCTCAGAAATCTGCGTGACCTGAAAGAAAAGTATATCCGTTTTAATTTCAGAAATTCAGGACAGCCACTACGAGCCTCAACGGAGATCGAAGAGATTATCGATGAGTACTTCCACAGCGGGGACTCGATTTTTGTTGATTTTGCTCACCTTCTCTCCAAATATAAAGATCCCATCATTAACTCATTTATCATGGTTGAAAAGCACGGCTCCGGTGGTCTTTATGACTGTCGTCTTTCCAATGGCCCGATCGAATCTCTTAATCGTAAAGTCAAAGATCTGAAGAGGCTTGGCCGCGGATTCCGTAACTTTGAACATTTCCGCAACCGCTTTCTGTATGCTGCCAGAAATAATCCCACACTCTCTGGTTCCACAGATCGCACACAGGCTCAGTATTATGAAGAGGAGGAAGTCTTATGAAAAACCATCACGCCCATCTGTCAAAAGGACAATCCTCTTTGCAGAAACGTTATGACACGCTTTGCCGCAACCACGAAGAACTGCTTGACTATGTACGTTCTCTTCAGGAAGATCTGGATCGTGATCATATCGAATTAATGTATATGAGTGCATTCATCGAATATAAAAGACTTAATGAGGAATACACTTTCTTTCGAGAACATGCCCGTGAGGTATATGACGATGAGCGGCCGTTCCCGATACTGACACTCTAAAACCATTCAAAATGTCTGCAGCAATAAATCAGGGTCTGGTGATTACCAGACCCTGATTGTCATTTATACCGTTAGCCCCTACAGACCGCCCCTACTCATCGACCCTAAAACCAGCCCCTATTGACAGACCCTAAAAAAGGTATGCATTCTGAGGTCCAGACCCTAATGAAAAACCCTAAAAATATTTGGGAAACCCTAAAAAACTTTGGATACCCGATATGAAATGGAGCTGTCCATCCGGCGTCTTGGATGCCTTAGCAGATGGACAGCTCCTTCTCATTAGCTTATACTGCTTTTCATGCCAGACGGCGTTTTCTGAACAACAATGCTCCCGCTCCTGCGATCAGGATCGATCCAAGGATCGTGAAGAGTTTTGTTCCCGGTCCTCCCGCCGCGGGAAGAACTGCTCCGGGATTGTTTGTAATACGATAATAAATAATCTCACTATTTGAATTTGCAACAATGCCGCTATGTGTAAGGTCTTCAGTATTATCCGCATTTGTCATCTTTACACCGCTATCGGCATCCAATACCAATAATGCATTCTGAGTCCAATCAAATATGCCTGTATCCGGCTTCGTTGTTTGCGTCGTCGTCCCCGGTTTTGGCGTAAATACATCCGATATACTCAGATTAACAGGAATCGGCGAAATACCCAGATATCCGTCAGGAACCTCGGTTTCCACAAGGTAATACTGTTCTCTCTCTTCTAACTGTTCAATCTGATCTTTCACTGCAATACCGGTTGAGCTGGTGTCAAGTTCTGCAACTTTATGATACTGCCCGCCATTGATTTCCAGCAGATCTGTTTCCCCATCTCTTGCTGTACGGTAGAGAGCAAACTTAGCCCCCTTAAGGATCCGGTCATTCAGATCTACTTTTGTAATCTGAAGGCCTTTTACAAAGACATTGATAATATGACTGTTGGATCTTCGGATGTTGCCTGTATTGATACCTCTGGAGCCTGTTCCGTTCGTACCTGTATGCCAATCGGAGATACTAACGGATTTAGGTGTGTACCATACAGATAATACATATTTTTCAACTTCCGTTCCAGTTACTTTTGTTACATGTGGAGACTCTGTCAAATCTGTTTCGCCGTCTTTCACGGTCGATACGAGTCCGATAGATATTGTTCCCACCTGATCATGTCCATATGCGCTGTAATCAATATACTTAATCTTTCCACTGATCAGATCGTTCCAGTCATCCTCTGTGAGATTAACTCCTGCAATATTGGTTATAGGGAACTCATTACGCCCGTTCTCCTCGGTCCTATTATCGGAAGCATCCTGAGAATAATCGTAAGTCAGGTTTCCGTCTGCAGACATTCGATGGTCATCAGAATCCGAATTTGTAACGACTTCTTTCACATTGACTTTATCCCACAGGGCTTTTACCTCCTTTAAGGGGTCAACCTCTGTTCCGAGATAGACTGTCCAGACAGTGTCATTATGTGTAAAGTCCAATTCATCCACATTTACATATGGGACTTCCAATGGCGTCACATGCTCTCCTGAAGAAAGATCATGGAGCACGTCACTTCCCTGTTCTTTCCATTTTTTGGCTACGATCTCACTTCCCGAAGAATTTGTGCTGATACCTCTGCCGCCCAAAAAGTCCTCTTTTGCTTTCACAAAGACAGTCCCATGCCAGCCCGGCTCGGTAACAGTGCCATTCTCCATCGTCGGCCAGTCAATGCTCTGATCAGACCAAGTCACTTTCCAATGATCACCTTCCCTGCTGATCTTCCCTGCCTTGTTTGGACTGTTTTCATCTACCTTATTTCCATCGATATCAATCCAGTCTCCCTCGGACAGCGGTCTGCCGCTTGCTTTATCCACTGGATAAAACGCCGGATCAATCACATCCGTGACATCTCCCACCAGATTCGCCTGCACAAAAACGCCCTCTATCATCTTCGTAACAGCATTAACGATTTCCATCGCGTTTTCTGCGGAGTATTGATATCCGCTGCCTGATGAAACACCGAACAGACCGCTCTGATTTTGGCCGACATTGCTAAGGCTCAATCCCATGGTATACAGTTCTGTTTTATTGCCAAAACTGTCCTCCATATCCTTCAGTTGGGTCGCGACCGTTCCAATCGTATCCCATGTTACTTTATGGCCGCCGTTCGGATATGTATAGTTTGGAGCGCCATCTGTGACAAGCACCACTACATGCTTATGATTATTATACTTATCAGCATTTGCCGGATCCTGGAATTTGGAAACTGCCATTGCCAGGCCTCCCTCCTGGTTGGTCTGTCCGTCCAAACTGATATTATTGACCTTATCCAACAGAGTTGTCATCTGGTCTTTTCCATACGTGCCATAATCCGTAATGTTTTTGTTAAATCCGATGAGACCGATCTGGGCATTATCATCTACAGAATAAATAACCTGAGATGCAACCCGGACACACTGCTTCAGGTATTCGATGCGGCTTACATAGTCCCCGCGTGTTCCATATTCGGAATCAGTCGTAAAATCATCGATTTCGGTTGTATAGATTTTCCCGTCAAGGTCGCTATAGTAAAAACGTTCCGGAATAATTCCGATTGCTTTTTGACCATCCGGGGGATTGTAGTTGGAGGCATCAACCCATTCCCAAGTACCATAAGCCTCACCTTCATAATATTTCCATCCTCCCTGGTTATACCAGTGTTTTGTTTCCTGAGGATTGTAGAAAAATGCATACTGAGTCGCGCTTCCGTTCGGATCATTAATCACAAAATACGTCTGGTTTATATCTCCATACTGATTCAACCAATTCGTGACCGCACTGATATTATTTCCATTGAGACTTCCTACTTCTGTAATAGATGTAGGGAAAAACATGGATCTCGAAGCATCCACGACGAATTCAAGTGCAATACTCGGTGAGATTTCACGATCTGCTGAAGAAGCAGTAATATCGATCCGGTACACTCTGTTTTCATAATCGTGGACTTCTGCCGTTTTATCGGTGGAGAAGCCCTTGGTCATTTGACTCTGCCACATGGAAATGATGGAATCCACTTCTTCCTGCGTGAAGAAATCTGTCTCATTTGAATTTGCAGTGAACGTTGAGGCGTTTGCAAAATAGAGGGGAGAAGCAGCATCACTATCTATTGGAACTACACTGAGCTCTCCGTTTTCAGCCGACAACGTCCGCGTCACATTCTGGTATGTATAGTATAGTTTGTGACTGCCGGCATCCATCCTGATCTGACGGGCAGTATTTATTTCCCAGCCAGCGTCTGTAGGACAGATAAAACTTATCCCGGTAGTATCATCTTCCTGTGAATAGGGCGCATCCGACACACGCCCTCTTGCATTCGGGCCCTGGTTTGATGATACGTACCATAAATAATCATTAATATAATCTGTTGTTGTTGTACCCGGTCCGGTAAAGGAGACCGTCTGATTGAAATAGCGAACCTTTGTCAGAGTGCCGTCATGTTTGAGAGCATAGTATGTGTCTCCGTCCTGCAGAACAAGAACATGCTGCCCGTTATTCGTTGGCCATCCACTTTCTTTTACATTGGATATAGTACCGATGACAGAAAAACCTTCCTGTTCGTAAATGATCTCCGTATTGTCTTTATTTCTCTGTATTCCTTCAATGATCTCTGTCCCATCTTGGGCGAAATGAATCACACTGAGCTCTTCATCATCAAAGAAGGCAAGACCGTCTTCGTGCTCGATCTCCACTTCAACGGCTGTTTCAGGCTCAATTTTCTTCCCATCCTTTTGAATCTCAATGTCAAAGAATCGGCAGAAACTGATATATCCCTCTTTTTTGTCCTTTTCCCATTTTTCTGCAGTTTCTTTCAGGTACTTTTCGTATTTATCAGATCCCTCAAGGATTTCTTCTGCAACAAGCACTGAACCTTCAGGGATATTTGCTTCGTCATCATAAGTAACAGTAATGCGGAAGCGTTCTCCGTCAGCAGTCAGTAAGTTTGCAGTAATCTGCGCGTCCGTTACCTTTACCACAAACTGATCCCCGTTCTTCATGGTGACCGTCAGGCTCTCTTCGCTCGTAAACGGATGCATGCTGATCAGAGCCCAGTCCCCGGCTTCTACCGTCTGCGCATTGATTTCCGCGATCTGCTCATTGGTCAGTTCCGCGCTATATTCACACTCAATCTTGTTTGTTTCCTTCAGCTCACCGACCGTACTGTCATTTTCGGCCATTCCGACCCAAACGAGCTCCGGTGAAGAGAATTCCACATTTTCCACATCCGCGGTAAACTTCCTGGTATCCTCCGATACCACTACTTTATCCAGCGTGAGCGGCTCAGCTTTTGTATCATTATCCGCATTCTCTGCTTCACTACCGGCAGAGTTTGTATCACCGGTAATACCCAGCACTTCTATCAGGTCTGTAAAGCATACATACCCGCCTCCGGGAATGCTGAATTCATATGTTTTCCCGTTCACTTCCCAATGGAAATCCACTGTGTATGATCCGATGACGCCATATACGGAGAATTGATCGGATTTGAACTCTACAGTCTTTACAGTATCGTCCTTCCCCTTCTTCTCCGTCTCAACTTCTGAATTAATAACTTCGGGCTCTTCATCGTTTTCCTTGTCAAAGTGGACCGCGTCGACTTTAGTCTCCTTTTCTATCTCGACTGCTTTCTTATACTCGATCCTGACCTTCACGTCTCCGCGGGGCTCAACTTCCGCGTTATTATACATGAACTTGATGTCATAGAATCTGGCAAAAGACAGCTCTGTATTCTCGTCGTACTTATCCTGCAGTCCGCTCAGCGCTTTCTCATAATATGCTTCGTAAAGCTCAGGATCACTCTCTTTAGTGATCTCCTTCGCTGTCAGCTCCACTCCGACAGGAAGCTTTGCGTCCGCGCCGAATTCCGCATAGACGGTATAACCGTCGTCCACATCATCCTCGGGATCATTTTCGAAATTTTCATCGATATACTGATAGGAAAGAAGCGTTTTCTCAGTGATCAGCTGTTCCTCTTCGACAGGTTTCGCTGTCTCTGTCGTTTCACCTGAAGCTGTTGATTCCATGGTCTCTTTAGTTTCAGCAGCAGGCTCTTCCTCGTTTGAAGCGGCCTCCGGCACGGAATCTTCATCTTCTGACTCTTCGGACTGGCCCTCTGAGGCTTCTGCTTCGCGGCTTCCGCCGGCAGAACTGCTTTCTTCCGAAGACTCCTCTACTTGTTCTTCCTGTTCTGCTTGCTCTTCCTGTTCCTCTTCAGCCGGATCCTCTTCAGGCACAGCTTCATAGACAGTCCCGTCGCTTCCGGACTCCTGCTCACTCGCCGCGATATCAATACCTGCCTGCTCAGACGCTGTCTCTCTGTCCAGTGTTATGGCCGGCAGGACCAGAGCATAGGTCGTAACAAAGACAACGACTGCCGCCAGCACCGAGACAACTCTCTGCCACTTTTTAAGTCTCTGGTTTGCTTGTATAAACTTTTCCGCTATCTTGTTAAAGAAATCCATTCTGCTCTCCTGACTAAAATATTGCAGCTTCTCTTAGCGGCCACTTTGTATTGATCCATTTGTTCAGATCTCACTTTGTGATCCGTTTTTATCCTTTGATATGTTTATAAGTGGCTGCCTAAAAACACAAGCAGCCACTTATACTCTTACTAATTCTTACCTGCTCTTCATCTTTCTGATCAGTCCGAATGTGACAAATATTGCACCGGCAACGCTCAGTGCCATTACCGGCCACCAGAGCTGTCCTGTCTGAGGAATCCGCTTCGGCGGGGGTGTCTTCTTGGGCGGCGTCACCTTCTTCTCAGGCGAGACCTTGGGCTTAGACGCCACATCATAGATCAGCTTCCCGTCTTTATTCTGCGGGATTGACACAAGGAACGGGTTGATCGTATAGACCACCTTCGTCTTGTCCTTGAGTGTGATCTCTGTCTTCTTAGTGTGAACGATTAGATAGAGTCCCACTTCCAGGTCGCTGAACGTCACCTTCCCGTTCTCGTCAAGCTTCTGTGAACTTGTGTACATGGGTACATTGCGGTCCTCAGCGATCTTTTCCAGCTTTAAGGCAAGTTCCTCGTTCACCGTATCCAGGTTCTCCGGCATCTCTCCGGCTTCTACGAACGCTCCTCTGTATACAAACTTGTAGCCTTCGTCCTCTACCGCGTCCGCAACTTTGTAGATTCCGACTTCATTCCCGTCACTGATCGGCTCCCCGCTGACGCTGAATGTAATCGAGAGGGATCCATTCCTGTCCAAGTCCGGTATCTCTGTCCCGGCAGCCAAAACTGTCATTCCTGTCATCGACAGGATCAGGCAGATCGACAATACCGTAAAGACTTTTGCCATGCGGCACCTCTTAAGCAGCAACACTCCCGCTCCTGCGATCAGTATTACACCAAGAATCGTGAAGAGTTTTGTTCCAGGGCCTCCCGCGTTGGGAAGTACTGCACCGGGTTCATTCATAACGGAAAAGGATGCGTTTTCATCATCTTTAGCCGCCTCAAAGGAAACCATTGTATCCTCTGTCTTTTCTTCCCAGGTAGAGGGCTTTCCTGATCCTTTTTCGAGCCAGGTTACCTTTCCGTTCTTAATCTTGAAATAGACTGCAAGATCTTCTGTTTTAATGTAACCGGCAGGAGGTGTCTTCTCTGTCAACTCATAGTAACCGGACTTCAGATTAGCAAATCCCGTCTTACCTGTTCCCTCAGCAGTCGGTTCAGATTCAATAGGATCAAACCCTTCTTCACTCTCATAGGTGCCTTCAGAAATAGGATCTTTATCTGCTATTTTCCTCAGCGTAAAGACTGCTCCGGAAAGCTTTTTCGTGTTGTCGCTCTTATCAATCTTGTATATATCGATTGATACTTCTCCCTCTATGTTATTTGTAAAGGTAACAATGGCAGGAGCGCTTGTTGTATGGCTCGGTGTAACACTCACCTCGAACTTATTCTGAATCGGAGCTGCACCATTATCAGGCGTTTCTTCCTGAATCCAATAAACTCCTTCGAGTAGTGAAACCAGTTCACTGGACTGGGCTGTGCCGTCGTTGTTGATCGTTATGGAGATTGTCTTATCCTCACCGTTCTCCTTATACGGGATTGTGCAGTCTTCGTCTTTAAAAATCTTAAAGACATATGTTCCTGCAAGTAATGCTTTCTCCTCGTCTGACACAGGGGCGGCACCATTATAGGTGACCTTCTTTTCAATGCGAAGGCTACCCAGAAGAGGTTTATTCTTTATGGTTACCTTTTCTGTTTCCGCAACATTGTAAGTACCTGATATCCAGGTTTTTCTTCCTTCCACAGGCTGATAATGGGCAGTTGTTTCCGTTAGAGTAATATCCTCAGTAATCCTTTCTCCGTTATCATCTAAATGAACTCTTTCAGCATTAGGAACATTGTATTGAGACATATCAAGGTTTTTCTCAGATACAGAGAATTCATCCTGTCTCGTAAGATGTGTGATCGCCACAACCTCTCCGTCCTTAATTGATATTTCGCCGTTTGATATCTCAAACCCCTCTTCGATTACATCGCCGTTCTTATCTTGCCTGACCGTCTGATTACCGTTATATAGTTCACCATTTAAAAGAAGCTCATACTTGAATTCTACGTCTTTATAGAGTTCGCGCTGCTCTTCCGTAAGTCCCTCCATCTGTTTCTCTACAGCAATCGTCTTAAAGGTCGGCAGATTGAACTCCACTTCCAAGTTCGAGTACATACCGCCGCGTTCCATATAGAACACTCTGAAATCATGAGTTGAGTAATCAGAATCATCCCAGTCTTTACCTGTTATTCTCTTGTATTTATCTTTAAAATTCTCCTGTGAACTCCCATGTACGGTTACTTCACCGGTCCTGAAGTTAATATCCCCCGCAACCGGATTGTGTATGCCGCCTATGTCCATAACTAGGATTCCGTCGACAAATACCCACATATCATCATCACCGGAGAAATGATAAGAAATATCATTCCCGTTGTACTGTCCGCCGGGCAGATAAGTAAACTCAGCTTTCATCTCCATACCGAAGTGGTGGTTATAATAGCCCTGTCTGGTGGTATCGGTGTCCCAGTTAAAGTTTATGCCGTGAATACAATTGTGATATTCATCGTAATCATTAAAGGGGAAAAATCCTATGGCAAAGTATTGTTCGTCCGCTCCTTCTTCACGAAAAGTCTTACTGTATACTTTAAAATCTCTGTTTCCATTTGAAGAATCGTAGTAAGCGTAATTGGTATCACTGTCATAGTGATAATACTCATCCTCATCTTTTGTAAAAAGATGATTCAGCCCATAGTATCCTGTAACGTATTGATTTGACACGCCGCCGAACAGATAGTTCAGGGATTCCTCTGATCCTGCTAATACCGGATAATTGTCTGATCCTAACCTGTCGTTGACTATACCAACCTGTGCGCCGTTTCCAGTACCGGTAAAATCATTGATTCCAGTTCCTACATCATGTCCATAGGAGAAGAATTTCAGTGTATGTCCAATATTAACCCCTGCATCTGCCGGATTTCCATTGTGATGATCTACAGTGTCGAGTTGATCCTCCGGGCCATAGTCGAACAGATTGATCGTAATTTCATCACTTGAATCGGCAGTTGCAATGGTTCCAGGCCGAGTAAGATCCTCGGGGCTCTGTAATGTCATCATGAAATCATTATTCGACGTACTATAAGGCCAACCGCCAAAGCCGGAATTCCCATAGATGTTTAATCCAATATTATTCTTATTTACAAAAGAGTATTTACCATTAATTGAATTCACTGTTATAGGATTATCCAGTGCCTGATTTTTGTCTGTGGTTAGAGTTACCTTACGGTCATCTTGAATAATAATATACTTGCCACCATTGTCATGAATCAGGTAATTCTTACCTGTACCTGTCCATTCAAAGGTCCACGGTGTTCCTCGACTCGTCGAAGAATTGACTGCTGTTGCGCTTAGAGTATTTGATGAGGTTACAGTGTTATTCAAGCAGTATTGTGTGTTGTTTTTTTGTCCGAGAATACTAAAGGTTTTTCCGTCTAATCCCAGTGGATTCTCCTGATCATCTGTCACTTTGATAACAAACACTTCTCCATTATTCATAGTGATCGTAAGTGTTTCTTCTGTATCAAACGCTTTTAGCGAAATAAGCGCCCAATCTCCTGCTTTAACTTCACCCTCATTGATTGTTTTGATTTGCTCATCCGTAAGCTCCAAAGAATACTCACACTCTAGATGAAGTTCTTCTTTGATTCTCCCAACCGTGGTATCTTTTTCAACTTTACTCACAGATACAAGTTCCGGTGAACTAAACTCCACGTTCGCAACATCAGCCACGAATTCTCGGGTAGTGTCAGACACGGTCAATTCATTCGGTATTGACTGCGCAGCCTCATTTTCAGCGATGTTTTCCCCTTTGTGCGTACCGTCAATTACTCCCAGAACTTCTACAAGTTCTGTAAAACTCACAAAGCCTCCTCCGGGGATGCTTAATTCATACTCTTCCCCATTTACTTCCCAGTGAAAGTCAACTGTATAGGATCCGATGATACCATACACAGAAAAAGAACCCGACTCAAATTCTACTGTCTTGAGCGTGTCGTCTTCGCCTTTCTTCTCAGTCTCGACCTCAGAATCAATGACTTCCGGCTTCTCGTCATTGTACTTGTCAAAATGAACTGCATCGACGTTTTCGTCAGTCTTGACTTCCACCGGCTTGTTGTACTCAATCCTTACTTTGACATAGCCGCTCGGCTCAATTTCTTCTCCGTTATAGACAAATGAAATATCATAGAATCTTGCAAAAGACAGATCTGTATTCTCATCATACTTATCCTGCATTTCGCTCAAGGTCTTTTCATAGTAAGCCTCGTATGCTTCCGGATCACTCTCTTTCGTGATCTCCTTTACCCTCAGCCCCACTCCGACAGGAAGCTTCGCATCTGCATCAAATTCTGCGTAGACAGTATATCCGTCATCTACATTATCATCCGGATCTGTTTCGAAGTTCTCATCGATGTACCGATAGGAAAGCTGCGTCTTCTCAGTGATCAGCTGAACTTCCTCCACGGATTTTGCTGTCTCTGTAGTTTCACCTGAAGCTGCTACCTCTGCGTTCTCGACGGTTTCAGCAACAGACTCTCCCTCATTTGACGCGGTATCCTGCCCGGAATCTGCATCTTCTGATTCTTCTGACTGATCCTCTGAGACTTCTGCTTCCTGGCTTCCGCTGTCCTCTGAAGCTGATTCTTCCTGAGGTTCCTCCTCACCCGATTCCGCCTGGACCTCATCCGGCTCTTCTTCGGGATCAGCTTCATAGACAGTTCCATCGCTCCCGGGCTCCTGTTCGCTCGCTGCGATCTCCATGCCCGCCTGCGTGGATGCTGTTTCTTTGTCCAGTGTTATAGCCGGCAAGACCAGGGCATAGGTCGTTACAAAGACGACGACTGCTGCCAACACTGAGACAACCCTCTGCCATTTCTTAAGTCTACGGTTTGCAGTTAAAAACTTTTCCGCCATCTTGTTAAAGAGATTCATTTTGTTCTCCTTACTGAGCTATTTACAGCTTCTTATCGAACACTTGTGTATTAATATCTCGGTTTTGTTTATTACTTGAGATTTCTTTTCATCCGTAATATTGCTATTCGTACTGCCAAAACACTGAAACAGCCGATTGTTTTTAACTGCTCTTCATCTTTCGGATCATTCCGAATGTGACGAATACTGCACCGGCGACGCCGAGTGCCATCACCGGCCACCACAGCTGTCCTGTCTGCGGAATTCGCTTGGGAGGAGGAGTTGTCTTTGGAGGCGTGACCTTCTTTTCCGGTGAAACCTTCGGCTTCGACGTCACGTCATAAACCAGTTCCCCATCTTTTTTCTGTGGGATTGAAACAAGGAATGGATTGATCGTATAAACCACCTTTGTCTTATCAGAAAGCGTGATCTCTGTCTTTTTTGTATGTACGATCAGGTAGAGACCTACTTCCAGATCGCTGAACGTCACTTGCCCGTTTTTGTCAAGCTTCTGTGAGCTTGTGTACAAAGGCACATTACGGTCCTCTGCGATCTTTTCCAGTTCTAAGGCCAGACCGGAGTTCACTGAGTCCAAGTCTTCCGGTACCTCTCCGGCTTCCGCGAACGCTCCTTTGTATACAAACTTATAGCCTTCGTCCTCTACCGCATCCGCAACCTTGTAGATCCCTGCTTCATTCCCGTCACTGATCGGCTCTCCTTTGACGGAGAAGGTGATTGAGAGGGATCCCTTTCTGTCTAAGTCGGGATTCTCGGTCCCTACGGCTAAGACTGCCATTCCTGACATCGACATGACCAGGCATACTGACAGCGCTGTCAGCACTCTTGCCAGACGGCTTCCCTTTTTCCCAGATGTGATGTCTTCCTTATTCCACATAGCTATCTCTTTCTGTTATCTGTTTCTCTTTTCGAAGAACCTCTTTACTGCATCGATGATATCGTCCTGGTCATCGATCTCCTCAATTGTCTCCGTAAGTCCGTGCTCTTCAAGATATGCCGCTTTCAGATCTCTGCTCTTTCTGTTCTTAACGGCGGTACTGACCAACATATAGCCGAGAAGGAGCAGCAGCAGCGGTATCGCCAGGAACGGTGCGATGAACACCGGCTGAATCTGGATCGCGTCCGCAACGACCATGGCGCTCCCGTTCGCGTTCTCAATCCTGTGTGCCCTCACTAGCAGCCTATGGGTATTAATCCCGTAAGGCGTGCAGGTGATCAGCGTACAAAAGTCTTTCCCACTCTCAATGTCAAGGTGCGACAGATCTGCGGGCTCTACAATCCAGACGTGGTCTACTTCATAAGTCGTGGTCTCATTCAGGACCGTTACTGTGAAGGTGTCGCCCTCCTTCATCTTGTCCAGGTCCGAAAAAAGCTTTGCCGACGGCAGCCCCCTGTGGCCCGACAACATGCTGTGGACGCTCTCCCCGCTGATAGGAAAGGAGGATTGCTCCAGATGCCCGATAGAAGTCTGAAGGATTTCCTCAGCAGTCCCGTGGTAGACCGGAAGCATCACATCGATCTTCTGAATCCTGATATAACCAATAACACCTTGGCCGCCGACGTTAAGCTGGTTCTCATAAGCAGCTCTTTCCTCATCGGTCATGACCCAGTTGATTCCTCTCTCCGCGAGCTGTGCGTTGTAAGCCCTGGCCTCGCCGAGGATCCTCTCGTATTCCTCGGCATCCATGTTAGCCACCGCCTCGGCGTAATTCATGACCGTTCTGGTCTGGTGAATCGAATTCCAATAATCCGCGAAAGACGGGTACACCAACAGGCACACCCCGATGGCAAGCGCCCCGACAAGAATCATGGTGAACAGCCTGTCGCCGATTGAAAGGAAAAGCCGGTTCTCTATCTTCGTTTCGGACGGTTTATTCTTAAATTTCGCCTTTGTATTGTTTTCGCTCATTTCATCCCTGGTTACTGTTTTAATGTGTACTTTACTAACTGCACAGCGTTTCCTCCGCTGTAAAGCTAGGAAAATATACATCCTCTAACCTACGTAAACAAATCTTCCGGGAAGCCGGCATTATGCCGGCTTCCCTTCCGATATTCATTCTCTGTTCAGGATCCGTTTACCCCAAACCGCCTCTTTGTTCAGGGTCAAATCAGCGTACGTTCATCCTTCTCTTGGAGATCAGCAGTACCGCTGCGCCAAGTACCAGGACAGAACCGACAATGTAGAACATAGTCGTGCCAATGCCGCCGGTGGAAGGAAGCTCGGTTCCCTGGGTGTTATCGAAGGGGAAAGGATGCTCAATAAGCTCTGCCTCATCCCACTGGATCTCTGTGCTGTGAGGTTCCTTGTTGTTAGTGAACGTGTATTTAGCAGTTTCCTTGCCATCGATCGTTACGGTATATGACTTAAGGATATCAGTATCATAGGTAACTTCCTTTGCAGTTCCTTCAGCAGGCTTTTCACTTACCCATGCACTTCCGTTCCACCACTCTGTTACAGATACAGACTCTGTTTCAGCAGCAATTACCACTGTATGTACTGTGGAATTTGTTACATATCCTGCAGGTGCGGAAATCTCCTTGAGATAGTAGGTTCCTGCGTCAAGTCCCTTGAAGTTCATACGGCCATCTGTGCCGGACTCTGCGGTAACATTATTGCCGTCCTTATCTTTATATGGCACTTTACCTTCGGAATCTGTGAAGAGTCCAAACACAGCACCCTGCAGAGGTCCTTCTACATAATCTTTTTCAGGATCACCGATTTCACTTGTGGTTCTTGTCTCAGTAATGGGTTTGCCAGCAGCATCCTTACCTATCTTGACGATCTCAGAAGTCTTCTTACCTTTGAGTGACTCAATTACATCCTTACCAATGCCTGAGGCGTCAAGGGAGAATGTATAATGCTGTGTTGTATCTTTCTTAACGTCGTAATCTCCCTGATTGTTAGGATTGTGGGAGTATTCAATGGAAACTTCGTTGTTTTCTTCGTTAACTGCATTAACAGCATCAACTGTGACGACTGCGGAATATGTGATTGTTACTGAAGTTGCAGCCTTCAGGGATTTCAGGTACTTCTCTGTAAATGTGATTGTATAGCCAGAAGCAGTTGCACTTACGGTGTAGTCCTTATCCTCACCTTTTTCAAGATTAGCTACTACAACACTGTCCGTATCCAGTTCAAGTGCGGTGAGCGTATCAGTTACTGCAAAGTGAGGAGCTGTATATACATCGCCATAGCCGGGGATAGTTGTGGTAACAGTGAAATTCACAGTATCACCTACGGCAGTCGTTGTGGGTTTGCCGTCATCCCAATTATCTTCACTAGTCGAAGCAGTCTTTGTTAAGGTAACTGTGCTGCTCTTTGCAACGCCATCAGCGAATTCTCCATTAACAGCAACTGTGCCTTCATGGCCGGTCTCCTTGTTGTAGTCTGCAGAAACAAATACAGGGTTGTAAACTGTGTCAGCATCTACAGGAGTTACCAATGCCATCCACATTCCGGAAGTGGCATTTTCGAGAGTTGCTGTTTTGCCGTCAGCTGAATAACTTGTAGCGTCTACGCCTCCTGTAGCAAGTTTTGCAAGCTGACCTGCGATTTCAGAAGTCATTCCTGTAGGAGCAACTGCAGGATCTGCGTCAGGATCGCCTACCAGCATTGACTTCAGTACATCCTTAGTTAATACACTGCTGTAAGCAGAAACAGCTTTCCAGCCTGAAACATCACTCTTATCTGCGGTCTCGCCGACCCATTCTACTACCTGATAGAACTTTACAGTATCGTGATTGCCATCCTCATCTACTGAAAGTCCGGTAACTGTAAGAGGATAATCATATGCAGGAGCGGCCGGAGCCGGATCGCCGCCCTCGTCATCGGGAGCCGCCATTGCGCCAATGCCCATCGCCATCACCAGCGTGAATGTAAGCAAAAGCGCGATCAACTTCTTCATGTTTTTCATGCCTTTTTTCCCTTTCTTTTTTTGTTTTGTTTTCTTTCAGGAACTGATTTCTTTCAGCACTCTGAGAGTGTTCTGATGCGCTGTTTAAACCACAGCGGGTTTTGCTGCCGTCCCGTCATCCCGACTGACTACGAGATTGTGGCAGCGGTTTTGTATTTGACTGTTCCAGTTTCGGCGTTAGCTTTTTCGTCGAGATCAGAGGCTGTTGTTTAACCTCCTTTCTCTGCGCCTCATCCTGGAGCAGTACATTAAAGCAGATGCCGTGGGTATAACGGCGCCGCTTAATGTATGAAGTGTTTTCTTCCTTTTAAAGGATTGCTCATGCATCTTTTCAACGGGGTTCATATTATCCTCCCAGCACGATCAAATGTCCTGTCCGTATACCGGATCCTCTCCGGCATTTGTACCTATATTGTCAGTTCACCGCCCCAAATCCTGTGAGCGGCCAAACCCTGTAAACGATCTTCCCTACTACCTGTTCCTCTGATACACAGCCGATCGAAGTATTTCTTGAGTCGATCGATACCGAACGGTTGTCGCCCATCACGAAGATCTTGCCTTCCGGTACCTGGTAGGGAAGCTCAATATTTGTTTCACCGTAAGCCTTTTCTTCCATCAAGTAAGGCTCTTCCAGCTTTACATTGTTGACGTATACATTTCCTTCACTGTCGAGATCCACCCAGTCGCCCGGGTTCGCGATCACTCTTTTAACGAGGATGTTGTTGTTATAGTAAAAAGCGATAACGTCTCCCGTCTTCATGTCCGATGTCTTGACTGATACCACGATGTCCCCGCTGTCCAGCGTCCCGTTCATGGACTTGCCATAGATCCGCAGGATCGGCAGGAACAACACTGCGACCAGTACTGCAACGGCTGCTACTACTACTAATGTAAAGAAGGTGCTGCGCACCGTTGTCCGGAACTGATGGAGGTATCTCTCCCGCTTTACTGCTACTGTCAGTTCCTCACTTCCGGGCAGCGTCTCTGCCCCGGTCACCTCTGTGCCCATTACGCCTCCTCTCCGCCGGTCTTCCGGTATGCATAAATCTTTATGCTGTTATTCATTATTAACGTTACATAGCCGCACTTATTTTCGTCCGGATACAGTATCTTTTTGAATTTCTCTTAATTATATACGAAATTCAGCACATATAACAATATAACTGTTAAATAGTTAAATACTCTAAAATATAACCCGGACGAACTCCGGAACAATACATACTTATAATGTCTTAATCAATTATACAACATTTCTGTCATATTTATCTAGTGTTTGAAACTTTTTTTGTATTATTTGTGTTCAAAACTCTATTCTTGTCAACGCTTTACAAAAGCATCTGCTAAGAGCATTTTAGATTACTACTTTAATTATACTGAATTACAGGAAAAATCAATACACAAGTTTACCATAAATCTGCTTTGTCCATTTTTTTGACCACTTTTCGAATATATCTCATACCCTAAATTTTTCTGTTCAGGCTTAATCGGCGCGCGTAATCGGCGTCTGTTTTTCTGCCTAAATATGGCGCAGGAAGTACAATTCCAAAAGTTTGTACTTCCTGCGCCTATTTATCACCTGATTCAATATGCCTCTACACAGGATCCTATACTGTAGCAGCTTGTCATTCTGTTTCTTCCACCTTGAGGATCGCAATGGAGAGCTCCTCCAGCTGCTTGGGATCCACAACATTGGGAGCCTCGCTCATGAGATCGACGGCGTCCTTGTTCTTGGGGAAAGCCATGACGTCGCGGATGCTCTCCGCGCCGGTCATCAGCATAGCGAAGCGGTCGATGCCGTAAGCCAGTCCCGCGTGCGGCGGTACGCCGTACTTGAAGGCGGTCAGAAGGAAGCCGAACTTCTCCTGCGCTTCTTCGGGCTTAAGGCCGATGACTTCGAACATCTTCTCCTGGATGTCATTCTGGTGGATTCTGACGCTGCCGCCGCCCAGCTCCACGCCGTTGAGGACGATGTCATAGGCTTTGGCTCTGACGGCGCCGGGATCGGAGTCGATCAGGTGCCAGTCCTCATCCATGGGCATGGTGAAGGGATGGTGCATGGCGACGAATCTCTCCTCCTCGTCGCTCCATTCGAGCAGCGGGAACTCCACGACCCACAGGAAGTTGAACTTGTTGTGGTCGATCAGGCCCAGTTCTTCGCCGAGTTTGAGTCTAAGAGCGCCCAGCACGTTCCAGACGATCTTGTTCTGGTCAGCCGCGATCAGCAGTAAGTCGCCCTTCTCGCCGCCCATTCTCTCGACGATTGCTTTGATCTCGTCCTCTGTCATGAATTTGGCAAAAGAGCACTTGACGCTGCCGTCATCCTTGAGCTGGATGTAAGGCAGGCCCTTGGCGCCGTAGCCCTTGGCGAAAGTGACCAGCGCGTCGATCTTCTTTCTGGCCATGCCGCCCTGTCCCTTGACGTTGATGCCGCGCACGGAGCCGTTCTTCATGGCCGCCGCATCGGACAGTACCGCGAAGCCGCAGTCCTTGACCACGTCCGTGATGTCCACGAGCTTCATGCCAAAGCGCGTGTCGGGCTTGTCGGAGCCGTAGTCGTTCATGGCGTCGATCCACTTCATTCTGGGAAGGGGAAGCTCTACATCCAGGTCAAAGGTCTTCTTGGCCACATACTGGATCAGTCTCTCGTTGACATCGATGACGTCGTCCACGTCTACGAAGGACAGCTCCATATCGGCCTGAGTGAACTCAGGCTGTCTGTCCGCGCGCAGATCCTCGTCGCGGAAGCACTTGGCGATCTGGAAATATCTGTCAAAACCGGAGCACATCAGCAGCTGCTTGAAGAGCTGCGGAGACTGGGGCAAAGCATAGAAATTGCCGGGGTGCACGCGGCTGGGCACCAGGTAGTCTCTTGCTCCCTCGGGAGTGGACTTGCACAGGATCGGGGTCTCGATCTCGAGGAAGCCTTCTCCGGCCATGAACTCTCTCATGTTCTGGATCATCTGGCTTCTGAGGATCAGCCTTCTCTGCATATCGGGACGGCGAAGGTCCAGGCTTCTGTATTTGAGGCGCAGATCCTCCTTGGTATTGCTGTTTTCCACGATGTGGAAGGGCGGCGTCTCGGACTCGGAGAGGATTCTGGTCTCCTTGACCCGGATCTCGATCTGTCCGGTCGCGATGTTCTCGTTGACCGCTTCTCTCTTGCAGACGGTTCCCACTGCCGCGACGACGAATTCCGCTCTCATCTTCTCTGCCTTGGCAAAATTCTCAGCCCCGCACTCTGTCTCCTCATAGATCAGCTGTACGATGCCGCTTCTGTCGCGCAGGTCTACGAAGACAAGGCCTCCCTTGTTTCTCTGTTTTGCCACCCATCCCATGACGGTGACGGTCTGCCCTACATTTGCTTCACTAAGTTCGGCGCATCTGCATGTGCGCTTTAATCCCAACATAGACTCAGCCATGACTACTCTCGTTTCCTCCTGTTATTTGTTGATCGGATTGCGGTAGAACTCCTCAAACTGTTCAAAACCTCTCTCCGCCATCTGCTGTTTCTGGAACTTTTTATTCTTGGCCATGCGGGCGATCAGTACCTGCGTGCCCTCGGCTCTCTCTTTCTGGGCCTGGCGGATCACTTCGCACAGGCGCTCGGCGGGCATGTTCTTCTCGATGAGATATGCCTTCTTCACCGGGCTTCCGGGAATCTTGAATCCCTGCTCCATAAGAATAAGGATGATTCTCTCAAAACCGATGGAGAAGCCGCAGGCCGGAACGTCCTTGCCCGTGAACTTGCCGACCATGCCGTCGTAGCGGCCGCCGCCTCCGCAGCTGATGCCCAGCTCGGGCATCGCGATCTCGAAGATCGTTCCCGTGTAGTAGGACATGCCTCTCACGATCGTGGGGTCAAAGACGATCCGGAAGTCCGCGGTCTTTGTCCCGTCGACGCTCTCCATGACTTCGCGCAGCGTCGGGATCACGTCGGGCTCGATGAAGCCTTCCAGCTTCTCTTCGAGGTAAGCCAGCTGGTCCTGCGCGCCCTGCAGTCCTTCGAACAGGCTCACGTAGCGGTCTCTCATCTCTTCGGTAAATCCTTCGTCGATGAGTTCCTGCGCCGCGCCGTCCAGGCCGATCTTGTCCATCTTGTCCAGGATGATGAAAACATCCGTGTATCTGTCTTCCGGGAATCCGCTGTAGGCGGCCATCGCCTTGAGGATGCGCCTCTCATTGATGCGGATCTGGAAGTTCTTGAAGCCCAGGTTTCCGAGCGTTGTCGTCGTCGCCAGGATCAGCTCGATCTCCGCGAGGTTGCTCGGCTCGCCGATAATGTCGATGTCGCACTGCATGAACTGGCGGTATCTGCCCTTCTGCGGGCGGTCCGCTCTCCACACGTTGCCCATCTGCAGCGCCTTGAAAGGCATGGGCAGTTCGTTCTGGTGCGCGGCAAAATAGCGAACAAGCGGAACTGTCAGATCATACCGAAGTCCCCCGTCCACAAGGTCCGCTTCGCTCTGCGCTTCCTCAAGCTTCAGCTTCTCGCCTCTCTTGAGGATTTTGAAAATCAGCTTTTCGTTGTCTCCGCCCTGTTTGCTTGTCAGGTTTGCAATATTCTCAACACAAGGCGTCTCGATGGACTGAAATCCGAACTCCGCATACGTCTTCTTGATGACGGAGATGCAGTAGTCGCGGATCTCCATCTCTGCGGGCAGGATGTCCTTCATGCCTGTGACCGGTTTCTTGATCAGTGTCATGATTATGTCAGTTCCTTTCTCTATTCTTAAATGGTTCGTTTCGTACATTTACTGTATTCACAACAATTCATTGTACAATTAATCAACTGTGAAATCAATGTTCCGAATTAAACTTGAGAGAGGAACTGACGCCTCTTATGGGGATTTGTGGAGGATTTGCTGTGGATTTGCGGTGGGGTGATTCTCGGGTTTGGTCAGATTCCTCTGTAGTGGCCGATTCCGATTTCTTCTGCGAGGCCTCTGACCTGGAGGTTCATCATACTGGTTGTAAAATCTTCCGCACTGATGTGTCTGCCAAGTATACTCTCCACTCTGCTGACCAGAAAGTCCGTCTCCATGATCTCTCCGCATCCTAGTGCATCAAACAGCACTGCATTTATCCCCGACAATTCACTTCTTCTGCTGTTTCGTTCCTTCCGTTTGATCTCAAATTTATTTGTACCTTCATCACTGACTCCGTAAAAGTGTTCGATGATTGATTCCGGTGTGCACGCGATGCCCGCTCCCTGTGAGATCAGGAAGTTGCACCCGTCGCTGAGTGAATCACTGACCCTGCCGGGCAGCGCATAAATTTCTCTTCCCTGCTCCAGCGCGGCATCCACTGTTATGACAGTCCCTGATCTTCTTCTTGCTTCGATTACCAGAACCAGGTCAGACAATCCGCTGATCAGTCTGTTGCGCATAGGGAACAATTTCGTCCTCGGCTCTGTCCCCGGCGGGTTTTCCGAGATCAGCCCGCCATTCTCCTTCAAAATATCATACAATTCTCTGTTCTCTTCAGGATAAACCACGTCAACGCCGCATCCCAATACGGCATAGGATCGCCCTCCTGCATTGACTGCTGCCCTTCCGGCTACGCCATCTACTCCTCTGGCCATTCCGCTTATTACAGAGATCCCGTTCAGAGCCAGTTTCTCAGCAAACAGCCTTGCCTGCTGCCTTCCGTATCCCGAACAATTTCTTGCGCCAATGATCGCAACTGATGGAATATCATCCGAAGGAAGATCCCTGATGTAATAGAGTCCATACGGCCTGTCAGGAATATCTTTTAATCTGCCCGGATAGAAACTGTCTTCCACACTGACAAATCCGATTCCCCTCTCCTTAAGTTTTTCCGCTTTCTCAATGGGATCACATTCCTGTGCAAAAGAGATACTGAATGCCTTATCGGTTGCGTCTCCCTTTCTCTTGAGCTTGTCCACAAGACACATGCATATCTCGTCTTCTGACATGTGATATACTTCTTCCGCGCAGCTGGCAGTTTCCATCAGTATATTGATAGTCTTCTTCCCCACTCCTCTTATATCTGAAAGCCACAAGGCATAAGGATTAATCTTTCTTTCCTCCATCTCCGATCCTCTCCTTCTTATTGATTGTTATCTTCTTATCTTTTCCGAATACTCTCCCAGAATACTCATCTTCGTCGCTCATTTCAGGAATCCTGAATCCCACAGCCATCATAAGATCCCGCTCCAGGATCATCTCTCTCCCGTCCAAATCCGCAATCGTTCTAGCCATTTTCAATGTCTTGTGATAGGATCGCATGCTCATTCCCAACTGATCATAAACAATCCTCATTTTCTCCGTAAGTAATGAGTTTAATGGACAATAATGCTCAACGGCGTCTGCCGTCATATCTGCATTATAGTGGAACGGCGTATCTTTAAAACGCAGCTTCTGTCTCTCGATTGCTTCCGTCACTCGTTCTCGCACGATATCGCTGCTTTCTTCCTTGCTGTTTACCTGTAGTTCTTCAGCATTGACCCTTCCTACATGAACTCTGAAATCGATTCTGTCGATGAATGGCCCACTGATTCTTTTTTGATACCTGAGTACTTCTTTGGGTGTACACTTGCAGCGGTTCATGTCAGGATAATAGCCGCAAGGACATGGATTAGCAGCAGCAACCAGCAGCGGCCTTGCAGGGTACCGATAAGCGCCGGTAAGTCTTCTTATAGTTATTTCCTGGTTCTCTAATGGTTCTCTCAATGAATTGAGCTCATTAGCCTTATATTCCGAAATCTCGTCCAGAAACAGGACTCCGAGATGTGCCAGTGTGATAAGTCCGGGGGCAGGAGTATTGCCGCCTCCGATCAGAACAGCTCTTGTAACTGTATGATGTGGTGATAGAAATGGGCGTTCTGTGATCAGTGCTTGGTCCTCCGGTAAAAGTCCGGCTGCACTGTAGATCCGTGTGATTTCCAACGCCTCTTCCGTTGTCAGTCGCGGCATGATACCGGGAAGGCATTTTGCAAGCATGCTTTTTCCTGTCCCGGGTGGGCCGCTCATTAAAATATTATGAAAACCGGCAGCTGCTATTTCCAGCGCTTTTTTGGCCTGTTTCTGCCCATGTACCTGCGATAAATCGGGATATTCTTTTTTCTCCGATTGCTTTAGCAGTTGAGCCGCGTCTACCTCAGCCGGGGGCAGAAACCGGTCGCGCTCTTCAAGGTCCTTTCTGAGATAATTGACAAGTTCCGCCAATGTTCGAACCCCGACAACTCTGATTCCGTGCACCAGGGCACCTTCTGAAAGATTTCCGTTTGGAACCAGACAAGTGCTGATACCGTTTTTCTTTGCCTCCATTACTATGGAAAGAATTCCTTTGACAGGTCTTATTTCCCCGTTGAGGCCAATCTCACCCGCAACAAGAACATTTTCAACCGCCCCATCCGGAATATAGCCTAGGCAGACAAGCAAACCAACACTCACCGGCAGATCGACCACGATTCCCCTCTTAGGAATTCCGGCAGGCGAAAGATTTACCGTAATTCTCTGCGGAGGCATATGGATCCCAAGATTTTTAAGTGCGACACGCACCCTCTCTCCGGCTTCTCTCATTTCTCCGCTCATAAAACCAACCATGTTGAATGAAGGCAGCCCATTGCTGATATCCGTCTCAACTTTCATAAGATAACTGTCAATCCCATGAACCGCCCCTGTAATAATACTGCTGTACATCGCACCTCCTGAATACACTATGCATTACAATTGTTACTATGAAATTGTGTTTTTTGAGGATTTTTTCCGGAACCGGAAAGAAAGCTCAGAAATGATTGTTCCAAGTCCCTTTAGAGTCGACGAGACTTGTAAGATAAAATGATTATAAAGATAAGTCTTCTTGTTTTGCAATATTTTTTTTACTATATTCGTCTCTTCATTATCGTTTTGTCAAAATATCGTTATATTCATGTCGTTATTGTAATCAGCGATATTCAATATACCTTATGCAAAAATCCTATACTGGTGGAATTTCCACCAGTATAGGGTTTTATAAACATATACCTATACTCTCATAGCACTATAAGTACACTTTTGTTTTTCCCTATTTTGGTGGAATTTCCACCAGTATAAGGTTTTGAAAACATATACCTATAGCCTAAGAGTAACTGTAGGTACCCATTTTCTTTTCCCTATTTTGGTGGAATTTCCACCAATATAAGGTTTTATAAACATATACCTATACTCCTATAGCACTATGAGTACTCTTTTACATTTCCTTATTCTGGTGGAAATTCCACCAATATAGGAAAAATGAAAGACTATATAAGGTATTTATCCCGGACGCCGCCCTTGCGTGAACCCCAGATGGATGCTGTCGGTAATCGACCGACGGCGATGAACTCATGAACAGATCATTCTCTTCTGAGCCGTCGGGGCCATGCATTGTAGCATCCATCTGAGAACCCCGCAAGGGTAAACCTGCGGCGGCTGATCATCGCAGCCGATCATAGGACCTCAGGCTCTGAATCTATGAACAGAGTTGGAACGGCTTTCTGTTCGCTTTTTAGCAATATGTATTGACGGCTGATGGTTCACAGCAGGTAATCCGCCATGACATAGTTGGCAACGTCAAGGCCGTATTCGGTAAGCGCCAGTCTTCCGCCGTTTCCGGAACATGCAGGCTCTCCACTGTCTCCGGGAAATGCCGGTCTTGCGCTGTGCCCGGGAAGGCGGCGAATAAGGTTCTGTGAGATATGTCTGCGCAGGACTTCGCCATATTGGTCTTCTATTCTTGTGCCAAATCGCTCTTTGAATTCACGTTCTGATACGCCATCGGTCATGCGAAGGCCAAGGTACATGAATTCTTCCATTCGATCTTCTTTGGTCATTTTCTGCTTTTCGCAGCGAAGTGCAGCCGTGTTACACTCTTCGATCAGTTTGCGATATAGCGACATCTGGTCCGGGTTCTTGAAGCGCATGCCTCCCAGGTCTGAGGAGGCGCCGAGTCCAAGGCCCAGGTATTCGTGTCCGGTCCAGTAGCCGCAGTTATGTCTGCACTCGTATCCTTCGCGGGCGTAGTTGGAGATTTCGTAGCGTCTGTAGCCGTTTTCTGCAAGGAACTTCTTAGTGAAATGGTAGATTTCGCGGTCTACTTCCTCGGAGGGCAGGGCCGGCAGTTCGTTCTGGGCAGACATCTGGGCGAAGGGCGTGCCTTCTTCGATGATCAGGCTGTAGGCGGACAGGTGCTCCGGTTGGAGTGCGACGGCTTCGTGCAGAGTGTTGGACCAGGTTTCGATATTTTGGCCGGGGAGGGCGGACATCAGGTCGAGATTGATATTGCTGAAGCCGGCTTCGCGGGCCATATGGAAGATCCGGCGCGCCTGGTCGGATGTGTGGATCCGGCCGAGGAGTTTGAGTTCCGCGTCGTTGAAGGACTGGACGCCGATCGAGAGGCGGTTGATCCCGGCAGATCTGTATGCGCGGAGTTTGGTGAGGTCTGCTGTCCCGGGGTTGACTTCCATGCTGATCTCCGCGTTTTCCATGACATGGATGGCACTGTAGATTGCCTGCATGAGGCGGTCCGCCTGTTCGGGCGTCATCAGGGAAGGGGTCCCGCCGCCGATAAAGATGGTGTCGACGGGTGCCGTTACTTCGGAATCAGACACTTCGGGCGCCCGCATACGGATCTCGCGGCAGAGCAGTTCTATGTAGTCTTCTCTTTCTTCTGCGCAGGCCGGTCCCGACAAAAAATCGCAATACCTGCACTTCCGCTCACAAAAAGGGAAGTGCAGGTAGAGGGAGACCGGTCCGCGGTGAATCTTTTCGTTCATCGCTTGTCCGTCCTGTCAGTTTCCTGAATCAAGTTTGAGTACGTTCATGAAGGCTTCCTTCGGAATCTCTACGTTTCCGACGATCTGCATTCTCTTCTTTCCTTCTTTCTGCTTCTCCAGCAGTTTCTTCTTTCGGGAAATGTCGCCGCCGTAGCACTTGGCCAGGACGTCTTTGCGCAGCTGGCGCACTGTCTCTCGGGCGATGACGCGTCCGCCCACCGCTGCCTGGATCGGCACGTCGAAGAGCTGTCTCGGGATCTCTTCTTTGAGCTTCTCGCACATCTTGCGGCCGCGGTCGTAGGCGCCCGCCGCATGGACGATGAAGGAAAGCGCATCGACAGGTTCCTTATTCACAAGGATGTCCATCTTGACCAGTTCGCTGGTCTCGTATCCCTTGAGGTCGTAGTCGAAGGAGGCGTAGCCTCTGGACCTGGACTTGAGGGCGTCGAAAAAGTCGTAAATGATCTCATTGAGCGGCAGCTCGTATTTGAGGATCGCGCGGGTCTCCTCGATGTATTCGGTGTCCAGATAGCGGCCGCGGCGCTCCTGGCACAGCTGCATGATGGAGCCGATGAACTCGGTGGTCACCATGATCTCGGCGCTGACGATTGGTTCTTCCATGTGCTCTATTTTGGCGGGATCGGGGAGGTTGGACGGGTTGGTCAGTTCAATCATGGTCCCATCCGTCTTGTAGACCTTGTAGACAACGCCGGGCGCCGTCGAGATCAGGTCGAGGTCGTACTCTCTCTCCAGTCTTTCCAGGATGACTTCCATGTGCAGAAGGCCCAGGAATCCACAGCGGAATCCGAAGCCCAGTGCCAGGGATGTCTCCGGCTCGAAGAAGAGCGACGCGTCGTTGAGCTGGAGTTTTTCCAGTGCATCGCGCAGATCCGGATACTTGGCGCTGTCCGCGGGATAGAGGCCGCAGTAGACCATGGGCTGGGCTTTTTTATAGCCGGGGAGGGGCTCCGCGCAGGGGCGGGCGTGCTCCGTGACTGTGTCGCCGACACGGGCGTCCTTGATGTTTTTGATAGAGGCCGTGAAATAGCCGACCTGGCCCGCTGCCAGCTCGTCACAGGGGATGAACTGACCTGGTCCGAAGTAGCCGACTTCGACGACTTCCGCCGTGGCGCCGGTCGCCATCATGCGAACGGTCATTCCTTTGCGGATCAGGCCCTCGCGAATACGGCAGAACACGATGACGCCCCGATAGGAGTCATAGAGAGAGTCGAAGATCAGGGCCTGCAGAGGCGCCTGGGCGTCCCCCTCAGGTGCGGGGATCTTGGCGACGACCGCTTCCAGCACATCCTCGATGCCGACGCCCTGTTTGGCCGAGATCAGAGGGGCGTCTTCCGCCTCGATTCCGATGACGTCTTCGATCTCCTGCTTGACCTCCTCCGGCATGGCGCTGGGCAGGTCGATCTTGTTGATCACGGGAAAGACATCCAGATCATGCTCCAGAGCAAGGTAGACATTGGCGAGGGTCTGCGCCTGGATGCCCTGTGTGGCGTCCACCACCAGGATCGCGCCGTCGCAGGCCGCCAGAGAACGGCTCACCTCATAGTTGAAGTCCACATGACCGGGCGTGTCGATCAGGTTGAAGATGTACTCCACGCCGTCCTTTGCCTTGTAGATAAGGCGCACCGCCTGGCTCTTGATCGTGATCCCGCGCTCGCGCTCCAGATCCATATTGTCCAGGACCTGGTCCTGCATCTCACGGCTGGTGAGAAGACCGGTCCGCTCGATCATGCGGTCCGCCAGCGTCGATTTGCCGTGGTCGATGTGGGCCACAATGCAGAAATTTCTGGTCCTCTCCCTTATGCTGTCGTAATGATTTGATGCCATATATGTAACGTTTTCCTTTCTTACTGAGGTTTCGGGCGGCGGTCCGCCGCCCTGCGCGCTCAGCTGTTCTCGTTGATATAGATCTGCACTCTGCTCTGGATGACGCCCGCTACGTCTCTCGCGCTCTTTTGACCCGCGAAGAATGCTGCGGACTCCTCTACGATAATATTTTCGATGCTGGAGTCATAGTACGCTTCCGTGCTCAGTGACTTCAGGAAGGTGTAGAGCTGATCCACTTCCGTGTCAGAGATCCTGGGCAGTTCGATATTTTCGCCGCCTATGTTCATGACCACGTGGTCCTCAACGCGGTTTCCGTTCTCATCCGTGTAGTAGAGCGGCTCCATAGCCGTGTTGGCCATCTTGTCCAATGCGTCGATGCTGACCGGCCAGTACATGCTCACAGAATCCTGGTAATCGTCGAGAAGGAACCTGCGCACGAAGCTCCAGCAGGCGTCTTTGTTCTCGGAGGACGCGTTGACTGCGATCTCCAGCTGCGGGAAGATCGTCGCCGTTCCCGGATTCGGGGAAGGGAACCCGGCCAAGGTGATGTCCGTTCCGAAAACGCCGTGACGGAGATTGACATACTCGTCAAAGGATCCCACGGCTTCCCTTGTGAACAGCGCCTTGCCGCTTCTGTAGTAGGCGGTGGTGTCTTCCTGATATTTGCTCTCGTCGATTTTCTCCGGGAACTGGCCGATGAACTCAAGGAGCTGTATGAACTCGTCGGAGTCGAACCGGCATTCCGATTTCTCCCAGTCAATGAACTGGTCACCGCACATCTCCAGTGCGGAATAGAGGACATCCTTCTGCGTGGCCACGCCGAAGATCAGCTCGGGCTCTACCCCTTTCTGCTGGGCGATCTGCTTCACCAGATCGATCGTAAATCCGGATCCGTCTCCGATGTCCTCGGTCTTTCCTACGATCGAGTTCACGAAGAAGGAAGGGATGACCGCATACATCTTTCCGTCCGTCTTGAAGGCGTCAAATACATTTGTGAGGTATTCTCTGCCGGCGATCTCTTCGTCGGCTTCCATGTAGGGCGTGAGATCCTCGAAGACGCCCTTGTTGATATAGCTCTTGATTGGCATGACCGCCGAGAGGACCATGATATCCGGCGCGTTTCCGGACGCGATGTCCGTGTTAAGCCTTGTCAGGCCTTCCGATCCCGTCTCCCCGTTGTACTGCGCGTAATCCACGATACTGACTCGCACGTCCTGGCTCTGCTTATTGAAGGCGAAGACCTGCTTGCGCACCTCGTAATCCAGATAGTAGCTGCCCAGCGTGATCGTCTTGCGGTTTGCGACGACTTCGGGATCCACTTTCCCAAGGGATACGACCATGTTATTTCCGACGAGGTCCGCGACGATCGCCGCATATTGGGAATCATCCATCTCGACAAAACCGGTCATCGCCGTGATGTCCATATCGGAATCCACGAAGTCCACGACCTTGACGATCTCAGAGCCGTCCAGATTCATTCCGTACACCGCATTGGTGCCGGCCAGATACAGCTGATAGCTGTGTCCCGGGAACAGGAATGTCGCCCCGATCTCCGAAGGGATGGGATAGGTATTGCCCAGAGCTCCTGTCTTTGTATCTACTACTGCGATCTCCTCGCCGCTGCCACCATAGGAAAGAATGGCGACCGTGCCGTCCTCCAGCACATAGGGCGTGGCGCTCCGCACCATCGCATCCGTGCTGATGTTCCTGATGAAAGATCCGTCCGCGCTGCTGTACAGGTCAAGTCCCGCGGAAGTGCTGACAACCAGACCTTCGCTGCTGTAAGCGAGGTTATTTACGAAATACTCCGCTTCCGCGCCTTCGGAAGCCTTGGCGGGCGCTGACCACAGCTCCTGCCCTTCCGGCGTAATGCAGCTCAAAACATAGACCGCCTCGCCCTCTCCGACCATTTCGGAGGGATCGACTTCCTGGACATCTTCCACAACAAGTTCATTCTCTCCGTCGGTGACATCGGGGTCGTCTTTGAATTCATCCGCGGGAGATGTGATCCCTTCCGTGGACTCCTCCTGCAGGGCAGGGTCATTGGCCGGAGAATCTTCGCTGTTTGACACAAATTCCTCGATATTTTCCGCATCGGGGCCTGCGTTCCCGGCTGTATCCTCCTCGACGGCCGCGTCGGGCCCCGTTGCCTCTCCGGTCTCCTCGTAAGCGCCGGCCGGTCCCTGCGCGTCCGCTTCTTCTTCCATTTCGTTGACGGGTGCATTCTCCGCATCCTCAAGTTCCTCGACCGGAGCTGCGGCCGTAGCGCCGCCGGGACCTTCTTCCGGGACAGATCCCTCCTCCGTTACAGGACCTTCCTCCGTTGCAGGGCCTTCCGTGCCCGGGCCTTCTTCCGTACCGACATAGGCCGCCGAATCGCCGTCATAGGAGACCCTGGCGATATAGTAATTGCCGTCGTCGCCAAAGCTCATGGAGATCACATCCTGCATGCCGCTGCCGATGAGCATGTTGTATTGAAGATCCGATCCGTCCGGATTAAAGTTCATCAGCACATGGCTTCCGGAGTCCGAGCTGCCGAGGGAATACCCTGTCGCGTACAGGCGGCCGTCTTTGAAGGCAAGACTGTCCACGTTGATGTCGTTCAGAAACCCTTCTTCCTCATCTTCAAGAACGATCTGCTGGGAGCTGTACACGCAGTCAACATTTACTGCTGTGCCTGCTCCGCCCTGGGGATCTTTTGCCCCACCGCCGCTGCTACTGCTGCTCGCTCCTCCGCAGGCCGTCATTGTCAGTGCCAGCACTGCTGCCGTCGCCGCGCTGATCATCCTGGTAATTCGTCTCATACTCTACCGCCTTTCTGTTCTCGGGGATTCTCTCAAAGGGTGTAAGGCCCTTATCTTCCAGTCTGCCCGGATCCGCGCTGTCTTTTGCCACCGGAGTCTGTGAGGAACTGCCGGCCGCTTCGGCAGAAGCCGCCTGATCCGCTTTCGTCTCCTTCTCGGATGCCTTCTCAGAATCGGAAGGTTCCCGGTCAGAGAGGTCCTCAGACTGTTCTTTTTCCCTGTAGTACTCGGGATATCTCTTTCTCGACTGTCTCTCGTAGACGCTGTCCTGCAGGCTCTGAATGCCTCCCATGAGCGTCCAGCTCTTATGCCTGTACCAGTGGATGATCATCCACACAAGGAGCAGGATCGCCAAAGCGATCAGAATGCATTCCAGCAGGAACAGAGCCGCGAAGATCGTCTCCCATCCGATCGCCACATTTTCCCAATAGGGATAGCGCACCGCTGCCGTCCGCATGCCCAGAAGGGAAAATTCCCGTATGTCCTTCACAAGGTTTCGGATCCCGAAGCGGTTCGTGTTGTCCACGACGATCGCTCCCGTCTCCTCTCCCAGTGCCTTTTCGAGAATGGCTGCCGCATATCCTTCGACCGGATCGGGCATCACGATCTCATAGGCCGTGATCATTCCCGTGTCTTTATAATTGGTGTTGGTGGTCCCTACATTTTCGTTGTTGTGCGTCTCATCCTGGACCGTTCCCTGCTCGTCTCCCGTTCCCGACTGGGATGCCTCGCCGGATCCGGCAGCACTGCCGCTGCCCGTATCCGAGCCCGTGCCCGTTCCGGAACCGCTGTCCGTCTCCGAACCGGAATCTGAGCCGGAATCCGTCTCTGAACCCGCAGCCGAGCCCGCATCCGTATCGGCCTCCGGAGGCGCCTCATTTTCGGAAGCCAGCGCCAGGCCGGTGACCGCCGCAGGTCTCGCGGCAGAGCCGGGAACTCCACCCGCCGCCGCGCTCTGCCCGGCCGAATCGGATCCGTTTCCGGAGCCGCCGTACTGCAGAAGCGTTTTATATTGCACAAAGACTACGTAATCAGGGAGCCCCGCCTTCTGGTAGAGACTGCCCTGGGGCTTTTCATAGACGCCCGCGATGCGCAGGTACATGTCCTGGACGCGCACCGTCCTGCCTTCCACATTGAAGGCGCCGAACAGCTTCCAGGCCGTCTCCTGATCCAGCAGGATCTCGTCTTTCATGACCGAATCGGGAAGGTAGTAGGTTCCGGCTGACAGCTTCAGGGGATGGAAGGTGAAAAAAGCGCCTCCCGTACCGACAGCCTCCACTGTCACTGTTTTGCTCCCCGCTGCGAGTGTCAGGCTCCCGACTCCGCTGTAGCAGTCCTGCCACAGTTTGGCGTCCTCTCCTTCCGCCGTCAGTTTGATCGAATCCTGGGCCAGTGCGGTATGGATCTTGTATTCCAGCCCCTGGATGTCCTCTTCTTTCATCGCCTCCGACATCGGCATAAAGGCGCTCACCTGCGCGCAGGTCTGCTCCGCGCCCCACCGGGACGCCTCTCTCTGGTCCTCAAATTCGAGGGCCTTGAGGAGCCTGAAGCCGTGGATGGCGCCCGCCGTAAGAAGAAGGAGCACGCAGACCTTGAGAGCGGTCTTCTTCCACGGCGTGATGCCGCGGCGCTTTTTCTTCTTTCGGATCACTGCTGCACATCCTCCGCAAGCCGCACCTGCATACCGGCGGAAACCGGTTTGGTGGTGGTCGTGATGACATATTCATAGCCGCTGAGCGATCCAGAGATCGCGGTCAGCAGGTCGTCGCTGTCAAGTACCTGCACATCCACTCTGGTGGCGATATATCTGTTTCCGAGAGGACTCTCTTTGCTGCTCACGATCAGGATAAACTTGCCGTTGTTGTCCTCTCTCACCGCGTTGTTGGGAACCGTCAGGTCATAAGACTTGGTGTTCTCGCCGACGCTGAGCTGTATGGTCTCGCCCGCTTCCACTTCCGGGCTCTGAATCTCAAATTTCAATATTTTGCTGCCGGAGCTGTCGGAAGGATCCGCCGTGATGCTGGACAGCGTGGCCTTAAACTCGGAATAGGCCCACTCGTTCTGGGGCTTGGCCTCCATGCCGACCTTGAGCATCTGCGCCTGCTCCTTGGTGCAGGTAAAGCTCACGGTCATTCCTTTGCCTTCCGGCTGGATCACCGCCGCCGTAGTGTCCGAAGAAGTGGTGTCCCCTCCGTTATAGGCAATGGAGACGATGGTGCCGGCGATCGGAGCCTTCACCGTGGCTCCCTTCTCCGCCTTCTCAAGCTTCTCTACTTTGGCCTGTGCGGTTTCCATGGTCTTCTGAAGCTCCTTGAGCTCAAGCTCCGCCTGAATGCTCTTGATGGTGGACTCCTTCTCGTTGGTCGCCCTGGTCAGCTCCGCCTCCGTCTCCGCCTTATAAGCCTGGGCGTCCGCCAGCTTCTTGGCGTCCCGCGCGGCCTTCTCCGCCGCCGCCGTGTCGCCCAGCCCCGAAGTGTCCGACGCTCCGCTGAGCCTCTGCACTTCCAGCCCCGCTTCCGTGTCTTCTTCGAGCGCGTCCTCGTAATCGGAATTGACCTCGTCGAGCCTCTCCTGCATCTCATCTTCGGTCAGGTACTCGCCGTTTCGGATTCGCTCCACCGCCTCATTGGTCAGGTCGCCGCTGAAGAGCGCCTTCTGGAAGGCCGCCTTGGCGTCGTTATATTCCTTCCTGGCTTCCTTGAGTTCCTCGGACTCCGCGTCCTCCAGCTCGAAGAGCACGTCGTCTTTCTTGACCACGTCCCCGACTTTGACGTTGACCGCCGAGATCACTCTGGCGTTGGGCGCTTTCACGCTGTAGGGGTCCTCGACCTCCGCCACGCCCGATCCTCTGACCTTGGGCGTGATATTGCCCTGCTGCACATACTGCGTCGCCACCTGCGGGAGCGAATAATTCATGATCGTATTGGAGAAAAAGGTCAGGATCAGCATAATGGTGAGAAAAGCGATGGCTATGTTCTTGAGCCAGTCTCTTCTCGCCGCGCTCCGATCCATCCTGTATTGTTCCCTGTTCTGCTTATCTTCGATTTCGTACATAAACAAACCACCTCATAAAGTGACGACCCGGCTCATCATTCCTTGATGCCGCCCTGATACAATATTCCTTCCACCAGATATTCTTCCCCGTACAGGAAGAAGAGCATGGGAAGGACCATATAGATGACTGCCACCGCGAACGCGAGCGAGATCTCTCCCGCGTTGATCCTGGAAAGGAATACGGACAGCGGGTACATCTCCTCGTTGTCCAGCAGGATCAGCGGCTGCTCGACCATGTTCCAGTAGTCGATAAAGATCAAAATAGCGATCGACGCAAGTCCTCCCCTGCAGATCGGCATACAGATCTGCGTGAAGATCTGCCACTCGCCGGCCCCGTCGATGGAGGCCGCTTCATAGAGCGAGTAGGGAATCCTGCGCATGTATTTCGTCAGCATGTAGACCGCGAACGGCGAGAATATGCCGGGCAGCCAGATCGCCCATCTCGTCCCTATGATCCCCAGCTCGGATGATACCATAAAGTTGGGCACCAGTGTTACCTGATAAGGCATCAGCATGAGCACTATATATAAGAAGAAAATCAGCTGCTTTACTTTTCCCCGGTACCTGGCGAACCCGAAGGAGGCCAGCGAAGCGACCAGGAGCTGGAAGACCACGATCGGCACGACATAGATCACCGAATTCCAGAATTTCATCAGGTATTCCGGGCTCTTGAAAAGCACGGTTGCGTACTGGCTGAAAGTGACCATGTCCGGAATAAACTTGAGGTTGACCACCTCCGAGACGAACACTTTGCCGCCCGAGGTATTCTGCGCGAAGATCGCGCCGTAGTTGGCGTTGATCTCCGAGGCTGTCATAAAGGAGTTCGTGAAGGTGAGCACCGTCGGCATCAGGAACAGGAAGGCAAAAAATACGGCGACCAGCGTTCTTCGAAACGCCTGCCTGCCCTCCGCCCTTCTTCTGTCGCTGATTGCATCGTACTCCCTGTACTTCTCGCGGCTCGCTTTTTCCTTCTTGTCTTTTTTGTCCCTGACTTCTATTTCTTTCGGGGCAGCCTTTGGGGCTTCGGTCTTTTTTGGCTCTATTTCAGTATTCTTTTTATCTGCGGTGTTTTCGCTTTTTTTCTTTCTAAAAATACCCATAGTCGGTTATTGCTCCAGATCCCTTCCGAACCGGTCCTCCGCGATGAGAAGGATCCCGATCACCACCATCATGAAGAGCGCCATGATGATCGCCGCGGAAGAGAGCTTCTGATAGTCCATGGACTGGAATGTATTGTTCATAAAATGCTGCATCATGTACAGAGAATTATAAGGGTAATCTCCCGTCAGAAGATATACCTCTCTGAAGACCTTGAAGGAGTTGATCAGCGACATGATGATGACGAACATGATCGTGGACGACAGATAGCGGATCTTGATCATCCAGAAGATCTGCGTCTCGCTCGCGCTCTCCAGTCTCGCCACTTCGATCTGGTCCTTGGGAACGCTTGAGAGTCCCGACATGAACAGGATCATGTTGTAGCCCAGGTTCTTCCACAGAAACAGCAGGACAATAACGATCGGCGCATAGTCCGATTTGAGCCAGTCGATCTTATCGATTCCGATTCGATTCAGGATCACATTGACGAGACCGTTGTAGTCAAACAACACCTGCCAGACAAGGATCACCGATGCAATGGGCACCATCATGGGACTTAAGAAGAAGGTCCGGAATAAGCTCTTTAAAGGTATGCGGCTTTCCATGATCACTGCCAGCCACAGTGACAATATAACCGCCAGCGGTACGGCCACCACTGAGAAGAGGAGCGTATTGCGCGCCGCCAGGGAAAACGCGTTGTTCCCCCAGGTATTGATAAAGTTGCGCAGCCCCACAAATTCATGCTGCACCGGGTTGTTCACCACGGAGTAGTAGATGACCACTCCGAACGGCAGTACAAAGAAGAGTCCCACGCCGACCAGACTCGGCAGCAGGTAGACCCAGGAGACTGCCCGTCCCCGCCACCTCCGAAGCCTGGCCGATCCGTATTTTCTTTCTTTTCGTGCCTGTGCCGCGTTATCTTTGAGATAGCGGTCTAACGATTTTCCTGCATCACTGCTCATGAAAGTATCTTTCTCCAACAAAGCAAACTTTGGCATAATATGCATATATCAAACTATTTTACCACATTCACGTAAAAAGCAGGCAGGAAATTTCGTTCCTGCCTGCTCTCATATTGTGTATTTTTTGTGAAATTCCGCCTTGATACCGGTTAATGGCCGATTTTTCGCCGATCATTCGCGAATCAGCAGCGATTTTCCGGTCATTTCCTTAGGCTGCTCTTCTCCCATGATATCGATCAGGGTAGGTACGATATCCGCCAGAACGCCGCCCTCTCTGAGTTTTACGTTCTCGTGGTAGTTGGCCAGGATGAAAGGAACCGGGTTGGTCGTGTGTGCGGTGTGAGGAGCGCCGGTCTCATAGTTGATCATCTGCTCGCAGTTGCCGTGGTCCGCACAGATAAAGAGAACGCCGTCCTCTTCCTTGATCGCCTCGAGCGCCTTGCCGACGCACTCATCGACAACTTCTACAGCCTTGATGGCTGCCGGAAGGACGCCGGTGTGGCCGACCATGTCGGGGTTCGCGAAGTTGATCACGATCACGTCATACTTCTTGGAATGGATTGCCTCGACCAGCTTGTCGAGAACGCCGTAAGCGCTCATCTCGGGCTTGAGGTCGTAAGTGGGAACATCCTTGGGGGAACGGACAAGGATCCTGTCCTCTCCCTCGTTGGGAACTTCCACGCCGCCGTTGAAGAAGAATGTGACGTGCGCGTACTTCTCTGTCTCGGCGATTCTTGCCTGCTTCATGCCTTTGGAAGCCAGCCACTCGCCGAAGGTGTTGGTTACGTCGACCTTCTTGAAGGCGATCTCCTTGTTCGGGATATCCGGATCGTAGTCCTTGAAGCAGACGTAAGTGACTTTCTTCCTGGGTCCTCTGTCAAAATAGTCAAACTCGTTGTCGCAGAAGCAATGCGTGATCTCTCTGGCTCTGTCGGGTCTGAAGTTGAAGAAGATGATGGAATCTCCGTCCTTGACCGTGGTGAGGGGCTTGCCGTCCTTGCAGATGACGGTGGGCTTTACGAACTCGTCGTACTCGCCTCTCTCGTAAGAAGCCATGATCGCTTCGTGCGCGCTCTCCGCCTTGAGGCCTTCGCCCTTGGTCAGCGCGTCATAAGCCTTCTGCACGCGGTCATAGTTGTTATCTCTGTCCATGGCGTAATAGCGGCCGCTGATCATGGCGATCTGTCCTACGCCGATCTCCTTCTCCTTCTCCTCGAGCTGCGCGATGAAGTCCGCGCCGCTCTGGGGCGGGGTATCTCTTCCGTCCAGGAAGCAGTCCACATAGACTCTGTCCAGACCGTTTCTCTTGCACATCTCAAGGAGGGCATACAGGTGCGTGTTGTGGCTGTGAACGCCGCCGTCGGACAGAAGTCCGTAGATATGAAGATCGGAATTCTTCACCTTGCAGTTGTTTATGGCATCCAGAATCTCCGGGTTCTCAAAGAAATCGCCGTCCTGAATCTCCTTGGTGATTCTTGTGAGCTCCTGGTAGACGATCCTGCCTGCGCCCATATTCATGTGCCCGACCTCGGAGTTGCCCATCTGTCCGTCGGGAAGTCCTACTGCCATACCGCTGGCATAACCCTTCACGAAGGGGACGCTCTCCATAAGACCGCTGACGACCGGAGTCTTTGCCATGGCGATCGCGTTCGCCTCGGGATTCTCATTGATTCCGTAGCCATCCAGGATCATTAATACTACAGGCCTTTGTTTCATGTGATTCTCCTCATTCCATTTATTTTATAGTAGTTACTCTTTTAACGTATTTTACTACTTTTGGAATGAATCTGGAAGTCCCGCAAAGAATTATTCCTCTTTTACATTCCTGAGGACCGTATAGATCCTGGTGCGGGCGACCCCCTTAAAATCCTTGATACTCTTGTGGATCTTCTCCATATCTTCCGGGTCGCGCGCGTAGAGTTTGATCAGGAAGTCGAAATCTCCGTTGAGATAATAACAGTCCGCGATCTCGGGAACCCGACTCACCATTGCCACGAAGTCGTCGTAGTGCGACGCGTGGTCCAGCGCCACTTCCATGATTGCCTGCATTCCGAGCCCCAGGGCCCTCTTGTCCGTATGCAAAGTATAGCCGAGAATGATGCCCTGCTGCTCCATTTTACGAATCCGTTCAAGCACTGCCGAAACAGAAAGGTTGATCTTTCGGCTGATCACTGATGCCTTCTCTCTGCTGTTCTGTTCAAGGCAGCTGAGAATCTCACGATCGAGAGTATCCATTTTTTACCCCCTTTTTCTTTTTTGAACATGGCTGTTTAAGTCTGTATAGAAAAATGGCGCCATGTATCTACTGATACTATGACGCCATTGTCCTTTCATAAAAATTTAAATATATAATTAAGGCTCACAAGACAAGGCGCCGCTGTGCGGATGTTTTCCTTATCTGTGCCCTTTGAAGAGCGTTCCCGCCGGCTCTCCTTCGACGATCTTGTAGAGTACCTCCGGATTTTTGCCGTTGGTGACCACCGTGTCAATTCCCTGCGCTGTAGCAAGGTCAGCGGCCTGGAGCTTGGTGCGCATGCCGCCGGTTCCTCTTCTGGAACCTGCTCCTCCCGCCAGTTTATATACCGACTCGTCGATCCTGTCGATCTGCCCGATCAGGCGGGCATCTTTATAGAGCCTGGGATCCTTGTCGAAAAAGCCGTCTATATCCGAGAGGATCACGAGCTTGTCCGCCTGGCACAGCACTGCCACGACTGCCGAGAGGACATCGTTATCGCTGAACAGTCTCTCCTCGGATTCGATCTCCGTGTAGCTGACGGAGTCGTTCTCGTTGACCACCGGGATCACGCCCGACTCAAGAAGCGCCGAGAACGTGTTGCTCAGATTCTCCTTCTTCTCTTCCTGTGCGATATCCTCGGCGTTGAGCAGAATCTGGGCCACCGTCTTATCGTAATAGCCGAAGAACTTGTCGTACAGGAACATGTTGGTGCACTGTCCGACCGCTGCCGCCGCCTGCTTCATGCGCATGGTAGTGGGCTTTTCCTTCATGTGCATCTTGTTGGCTCCGACCGCGATCGCGCCCGAGGATACAAGAATGACTTCATGTCCCATATTCTGGATATCCGACAGGACCATGGCAAGCTTTTCCATTGTACGCAGGTTGCTGTTGCCCAGCTCATTTGTCAGGGTCGAAGTCCCCACTTTTATTACAATTCTGTCTTTTTTCACCGCAGATCCCTTTCACTACTTTTCTATAATAGCATTATTATTGCCATTATTTCGAATATTTATTCGTAAAATATGATGATGGCCGTGCCTGCATCCACCGCTTCGTAGATCTCCTGCGCCGCCCACAGCGGGAGGTTCACGCATCCGTGCGATCCGTTTCCCCGGTAGATATTGCCGCCAAAATAGTATCTCCAGGTCGCGTCGTGCAGCCCCTGTCCTTCGAAGAAGGGCATCCAGTAATTGACCTTCTCTTCATAAGCGGAATCTCCGGTACCTCCTGTCAGCACCGACGGGCTCTCCTTATAAGCCAGCGGAAAGCAACCTGTCTGCGTCCCGCGATCCCTGGTCACATCGCCGGATACGCAGTCACACTCCGTATAGACTTCGCCGTCCTTATAGTACCACACATGTTGCGCAGTCAGGTCCACTTCTATATAAGTGCCTGCAAGATCGTCCGCGCCTTCTCTCTTAAGATAGTAGGGGTTCCCCCAGGAGTTGGTCTCCAGGTAGACGGGCTCTCTGGTTACGTGCTTCCGGGACTCGATGTCCTCCCGGATCTGCGCCGCCTCATCTTCCTGCAGAACCGTATAGCCATAGTCGTTTCGCGAGGCCTTGATCGTGATCTCCCCCGCCAGAGTGGAATTAAAGGTCCTCTCCAGATAGCGCGTGTCGTAGCGGGAGGCCAGGTCCTGCACAAACGTCTCTATTTTGTCATCGCTGATCTGCGCCTTTCCGTCCGTGATCTCCAGAAACTTGTCATAGATATCCAAAAGATCATATTCCTGCGTCTCTTTCCCGAATGTGTAGGTGATCCCGGCGCCCGCGTACGTGTTGATGGCGTCCCTCTTTGTCACCAGCTCCTCGTCGTCTCTGTAAACGCCCGGCTTCTCACACAGATCCCACGGAAATTCATATGCGGCGTGCAGACTCTCTTCTTCCTCCAGCGTCCGCTTTATGCAGTCTCTCACGAAATTCTGCAGATTCTCATCCGAGATCTCGTTTCCCTGGATCTCCTCCGAGATTGCCACCGCATCCGCCTCGGGGTCGTAGTACAGCGCTGCGTCCTGAGAGGGGTATCGGGCCACCTCCAGGTGATCCGCCGTCACCACTTCCTCAAAAACAGCCGTGTTTTCCTGCGGCGCCGCCTCGATCTCACATTCAAATCTGTCAAAAATACTGCGGAGCACCGCCATCCTGTCGCTTTTTTCTGTCTCAAAAGCGGTCTGAAGGTCTTTCTGAAGCTTGTCCTGATCGATCTCATAGCCAAAATAGGCGAGATTTCCTTTCAGGTCTTCGTTCTCATTCTCCGTGATGACGATCTCGGAGTCCGCGTACTTATCCAGGATCAGCTCCCGGGCTGCCTTCACCGACATTCCGGAGACATCTTCGCCATCCACCGTGGTTCCCTTTAAAAAACCGTTATTATTGCTCTCGCAGTAAAATCTGTATCCGTAATAGGTCCCCATTCCGAGAATGGCACTGGCTCCGTATATTGCCGCAAAACGTAACAAGATATTCCTGCCGGCAGAATGTCCTCCGCCGTGTCCTGCATCAATCATACACACCTCGCAATCTTCGAGCTTCCGCTCTCTATCTGAATCGAAAATAATCTTAACACGATTCTATTTCTTCGTAAATTGTGTTTTAAATAATATACATATAAAAAAGCGGCCGTTTCGAATCAGCCGCTTTTCGTAATTTCAGATTATAATAATACCGTTTGGTCATGACGCGTCGCCATAGAGCACGATGATCATCTCAGAGACCTCCACGATCCCTTTTCGGGAATCCATCGCCGTCTTCTGAATATACCTGTGCGCCTCCGATTCAGTCATGTGATATTTTTTCATGACGATCTCTTTCGCTTTTTCCAGCACCTCCACTCTGTGCTGCGCCACCTTTTGTCTGTTGTTCTGACTGTTTTCTGATCTTCTCCCCCCAGGTTCGTCCTGTTTTTTCATTCTTTCTGCGTCTTACCTCAAACTCGGTGCCCGTCAAGCGAGCCTTTTGCGCGGCATACGGGCGGCTTTTCAGGCGACATCGTCCCTTTTCCCCGCACGTGTGCATTTTATCTTAACGATTTCTTAATTAATAGTATCAAACTTAGCACCTGCTATCCATTATGCACAAAAAAATATGTGATTTTTTTGGTATTTTTTTTATTTCATGAAAAAAAATCTGACCTTTTGTGATAAGATGGTACTGTTCTATGGCAGTTGCCGAAGCATCCATGCGGACAGCTTCCGCGAGCGCTGCCGCGAACATAAGAAAATGAATCGTCATCCGGACAGGATACTCAAAACGGAGGAATTTTTATGAACAGTGATCCAGGAAAATTCCCGGAGCTCTTCGGCAGCATGGTGTTTAATGAAGAAACAATGAAAAAGCGTCTCTCCCCCAGCTGCTACAAACAGTGGAAGCAGAGTGTGAGCGACGGCACGCCTCTCGACATCTCGACCGCAAATGAGATCGCGGAGGCCATGAAGCAATGGGCCGTTGAAAAGGGAGCGACCCATTACACGCACTGGTTCCAGCCCATGACGGGCGTCACGGCGGAGAAGCACGACAGCTTCATCGCTCCCGCCGGCAAAGGCCGGATCGAGCTGGAGTTCTCCGGCAAGGAGCTGGTCCGCGGAGAGCCCGACGCCTCCTCCTTCCCTTCCGGCGGCCTTCGCGCGACTTTCGAGGCCAGAGGCTACACGGCCTGGGATCCCACTTCCTTCGCTTTTATTAAGGAAAAATCTCTGTGCATCCCCACGATCTTCTGCTCCTATTCCGGCCACGCGCTGGATAAGAAGACCCCGCTCCTGCGCTCTATGGACGCCGTGAGCAAACAGGCGGTGCGCATCCTGCGGCTGTTCGGCGACACGACGACCACAAGGGTCATCGCCCAGGTGGGCGCCGAGCAGGAGTATTTCCTTCTCGACAAGAAGCTTTACTCCCAGCGCGAGGACCTGATCATGACCGGCCGCACGCTCTTCGGGGCCAAGCCGCCCCGGGGACAGGAGCTGGAAGATCACTATTTTGGCGCGATCCGTCCCAGAGTCGCCGCCTACATGCAGGATCTGGACAACGAGCTCTGGAAGCTGGGCGTCCTCTCCAAGACCAAGCACAACGAAGTGGCGCCTTCCCAGCACGAAATGGCGCCCATCTACAGCGACGCCAACGCGGCCTGCGACCAGAACCAGATCACGATGGAGATCATGAAGAAGGTTGCCGACCGGCACGGCCTGGTCTGCCTGCTCCACGAGAAGCCCTTCGCGGGCGTCAACGGCTCGGGCAAGCACGACAACTGGTCGCTGGGCACCGACACCGGCAAGAACCTCTTCAAGCCCGGCTCCACGCCGCGCCAGAATGCGCAGTTCCTGCTCTTTCTGACGGCCTTCATCAAGGGCGTCGACGAATACCAGGATATGCTGCGCGCCACCGTGGCCACGCCCGGCAACGATCATCGTCTTGGCGCTCAGGAGGCGCCGCCCGCCGTGGTCTCTATTTTCCTGGGCTCTGACCTGAGCGCGGTGGTGGACTCCATCATCAACGACACGACTATGAAGGGGGCAAAAAAGCGAAGCATCAACATCGGCGTCGACGTCATGCCTCCGATTCCTCAGGACAACACGGACAGAAACCGCACGTCGCCCATGGCCTTCACCGGCAACAAGTTCGAGTTCCGTATGCCCGGCTCCTCGCTGTCTATTTCGGGACCCAACATCGTCCTGAACACGATGATGGCCCACGAGCTCATGCTCTTCGCCGACGAGCTGGAAAAGGCAGACAACATGGACGAGGCCGTCTCGCACCTGATCCGCCGCGAGCTCACCGCGCACCGCCGCATCATCTTTGACGGAAACGGATACGACGAGTCCTGGATCGAAGAGGCCAAGCGCCGCGGGCTCTCCAATTTATCCACGGCTGTGGACGCCCTGCCCGCCTATATCGACGAAAAGAACATCCGTCTCTTTACCGATCACGCGATCTACACCAGAGAGGAAGTCGACGCGCGCTACAACATCCATGTCGAGAACTACAACGCGACCATCGAGATCGAGGCCCGCACCATGATCGACATGATCCGCAAGGAGATCCTGCCGGCGGTATCCGCCTACGGCACAAGCCTGTGCAAGGGATTTGAGAAGCGCAAGAGCCTGGGGCTCCCCTACAAGTACGAGGAAAACAACGCCCGCGGCAACTGCATGCTCTCCGACTGCCTGCACGACGCCTGCGCCAAGCTCGAGAAGGATCTGCGCGAGGTTCCCGTGCAGCCCGAGGAAGCGATGCGCTACTGTCACGACGTCATTGTCCCCGACATGAACGAGTGCAGGAGCTACGCGGACGAGCTCGAGACCATGACGGCGCGCAGCGCGTGGCCTTTCCCGACTTACTCCGATCTTCTTTTCAGCGAGGGTTAAATTGATCACTTTATTATCCAGACTTTTTATCCCGGATTACAAAAATACCGACCTTCCCGAGGTGAGGCGCCGCTACGGCGTCCTCTCGGGGGCAGTCGGTATTTTTCTTAATATCCTTTTGTTTGCCGGCAAAGTCACCGCCGGAATACTGGCGTCTTCCGTATCCATCATGGCCGACGGCTTCAACAACCTCTCCGACGCGGCGTCCAGCGTGATCACGCTGATCGGGTTTAAGCTGTCCGGTCGAAGACCCGACAAGGACCATCCCTTCGGCCACGGGCGGATCGAGTATATCACGGGTCTTTTAGTCAGCATATCGATCATCCTTGTGGGCGCCGATCTGGCCAAGGACTCCGTCAGCCGGATCCTGAATCCTCAAAAGGTCCTCTTTTCCGGCACAGCCGTCGCCATACTGGCTTTGTCCATTGCCGTCAAGCTCTACATGTTCTGTTACAATCAGAATCTGTCTTCGAAGATCGACAGCGTGGCGCTGCACTCCACGGCCATGGATTCCTTAAGTGACTGCGCCGCCACTTCCGTTGTCCTGCTCTGCCAGATTCTGTCGAGCCGCACAGGCCTGCAGCTGGACGGCTGGTGCGGTCTCGCCGTTTCAGTGTTCATTCTCACGACCGGAGTTCGGACGCTTGTTGAGACTTCCGGTCCCCTTCTGGGACAGGCGCCGGACCCGAAACTCGCCGAAGGAATCATGGACCGCGTCCTGCACACCGAGGGAATTCTCGATATGCACGACCTCCTGATCCACGACTACGGCCCGGGGCACCTGATCGTGTCTCTTCACGCCGAAGTCCCTTCGGATTTTACGCTGGTGCACGCCCACGATATCATTGACCGGCTGGAGTCGCGGCTCGACAGAGAGTTCGGCGTCATGAGCGTCATCCACATCGATCCCGTGGATTCCCGTGACCACGAGGCCCACCTGCTCAGGACCAGGATTCTCAAGAAACTCCGCGCCATACATCCGGACGCCGGACTCCACGATTTTCGCATACTTCGCGGGGAAGACTGCCCGGCCGTGTCTTTCGACGCTCAGATTCCCTTCGCCTGCAGCGAGTCGGACGAAAAGATCATCGGCGAACTCACCGACTATATCGGCACGGAGCTTCCCGGCTATCAGGTCATTGTCCGGGTGGACAGGACCTGATTAGCGGGGGCTATCCCCAATTTAAGTGATATTGCTCTTTTAAAACCCTTCTTCGGTGGATATTCCACCGAAGAAGGGTTTCAAAAGAGGGTATACACAATTTTGGAGTTAAAGCCCGTTAACCGCAGGGGGCGGCGCCTCCCTTGTTGAGGAGCCCGCGCATCAGAACCAGAAGTCCTGTGCCTTTCCCTATGGAGAACAGTGCGGGCTTTCTCTTCTCGCGAGGCAGCGTCCGGGGCAGCGTCTCATTGCTGCAGCCCACCGGATAATCATTGCGGACGACGGTGTGTTCCACTTCGTACTTCATGCCGCGGATGGTCACATCTTCCAGGTAGTCGCCCAGCGAAAAGAGGGACACGGTTCCTTCAAAATCCTCCGGGATTATGAACTGCCCCGGTCCCAGTACCGTGACGCGGGTATTCCGGTCGATCAGCCAGGCTCTGCCACCGTTTCGTAAAATCCACACCATGACCTGAATATTGGCCATCGTGTGATCGAGTCTCCCTCCCAGGGCGCCGTAGATCAGAAATTCCTTATAGCCTCTGCTGATCCCAAGCCGGGCTGCCGCCATTGTGTCCGTGTCGTCCTTGACAACGGGAAACTGCCGGAAGTGATCCTCCCCCATGGCTCTGTATTTTGCCACCGTTTCCTCGTACTCCGCTCCCAGGGAATCGAAATCGCCCAGAAGGAAATCCGGTTCTATGCCGCATTCCTCCAGGTACTTCAGGCCTCCGTCCACGGCGACCACCCAGTCCCCCGGCCGGCGATCGATCTCCATAGGCTGAAACTCCCCGGCGCACATCATGATACATCTGCCCATCGTAAAACCATCCTCTTAATGAAATATGCCCTGCCGGGACGGACCCGGCAGGGCTTTATCGGAATTCGATTATTTATCTCCTGCCAGCACCTGCTTATTGGCCATAATGTAGGTCCAGAGCGAGATGAGTGTCAGGGCCAGCGCGATCCACATCACGATATTCGTGACGATCTGCAGCTGAGGAATGTTCATGATCATCAGAATGATCATGATCATCTGGAACGTGGTCTTGAACTTGCCCCAGTAGTTGGCGGCGATCACGACGCCGTTCTCTGCGGCCACCAGACGGAATCCGCTGATGATGAATTCTCTCGCCACGATGATCACGACGATCCAGGAGGGGATCCTGCCCAGCTCGACCAGGCAGATCATGCCGGAGATCGTGAGGATCTTGTCCGCCAGAGGATCCATGAACTTTCCGAAGTTCGTGACCAGATTGTATTTTCTGGCGATGTAGCCGTCCGCGAAATCGGTAAGCGAGGCGATGACGAAGAGCGCCAGGGCTACCCATTTCAGGGAGTCATTCGTCTTGGAGAGCAGCAGCGCTGCCACAAAGAAAGGAACCAATACCATACGCACAACAGTGAGTTTATTCGGCAGATTCATAATAATCCTCCTATAAGATCATATTCTCTGGAACCGGTGATCTTTACTTTCACAAGGTCACCTGTCATCAGTTCTCTCTGTGTCTCAATGAACACCGCCCCGTCTATGCCGGGCGCGTCCTTATATGTTCTCGCAAGGTATACCTGTTCACCCACGAGCTGCCCTTCCACCAGCACTTCCAGCTCACGGCCTACCATGTCGGCCGCTGTCTCGAAAGCGATCTGCTGCTGCAGGAGCATAAGCTCTTTCTGTCTCTTTTTTCGGACCCGCGCGGGAATCTGGGGGGACATCTTAGCCGCGGGAGTTCCCTCCTCTTTCGAGTATGTGAATACTCCCAGGCGGTCAAAGCGCATCTCCCTGACAAAATCCAGAAGCTCTCTGTGGTCCTCTTCTTTTTCACCCGGAAAACCGGTGATGAGTGTCGTCCGCAGGCAGATGTCCGGCATCATTTCGCGCAGCATGGCGATCTTCTGCTTCAGTTCCTGCTTGTCGGTGCGCCTTCCCATTTTCTTGAGGATGCTGTCCGACGCGTGCTGGATCGGCATATCGATATAGTGGAGGACCTTGGGGATATCCCTCATCGCTTCCGCGATCTCGACGGTGATCTCCTCGGGATAGCAGTACATCAGGCGGATCCACTCGATGCCTTCGATCTGTGCCAGGTCCCGAAGAAGCTCCGGGAGCGCCTTGTGACCGTACAGGTCAGTGCCGTAGAGGGTCGTCTCCTGGGCGACCAGGATCAGCTCCTTGATTCCCTGGGAGGCAAGTGCCTTCGCCTGCTCCACCAGTTCCTCCTTGGGAACGCTCCTGTAGCGCCCGCGGATCGAGGGGATTACGCAGTAAGTGCAGCACTTGTCGCACCCTTCCGCGATCTTGAGATAGCTGTAATAGCCTCCCGTCGTGACGACGCGGTCCGCTCTCGTCCCGGTCCTCTCGTTCTCTTTCTCCACGACCCGGTGCCCGTTGGAGCCGACCGGTCCGTCCGCAGCCAGGATCTCCTCCAGGATCTCGGCGATCCTGCTCTCGGCAGTGGTGCCGATCACGGCGTCCACTTCCGGGATTTCCTTCAGCACTTCGTCCTTGTAGCGCTGCGCCATGCAGCCCGTCACGATCAGAGCTTTCAGCCTGCCTTCCGTGCGCAGCTGCGCCAGCGAGAGGATCTGGTCGATGCTCTCCTTCTGCGCGTCCATAATAAAACAGCACGTGTTGACGATCGCGGCGTCGGCCTCGTTCTCATCGTCCGTAAAGGAAAAGCCCTTTTCTCTTAGAGATCCCAGCATTTCTTCCGAATCCACAAGATTCTTATCACATCCTAAGGAAACAAAAAGGATCTTCATTCGGTGACGTCATCTCCTTCAGAATGAATTTCTTCCGGGGCTCCTTCTTCAAACGCTTCCTCTTCCGAAGCGGCTTCCTCGTCTTCTTCGCTCTCTTCTTCAAAGATCTCGGACTCGTCATCTTCGTCGGGCTCGTTCTCGGACAGGATGCGGATCTTCCCCTGATTGAGCTCCTCCACTGCGATGGAGAGGGGCTTCTCGCCTTCCGGGACATCGATCAGCGGCTCGTCGCCGTCCACGATCTGTCTCGCTCTCTTGGCTGTCGCCATGACGATGGAGTAGCGGCTGTTGATGACGGGCGTCTCGCCTTCTTCAACACCTTTATTGACGACCTGCATTAAATCCACGTAAGAGGGATGAATCATTTTAATACCTGTTCCTTTCTAATATGCGCTCCTGTGCGCCCAATTCCTCATCCATTCGCATAGAGGCGCACAGATCATCATGCAAATAATTATTATATCACAGATTTTGCTCTTTTGTATAGCTTATTCGGTGTGTTTTTTGATGATCTCCAGCAGGTCGGAGATAAATTCCTTCTTGTACTTCGGGTCGTACCGCACGCCGCCCTCGTTCTTTTCGACGATGCGGTTCACTTCCCTGGCGCAGTCTTCGATCTTGTCATTGATGACTATGAAGTCATAGTCCTTCATATGCTCCGCCTCTTCGATGGCTCTCTTGAAGCGCCTCAGGATCTGGTCATGTGTCTCCGTCTTTCTCCCGATGAGCCGCTTTGCCATCTCCCTCGCGCTGGGCGTGGTGACAAAGATCAGGACCGCGTCGGGATATTTTTCCTTGATCTGCATGGCTCCCTGGACCTCGATCTCCAGGATCACGTTCTTGCCCTCCCTCGTATTCCGGATCACGAAATCCTTGGGCGTCCCGTAATAGTGGTCCGCATAGCCCGCGTGCTCGAGGAAGCCGTCCTCGCCGATCATATTCTCGAATTTTTCATTTGTGACAAAATAGTAATTGACGCCGTCCTTCTCCCCTTCCCTGGGTTTTCTGGTCGTCATCGAGACGGAGAGAACATAGTGGCCGAAGTCCTCTAAGAGCTTCTTGACCACCGTGCCTTTTCCGACGCCGGAGAAACCGGAAATGATCACTATTTTGCCGGGTCTCTTTTCATCTGCCATATACTGTAATCCTCTTTCCTGCGGCTCCGATCGCGGCCGCTCCTCATAAGCGCTTTTTATCCCTGCTCTTCTTCCGATGTGTCTTCCGGCGCACTCTCTCTGCCGGGCGCTTCGCTCCCTCCCTGGGCTCTCCCCCGGATCGTCTCCGGAAGAAGGGCCGAGAGCACGACGCGGTCGTTTTCCATGATGATCACGGCCTTGGTCTTCCGCCCCTGTGTGGCGTCCACGGCCCTGCCGTCCTCCTTGGCCCGGGAGACCAGGCGTTTTACCGGCGCCGAGTCGGGACTGACGATGGCTATGATCTTTCCCGCGTTGACTGTGTTGCCGAAACCGATATTGATAAACCTGAACATATCCATTGTAACGGCCCGCTCACTCTATATTCTGGATCTGCTCCCTGACCTTCTCGACGGTCGTCTTGAGCTCGATGGCCCTGTCGGAGACTTCCAGGTTGTCGGACTTGGAGAGGATGGTGTTGGACTCGCGGTTCATCTCCTGGGCGATGAAATCGAGCTTTCTGCCCACGCCCTCGCTTCCGTCCAGCGCCTCTCTGGTCGCGTTGATATGGCTCTGCAGGCGCACGAGTTCCTCGTCCACGCAGACCTTGTCCGCGTAGATGGTCACTTCCTGAAGGATCCTGCTGTCCTCGATCACGTTGTCGCCGATCAGCTCCTTGACCTTGTCGTACAGGCGCTGTCTGTAAGCGGCCACGATCTGCGGCGAGCGCTCCGTGATGAAGTCCACATGGCTCTGCATCTCGTCCAGCTTGCCGATGAGATCATTTCTGAGGAATTCGCCCTCTCTGGTCCTGGCCTGAAGGAAGTTCTCCGCCGCCTCGCGCACCACGTCGCGCAGACTCTCCCAGAGCTGCACGGGATCCATGGGCTCCTCTTCCATCGTAAAGACGTCGGGATATTTTGACAGAGAAGAAACCCGGATGTCGTCGTCGAGTCCGTATTCCTCCGCCATCTGCCTGAGGTACTTCAGGTATTCGCCGGCGATCTTGCTGTTGTATTTGACCTGCATGTTGGCTTCCTGCAGATCTTCGTAGGTGATATATACGTCTACCTTGCCGCGCGCGATGTACTTCTTGAGCTCCGCGCGAATGCTCGACTCAAGCATGCCGAGCTGTCTGGGCATCTTGATCCCGATATCGAGATAGCGGTTGTTAACGGATTTGATCTCTACCGTGATCTTGAGGTCTTCGTTCGCAAACTCTGCCCGCCCGTATCCAGTCATGCTCTTGATCATAATGTAATCCTCCATAGATTGTATATAGCCGATTTTACTGCTCTTTCAGAGCTTTGTAAAGCAAAGCAGAGCCTTACGACCAGCGGTTTAAAGGACCGGAAGGCGACAACGCTCCCGTCTTGTGCTATAATCAGATGATTTACCGATTGCCTCTGAACAAGCACGAAACACAAACGAAAGGAGCCGCATATTTATGGCTTTTGACGGCATTACGACCGCCTGTCTCTGTAAAGAGCTCAGTGACAGACTGACGGGCGCCAGAATATACAAAATAGCGCAGACGGACCGCGACGAGCTGGTCCTCACACTCAAGCCCACCGCCGAGTGCGGCGGCGGCCAGTGCAGGCTCTACCTCTCGGCCGACGCCTCGCTCCCGCTCGCTTATTTTACGGCAGTGTCCAGGCAGGCGCCCCTGCAGGCGCCGGCTTTCTGCATGCTCCTGCGCAAGCACCTGCAGAACGGGCGGATTCTATCCGTGACGCAGCCCGGCCTCGAAAGGATCCTGCGCTTTGAGGTGGAACACCTCGACGAGATGGGCGACCTCTGCAGGCACACCCTGGTCATCGAGCTCATGGGCAAACACAGCAATATCATCTTCCTGGACGACAAAGAGCAGATCGTGGACAGCATCAAACACATCTCTTCCCTGGTAAGTTCCGTCAGGGAAGTGCTTCCGGGCAGGCCCTATTTTATCCCCGACACGAGGGGCAAGAAGAACCCGCTCGAGGAGAGCGAGGATGCGTTCGACGCGCTGCTGCGCACGCAGCAGATCCCTCCGGCAAGGCTCCTGCTCGCCTCCTACACGGGAATCTCCACGCAGATGGCCGAAGAGCTCTGCTACCGCGCGGGCCTCTCCAACGACCGGAGTTCCTCTTCCATGAGCCCGGAAGACCGTGCCGCCCTGTGGAGAGAATTTCACAGCCTGATGCAGGATGTGCGGGACGGGCGATTTGCCCCCTGCATCTGCTATAAAAAGGAAGAAGGCGGCCGCCGCGGCGAGCCCGTCGGCTACTCCGCCGTACCCATGCGCGTCTATTCCGATTTCGAGGGGCGCTTTGAGGAGGTCCGCTTCGACTCCGTCTCGGAGCTGCTCGAGACCTTCTACGCGCAGAAGAATGAAGTCACGCGCACCCGCCAGAAGTCGGTGGACCTGCGCCGCATCGTGCAGACCATCCTCGAGCGCGACGTGCACAAATATGACCTGCAGTGCAAGCAGCTGCGCGACACTGAAAAGAGGGACAAATACAGGCTGTACGGAGAGCTGCTCAACGCCTACGCCTACTCCATCCCGACGGGCGAAAAGTCCTGCGAGGTCGACAACTACTACACCGGCGAGAAGGTCCGCATTCCGCTGGATCCCACGCTGACGCCGACGCAGAACGCCAAGCGATATTTTGACCGATATACCAAGCTCAAGAGGACCAACGAGGCCCTCACCAGGCTGATCGCCGAGGTCAAGGCCGAGATCGACCACCTCGAGAGCATCCGCACTTCGCTGGATCTTGCCACGGACGAGGGCGACCTGGCGCAGATCCGGCAGGAGATGGAGGACAGCGGCCTGGTCCGCCGGCACTCGGGCAGCGGCAAAAAGCGCCCCGGCTTCGACAAATCCGGCAGCAAAAAAGGGAAGGCCCGCACGCCTGTCAGCAAGCCGCTGCACTATGTCAGCAGCGACGGCTACGACATCTACGTCGGCAAGAACAACATCCAGAACGACCAGCTCACGTTCCATTTCGCGGACCCGACGGACATCTGGATGCACGCCAACGACATGCCCGGCTCCCACGTCATCCTGCGCGCCGGCGGCAAGTCCATGGACGAGATTCCCGACCGTACCTTCGAGGAGGCAGCCTCTCTCGCCGCTTATTACTCGGCCGGCCGCGAGCAGGGCAAGGTGGAGATCGACTATCTCCTGCGCCGGAACGTAAAGAAGCCGAGCGGCGCCAAGCCCGGTTTCGTCGTCTACTACACCAATTATTCCATTCTGGCCAAAGCCGAAATTCTGTGTCACAGGGACGTATCCGCTGACACATTTTGAGAGGCGCGAAAAAAGGGGCGGCCCCGGTGACACCAAAATGTGTCACCGGGGCCGCCTCTTTTCACGCGCCTCAAAATGTGTCAGCGGATACGTCCCCACGTCACAAAAGTTCGTTCATGCTCCCCGTCCGATATCCCCGCAGGTCCATCGAGACATATTTAAAGCCGTATTCCATAAGCTTCTCTGTGACCGCTTCCCGGTTCTCCAGAAGCTTTCCGAACTCGGAAGCCATCACTTCAATTCTCGCCAGAAGACCGTCTTCGCCGTGGATCCGCACGCGGTACTGCAAAAAGCCCATCTCCCGCAGAAGTTCCTCCGCTCTCTCGACCCGGAGAAGCTTTTCGTCACTGATGGTCTCCCCGTAGACGAATCTCGTGGCCAGGCAGGCCATGGAGGGCTTGTTCCAGGTAGGAAGTCCCAGCCGCTCGGAGATCTCCCGGATCTCGCTCTTGGTGAGCCCCGCCGCCCGCAGCGGGCTCAGTACGCCAAGTTCCTTGATCGCGGCAAGCCCCGGCCTGTAATCGGCAAGATCGTCCAGGTTGGACCCTTCCGCGATCTTCTCGAACCCGTTCTCCCGGGCTGCCTCGATCATCCTGCCAAAGAGCTCTTTTTTGCAGATGTAGCACCTGTCCGCCGGGTTTTCCCTGAAGCCCGGTATAGACAGCTGATCCACCTCCACGGTGATCCGCCGGACGCCGTTCATGCGGCAAAACAGTTCCGCCTCCCGGTTCTCCCTCTCCGGGAAGGAGTGTGAGACAGCGGTGACAGCCGCCACCTTATCGCTTCCCAGGGCGTCGATGGCCGCCCGCAAAAGGAGCGTTGAATCCACGCCCGCCGAAAAAGCAACGGCAAGTCTGCCCTCCGCCTTCAGAATATTGCAGAGATCCCCGTATTTCTTATCCACACTCATAGATTAATCCCTTACAGACTCTTTATGAACCGGTCGAAAGCCTCCTGCCCTTCCGGCGTCCTCTTGTAGACGCCCGCGTCCTCCAGAACGCGGCGGAACACATCCCCGATCTCGTCGCACAGGATCTGATCGATATTGCTCTCGTCGATCCGGTCATAGCGGCTCATGAACTCCTGCGCCCAATCCGCGTGCTTTTCCAGCACGGGATCCGCTCTGAAATCCTCTCCGTTAAGGATGGCCTTCTTGAGATCCGCCATCTCCCCCAGAAGCCTTGCGGGCAGAATAGCCATGCCCATGACCTCGATCAGGCCGATATTCTCTTTTTTGATATGATGCAGTTCCGCGTGGGGGTGATATACGCCCAACGGATGCTCCTCGGTCGTTATGTTGTTGCGCAGCACCAGGTCGAGCTCATAATGACCGTCCCTCTTTCTCGCGATCGGCGTGATCGTGTTGTGAGGCGTGCCGTCCGTGTACGCATAGATAAAGGCGTCCTCATCCGTGTACCCGCGCCACGCGTCCAGAATGTGGTCGGCCAGCGCGATGATGCGCTCCGTGTCGGGGCCGCTCAGGCGGATGCAGGACATGGGCCAGTTCACGACGCCGCAGGAGACGTCCTCGAAGCCTCCCACCGCGAAGGTGCGCTCCACCGGCGCCTTGGCCATGGCAAAATCGTAATGCCCGCCCTGGAAATGGTCGTGACTCAGGATCGAGCCGCCCACGATCGGAAGATCCGCGTTGGAGCCCAGGAAATAGTGCGGGAAGGCCTTAATGAAGTCAAAGAGCTTGCAGAAAGTGTCGTGGTTGATGGCCATCGGAATGTGCCTGGAGTTGAACACGATGCAGTGCTCGTTGTAATAGACATAAGGCGAGTACTGGAATCCCCAGGGATTTCCCTGGATCGTGATCGGAATGATCCGGTGATTTTCTCTGGCCGGGTGGTTCACTCTGCCAAAATATCCCTCATTCTCCACGCAGAGCTGGCACTTGGGGTAGCTGGTCTGCGCCGCGTTTCTCGCCGCCGCGATGGCCTTGGGGTCCTTCTCGGGCTTGGAGAGATTGATCGTGATATCGAGCTCGCCGTACTGCGTCGCCGTCTTCCACCTTCTGTCCTTTTTGATCCTGTATCTGCGGATGTAATCCGTATTGCGGGAAAAATCGTAATACCACTCGGTGGCCTTAAGCGGATCCTCCTCGTAGATCTCGCGGAACTTCGCGATCACTTCGCTGGGACGGGGCGTCACGATCCCCATGATCTTTGTGTCAAAGAGATCCCGCATCACGACGCTGCTGCCGTCCAGCAGGTCCTTGCCCGCGGCGTACTCGAGAATATCCGACAGAATCCCCTCCAGAAGCGTCCCGTCTTCGATCCCGGCGCGGTCGATGGCCGCGGCTCCTTCGAGGATCTCCTCCCGGTCGCCCGGATAGTCATCGATGCCGAGCGCCCCAATGAGGGAATTGACCGTGTAGATCACGTCTTCTTTCTCTATGAGGCCTGTTGCCAGTGCGTATTGTGTCAGATCTCTGACTGCTGCGAATATCTTTTCCATTTCGTACCCTCCTCTATACCCTCCAGTGTTGAGGTCAGCGGAGCGAGCCGCTGCGCCGCCTTTTTAATACCAGTTCTCGGGCTTTCCGCCCTCTTCCGCTTCTTCTCTGGGCCCTTCGAGCTCTTCCTTGTGCCGGATCACCAGCTCCTGCGTCTTGACGCTCATTCTGGTCCCCGGCTTTACGCTGCTTGTGATGAACACGTTGGAGCCGATGACCGAGCCCTTTCCGATCACCGTCTCGCCGCCCAGGATGGAGGCGCCGGCGTAGATCGTGACATCGTCCTCGATGGTGGGATGTCTCTTGGACCCGCGCAGGGTCTGCCCGCCCCTTGTGGAGAGCGCGCCGATCGTGACGCCCTGGTATATTTTGACATGTTCGCCGATGACGGACGTCTCGCCGACCACAATGCCGGTCCCGTGGTCCATAAAGAAATATCTTCCGATGGTGGCGCCCGGATGAATATCGATACCGGTCCGGGAGTGCGCGTACTCCGTCATCATTCTGGGAATCAGCGGGACCCCCAGCAGGAACAGCTCGTGGGCCAGCCTGTTGACCGTACTGGCTAAAAGGCCCGGGTAGCACAGCACGATCTCTTCCTTATTGTATGCGGCGGGATCGCCCTGGTAAAAGGCCTCCATGTCGGTGTCGACCAGCTCCCTGATGGCAGGAATCCGGCTTATGAAGGTGATAGCCAGTTCCTCCGAGAGATCCTTGAGCTCCGCCTCCGGCGTCTGCGCGTACTCATCGCGGAAGCGCAGCGCGATCGTGATCTGCTTGGCCAGGTTGTAGACGACGTCCTCGATCAAAATACTGATCCTGCTGTTGTCATTGTAGCTCCTGTAGTTCTTCTCCCTGTAGTAACCGGGAAAGAGGATGTTGAGCAGCTTATTCACAATGTCCGTCACGGCGTCGCTGTCCGGCTGACTGAAGACGTCCATCTTGTCTATATCTCTTCCGTTCTTGTAATCCTCCAGTATGTTCTCGGTGATCTTCCGGATCCTCTCGTTGATCATCTTCTCGTTGGCCATCCGCTGTCCACTCCTTTCGAGCGCTGACCGGACTTTTTCTTTCCTTTGTCCGGATCCTTAGTAAATAGTAGCATCGTCATCTCTCATTATACATGGAAAAAACGCATCTGTGTATGGTCCTATAACTTGTGACGGGTTTAGTCAATTGCTCGCAGGTCAATTGCTTTGAAGAACAAACTAACGCTTCTCGTCAATCTGTGTTACTATGATAACAGGAAATGTCTTTCCTTATAAGGAGGAGCTATGAAAAATTGCAGATCTCATAAATTTTATTCCCTTATGTGCAAGGCTTTCATCGTGCCTGCCCTGGTTTGCTCTTTTGCCGTGCCTGCAGCGATCCCTGCATCGGCCGCCGATACAAAGGAAACCGGCGCCGCGGACAACGCTTCCGGCACTGCTGCCGCAGATTCCGCTTCGGACACTTCTGCCGCTGCCGCCTCTGTAACGGTTCCCGAGCTCATTCTCTCCAAATGCTATCTGCTCGAGTCAGACAATTACGAAAATATAGCGGACGGTTACTACCAGGCCGTCCTTCTCACAGAAGAGTCCGCGAAGAGCTTTCCGGCCCTGAGCAGCGGCCTCGACGCGGTCAATACAAGGATCACGGCGTCCTGCAAGGAGACTTTCAAGGAACTCTCGGAAGGGTCCAAGGAATTCAACGCCTCCAATAAAAAGGACGGAGCGCCAGTCCCCGCGACGCTCGAATACAGCATCATTCCTACGCGCATGGATGACAAGGTCGTCAGCTTCATCACCTCCTGCTACAGCTACCTGCCCGGAGCCGCTCACGGCATGACCGTGTTCGAGGGCATCACCCTGGACGTCTCCACCGGCAAGGAAGTGACTCTCGACCAGGTCGTCAAGGACAAAAGAGCGCTGGTGGGCGCGATCAATGAAAACCTCCGCTTTTTGAGCACCGGCGAGCCGGCCGGCGACCGCGAGGAGTCGATCTCCGAGGCGCTCGCTTCCGTCGACTACTTCCCTTCCTGGGTGATCAGCGACGGCGGCGTCATCTTCCGCTTTGATCCCTCCTCCATCGGCGCGTATGCGGAAGGCGCCCTGCAGGCCGAGGTCTCTTTTGCAAAATATCCCGACCTGTTCACAGACGCTTACGGGCCCCACGTCGGCTCCTTCGTATATCCTGTCGACACCTTCTATCCTACGATCGTGGACCTGAACGGAGACGGCACCTATGAGCAGGTCAGCCTCAACGCCCGCCCCAACGAGAGCGAGAACATGACCTCCTACACGGCGCTCCGGGTCGCGGTCGGCGACAAGGAATGCCTGCGCGAGACCTATTTCTTCAACGCCAAGGGCTACCTGCTGCACACGCAGTCCAGCAAGAATTATCTCTACGTGCAGACGATCACCGACAACGACTACCGGATCTTCAGCGTCTTTGACCTGAGCGGCGAAAAGCCCGTGTTCGTGGGAGAGCTCAACGGCACCGGATTTACCTCCCGCTACCGCAGGGAAAACGAAACTTCCGATATCTGGTACCTCGACGAGCAGCTGATCTCCTCGCCCGACTCCTTTACGCTCGACAGCCACATGGACCTGATGAGCACTTACTCCGCCACAAGGCGCTATAAAGTCGGCGACGACGGCATGCCCGTCCCGCTGACCGAAGACTACGAGATCAGCAGCGACCTCGTTCTCACGGCTCTCACGGACCTTCCGGGCGACATCGTGGATCCCTCCACCGGTGCCGTCACCAAGAAGAGCGCCACCCTTCCCAAGGGAGCAAAGTGCCGCCTCTACCGCACAAACGGCAAGGACACCGTTGACGTGATCACCGAGGACGGCACCGTCTACCGCTTCAGTGTGACCGAGACCTGGCCGCAGAAAGTCAACGGCCTGCGGCTCGATGAGGCCTTTGACGGGATTATGTTTGCGGGATGACGCCCTGACGGCCGCCTGAGGACGGCGCAGTGGCCGCCTTGAACACAGTGTATTAAAAAGAACAGCCCCGCGGGCAACCGATTTTCCGGTTCCCGTGGGGCTGTTTCCTTTCGATTCTTTACTTTTCCACGCTTCCGACCAGGTAGTTGATGAACTGCTGCGCCGTCCTGCCGGACGCGCCGCCGCTGCGCAGCTCCCACTGATTGGCGAGCAGCGCCAGCTCTTTCTCCGACAGAGTGATCTCCGGATATCTCCGGGCCAGCTCGTTTACAATGTGCAGGTATTCCTGGTGAGAAGGCTTGAAGTACCCGATCGTGACGCCGAAGCGCGCCACCAGCGATAGCTTCTCCTGCACCGTGTCGCTCCTGTGCATCTCATCGTCGGACCGATCATTTCGGTCTCCCCAGGTCTCCTTGATCAGATGTCTCCGGTTGGAGGTCGCGTAGATCAGGATATTCTCCGGCTTCGTCTCCAGTCCGCCCTCTATGACCGCCTTGAGATACTTGTACTCGATCTCGAACTCTTCAAAAGACAGATCGTCCATGTAGATGATGAACCGATAGTTGCGGTTCTTGATCTCCGAGATGATGCGCTGCAGGTCCTTGAACTGGTGCTTGTAGACTTCGATCATCCTAAGGCCCTGGCTGTAATAGCGGTTCAGGATCGCCTTGATGCTTGTGGACTTGCCGGTGCCCGCGTCTCCGTACAGAAGGACGTTGTTGGCCATGCGCCCCTGCACAAAAGCCTCTGTATTCGCGATCAGCTTCTGTTTCTGCATCTCGTAGCCGATCAGGTCCTCCAGCTGCACGTCGCTCGTCGCCGTGATCGGGATCAGGAATTCCCTGCCTTTGTCCTCGTCGTTGACGCGGAAAGCTTTGTTCAGGCCAAATTTGCCCACCCCGTATTCCTTGTAGAATCCGGTGATGATGTCATACATCTTCTGTTCCGGGGACTGCGCGCTCTCTTCGCTCTCCACCGCCTCGATCCTTTCGCTCAGCTCCTGGACCTTCTCGCTGACGCTTCTGTTGAATACCCGCTCCGGCTTTCCGACCGCCGTATAGTTCTCGAGAATGCTGAAGCAGTTCACTCCCAGCGCGCTCTCGATCGGGCCGAAATCATAATGAAACAGCTCCCGGAAGATCCTGAAATCATTGAGTGCGAACGTGTTGACGCTGCCCTGGTTGGCGCCCACCTTCTCGGATACCAGCGTAAAGGGCGTCTCTGTGGTGGCGATCAGATAGGCCAGATAATTGTGCCACAGGTTCTTGTTAAAGCCGTACTTCGTGGCGAGGTCCAGCAGACGGTGCACCTGCTCGTAGATCTCGCTGATCAGCACTTCCCTGTCATAGTCTCCTTCATCGAATTTCCTGCAGATCTCAGCCAGACAGTGCAGGATGCTCTCTTCCCCTATTCCTCTGTAAATGATCAGTTTGGACGTAAGACGATACATGTTTGTTCTCCTCTGAGGCTCCTCATAAGTGTTCGCAGCGATCCGGCGTCTGAGCCTTTGCTGAATTCCTGATGTTTTCTGTTCCCGTAAATGGTAGCATTTATTGCGGTTTTCAGCAATCAGATTTAGCGGGGCAAAATCCTTCGATTTATGTCAAAAAAGTCTTTCCCATAAAACTCTGCTTAAGCTATAATAAAAGTTAGTTTGTTTTCAGGCCACTTTTATAAAGGCGGACCGAAGGAGCATTAATCTGTCACAATAACGGTCAAAAAGGAGAGGTGATCATTTATGCAGATCGGATTTGATAACAATAAATATCTCAAGACGCAGTCAGAGCATATCAGAGAAAGGATCTCGAAGTTCGGCGGCAAGCTCTATCTGGAGTTCGGCGGCAAGCTGTTTGACGATTACCACGCCTCCAGGGTACTCCCCGGATTCAAACCCGATTCCAAGATCACCATGCTCTACGAGCTCAAGGACCAGGCGGAGATCGTCGTCGCGATCAACGCGGCCGACATCGAAAAGAACAAAGTCCGCGGCGATCTGGGCATCACCTATGATGAAGACCTGCTCCGCCTCGTGGACGCGTTTACAAAGCAGGGCCTCTACGTCGGAAGTGTTGTCCTGACGCGCTTTGCCAACCAGCCTTCCGCCGTCGCCTATGAGAAGAAGCTCCAGTCCCTGGGCCTTAAAGTATACAGGCACTATCCGATCGCCGGCTATCCCGTCGACATCCCGCTGATCGTCAGCGAGAACGGTTATGGAAGAAACGACTACATCGAGACCACCCGTCCTCTTGTCGTCGTGACCGCCCCCGGTCCCGGCAGCGGAAAGATGGCGACCTGCCTCTCCCAGCTCTATCACGAGAACCGGCGCGGGATCAAAGCCGGCTACGCCAAGTTCGAGACCTTCCCGGTCTGGAACCTCGCGCTCAATCACCCGGTCAACCTGGCCTATGAGGCGGCGACGGCGGATCTCGATGACATCAACATGATCGACCCCTTCCACCTGGAAGCCTATGACGAGAAATGTGTCAACTACAACCGGGACGTGGAAGTTTTCCCTCTTCTCAACGCGATCTTCCAGAAGATCTACGGCGAGTCCCCTTACAAGTCTCCCACCGATATGGGCGTCAACATGGTCGGCCTGTGCATCTGCGACGACGAAGTCTGCAGGAAAGCGGCCCGCCAGGAGATCATCCGGCGCTACTACGACGCGCAGTGCGAATTCCGCAAGGGGAACGCGAGCGAGGAGCCTGTCCGCAAGATCGAACTGTTGATGAATAAGGCGTCGATCAGCATCTCCGAGAGACCGGTCGTGATGGCGGCTAATCTCAACGCCGAGAAGACCGGCGCGCCGGCGGCGGCCATGGAGATGGCGGACGGCACTATTTTGACAGGAAGGACCTCGGAGCTTCTGGGCGCGTCCTCCGCTCTTCTGCTCAACGCCCTCAAGAAACTTGCCGGCGTCGAGGACAGCGTCAAACTGATCAGCCCTCAGATCATCGCTCCCATCATGGAGATGAAGATCGACCACCTGGGCAGCGACAACACATCCCTGCTGCACCTGAACGAGCTGCTGATCGCGCTCGCCATCGCCGGCGTGACGGACCCCAACGCCAAGGCGGCCATCGACCAGCTCGAGAACCTGCGGGGCCTCGAAGTCCACTCATCCGTGATCCTGTCGCAGATCGACGCGGGCGTTTTCAAGAAGCTCGGCGTCAACCTGACCTGCGAGCCGCACTACGAGAGCAACAAACTCTACCATAAATGATCTTTTATTGCCTCTTTTCATCCAGTATGGAAAGAGGCTTTCTTTTATGCTACGATAATACTATTATCAGATGGAATGCGTTCCGGCAGGTCGATCGGGAAGACCGGACGGATGCACTCTCCAATCAATTAAGGGTATAGGAGGAAATTCTTTTATGAAACCGTATGCATTTGGCGTGGATATCGGCGGAACTACTGTTAAGATCGGGTTCTTCTCTTCAAACGGCAAGTTTGTGGAGCACTGGGAGATTCCCACCCGCAAGGAAGATAACGGATCCATGATCCTTCCGGATATCGCGAGCGCGATCGCCAAGAAGATCGACCAGTATAACATCACCATTGATGATATCGAGGGCGTAGGCGTCGGCGTTCCCGGCCCCGTTCTCGGCGACGGCGTCGTCAGCATGTGCGTCAACCTCGGCTGGGGCAGAGTCGATGTCCGCAAGGAACTCGAGAGCCTTCTGGGCGGCGTGCCCGTAGAAGTCGGAAATGACGCCAATGTCGCGGCTCTGGGCGAGCAGTGGAACGGCGGCGGCAAGGGACATGACAACGTCGTCATGGTCACCCTGGGAACCGGCGTCGGCGGCGGCATCATCCTGGGCGGCAAGATCGTCGCGGGTTCCAACGGCGCGGCCGGCGAGATCGGCCACATGAAGGTCAGAGACAAAGAGACGGCTGTCTGCGGCTGCGGCAAGAAGGGATGCCTTGAGCAGTACGCCTCCGCTACCGGCGTCGTCCGTCTGGCGAAGCTCGGACTTTCCAAGGCTTCCGCGGAAGAATCTCCTCTGAAAAAGCTTGAAGAGATCACCGCCAAGGACGTCTTCGACTACGCCAAGAGCGGCGATAAGTATTCCCTCTCCGTCGTAGACGAAGTCGGCAAGATGCTCGGTGAAGCCATCGCCCACATCACCTGCGTCGTCGACCCTGATGTCGTCGTCATCGGCGGCGGCGTGTCCAAGGCCGGCCAGATCCTTCTTGACGCGGTGGAAAAATATTATGTGCCCGCTGCTTTCCACGCATCCCGCGATGTCGATTTCAAGCTTGCGGTACTCGGAAATGACGCCGGCATGTACGGCGCCGTGAGAATGGTCCTGGGCAAGTGATCCTATTGCGCTGAGCCGGAATGTTCGGCTGACTATGAATATATAAAGTAATTTGTAAGGGGCTGTCGCACTAAGAATTATGATATGCTCCCTTCCAGGTAGACAAGAGAAATAATAAAAATCTTGTTCTACTTGGAAGGGGGCATCTTTTATGTCTAGGGGCAGGATTGACCCAGCAGAAAAACTGCGGACAGTACACCTCA